>WNGK01003708.1_pt1 | contig 36483 bp, 32 predicted proteins | sample 5400601 | NCBI WGS metagenome assembly WNGK01 (sample SAMN13153376, study PRJNA577476) | soil metagenome | isolation source: 60 cm soil or saprolite under Garry oak tree replicate 1 | place: USA:California | collected 2016-06-15 | reverse complement strand
CTATTCCGCCACCGACGAAAAGCTCGATGCCCGAGATGTAGCTGGCCTCATCAGAGGCGAGGGACGACACGGCCTTAGCGATCTCGTCGGGGTCTCCCAACCTGCCAACATCTCCTTGTACCGCCGTCACGTTCTTACCAATTTCGGCGACAGCGGCATCCAGAGTGTCTTTGTGGCGACAGGTAATAAAGACGTGATCCATCCCTTCTTGAACGAACCGCTTCGCTGTAGCCAGTCCGATGCCGGTCAACCCTCCGGTCACTACCGCAGTTTTTCCTGCAAATTGTTTGGCACACCGTAATCCTTTCTAAATCCTTGTTACACCTTTAAGGTTTTTCAATTTTCTGGGTTGCGAGTGTCAGCGACGCCGCCGTCGGCAGTCTCGCTCATGTTGTGGGCCGTCCTTTAAATCATTCCAAGACTCGAACTCCCGTCCACAAACAGCGTTTGACCGGTGATGAATCCGGCGCTATCGCTGGCGAATCGGCACATTGGCTAGATAACGTCTCTCCCCTTCACCGCCCTTTGGGTTGTTTTCCCGGAACAGCTCGGTCTCCGTCGGACCCGGAGCTACGGCATCTGCCGTAATGCCGTCCATGGCAAGTTCAACGGCCATCGTGCGAATCAAGCTTTCGGGCGCGCTCTTCGCCGCACCGTAACTCGATCGGAACGGGAGTCCGCGCGTCACCAGACTGGAGACGTTCACGATGCGTCCAAATCGCGCGCTCCGCATGTCGGGCACTTAAGGCTCGGGTAAGCTGGAGCGCCGGCCGGACATTCAAGTTCATAATGTTCGAGAAGTCGGAGCAGTTGACGTGCTCAAACCGCTCGTGTTTTGTAATCCCAACGTTGTTAACGATGCCCAGAATTTCGCCATGCTTCCCAACTGTGGAAGCGAGTTCTACGGTCCATTCTGAACGACTGAGATCAGCAGTCAGGAACTGACCCGGAAACTTCGCTAGCGCCTGCCTCGCCGCGTCGATGACTTGCCAGCCTGCCGCGGCCAGAGCTTCGGCCGCGGCTCTGCCAGTTCCCTTCGATGCTCCGGTGATGACTATCGATCGGCTCATTAGGGCTTCCTTGGGTTGCTCATGCAGACTTGCTCTTCTGGGCGGCAGGTTGAGTCTTGGCTTGCATCGATTTCAGCAAGTCGGCCGCCGAGGCCCCTTCGAGCGATAGTCCATACCCGACTTCGTGCACGATGCGCTCTTTCAAGGGTTGAATAAAATGCACCCGCATGTCGCGGCGCGTCACTTCCGGAGCTTTCAGGTACAGCGCTGCCAGCTCCCGCGCGCGACTAAGCGCTTTGCCGTTCGGCACAACTTCGGCAACCACTCCCCATTCATAAGCGGTACGCGCCGTCAGGGGCTGTGGGTTGAGCAGGAACGCCTCCGCTCGCCCTGCTCCAGCGCGATAACTCCACGTGGTAAAGATTCCGTCACCCGGCACAACGCCCGCGGCGAAGTGGGCCACATCCTGGAAGGTCGCACCCTCAGCCGCCACGATCACGTTTGCAAGTAGCGCGTACTCGGAGTGCACGTGGGCGCGTCCCTCGATAGCCGCGATGACCGGCACCCGGACGTTGGCTATGTTTTCCAAAACCTGAACGCCTTCGTCGTGAACCTGGCTCCAAACGCCGGGATCTGCGGCGTTGCCGAAAGATGGCCAATCGACACCGGTAATGAACTCTCCGCCCGCGCCCGTTAGGATAACGATCTTGTTCGCGCGATCCTGCGAAATCCGGTAAAAGGCATCGACAACCTCTGTGTGAGCTTGCGCCGTGAAAGTGAGCGGCCCGCCGTTGCTGTGAAATTCGACCACCAGGACGCCGTTGGCATCTCGCGTCAGCTTCAGGCTGCGATAGGCAGCGAAGTAGTCACCTTGAAGTGTTTGCATAGCATTCTCCTCTCTAATTTACCTGCTCGGATTAATCGCCCTTTCGACCCAAATCAAAAAACTAGGGCCCGCTATCTCCAAAAGCAAGCCGCTCGCCAACTCGCAGGCTCACACGACGTGCTTTATTCCCAACAAATTGTGAATCGGACAACGCTGAATCGGTCGCCAAGGCGTCAAATCGCTGACGCCAAGCCAGAAATGCGGTTTGACCTTGTGACAAACTTTAGTAGGAAAAGTTTAGGTGGGGGAACGTGTCAGGCCATTTTGTACGATGACAGCACACAAACATTGGCTGTCGCAGACTTTCCATAACGGGGGATAACTGTGCCGGGAGGTGTCACTACGCGGTTGCCAGCGACTCAGCCTGGTGGAGCGCCCTCGTACGGCCTTCCGAGCACCAATTTCGATTCGCGTGAATGTGGTGACACATCGGCGGATTTCCACCGCGCCCATGACTCGCAAGTCCCTGATAAGAGGAGTCATTTCGTAAATGAGACCTCTATCCAGCCAGGGTAGAGGTCGAAGGTTTGTAAGTTATTGATTTGGTAGGCCCGGACGGACTCGAACCGTCGACCTCTACCGTGTCAAGGTAGGGCTCGTCAATAACTTACTGGCATCCGACTGTAAACAAAGCACTTTAGCAATCCACGTTTGCGGGAAAAACGCGGGAATTTCGCGGGATCTGAAGGGTTCTGCGGGAATTGTGCGGGAAAAAATCCCAGCGCGGCAGGGCTGGCTCTTCCGCACATCCCAAAGGTGACCCGGCACTTTCACATTGTGCTGTTCTTCGTCACGTGACAAACCCCTCTTGCCTATGGTCGCAAAGCTTTTGGCTCGAAAGTCACGTGCAATTCCCTTGTTCGGCAGCATCACAACAAGCGAACTTACAAACACCAAAATCTCGATGCCGATCACGGCCACGACACAGACAAAATATTCGAGCATTACGAATACTTTCGGCCATCTCGCTGGAGATTTGCCGCAGCAATGAACGACCACCGGCCGCCCCAACTTGGGAAGGCCGGCGCACAAACATGGAGCCCTACAATTTACTGAGAGGCCGGGCCAAGGAGAAATGCCTGAGCATAGCGTGCCGGTATTCCGAAATTGGATCCCCCAAAATCTCTCATCACCTCGTAGTTAATCCCAATTACTTTGCCCTTGCGATCAAACAGCGGGCCGCCTGACCCGCCTGAGGTGGTTTGGGCATCGTAAATGATCTTATCCGGCAGCACATCGCCCAGATGCCCTTGTGTGATGACAGGGCGGATCAGATTTCTTCGCCCCAGCTCCGCTAGGACGATCGTCAGATCCTCATGACTCGAACTGAGAATCTCTTTAACGGTGGGTTCGTCCGTGCGGGCCAGGACCGCGTCAATTCCCGTCGGGTAACCCATCAAAAGCACAGGTTCGCCGCTGAGCGAGGCGGGATTGCCATTCTCGAAATTCAGAACCTCCCGCTTCAGATCTCCGAGATTAACGTGCACGAGTGCGAGATCCGCCTCCGATGAAATCTTATCCGTGACAGCTTGGAAGGGGCGCGGTGATCCGGGGAAGTAGACTTCCATAAGGGATACTACCGGGACGAGGCCCTGTTGAGTCAGAGAACTTAATTCGTCGTTGTTCCACCACGGCTCGACCACGTGATGGTTGGTGAGGACGCCGCCTTGGGTCACAAGAAAACCCGTCCCCAGGGCATGCACCAAAACTTCCGGCCCCGTTCCTTCCAGGGAGATTAATGGAATGCCTTGGTCGTCGACCACAGGTCCACCCTCCGGAGTGACCTTGGCATAGTGCAAGCGCCGCTCGGAGTTCTGCTCGCGGAACGCCACGGCCAGATGAATCAGGCAGACGCTAGGGGCGTAGGAGTGAATGATTTGTTGAGCCCCGCTGCCTTCCGATTCGGCTTGGTGCGTGCGCGCGCCGAGCTTATTGACCTTACTATTAAGGCTGGTAGTTTCCGTGGAAGGCGGCTCGCTGACTCCCGCACGAAGTTCGCGGGATTGTCCATGAAGCTGGCGCCCCTTTTTAGGCTCTGCGCCGGCCGAAAGCCTTTGCATTTCCTCGTTAATCTTACGGGTTTCCACGATCAATTCTTCCTGACCTGTCAGATCACGGTTGAGCTTCGCGATGGCGGCGTATGTGAGCTGCGATTCTCTGGTTGCGCGACGAGCGAAGCGGACGTAAACGATCAATAGGATGCCGGCCACGGCCAAAAGTGCAGCGAGACCTGCCTTCAGCCTTCGGCCCAGAGAGAGGGCAGCCCTGCTTAATTTCTCGTTAGCGGCAACGGCTTGAAGCGCCGTGCGTGACAATTCCTCGCTTTTTTCGGCAAGAACCGCCTTGTCGCGCAGGTTATCTTCCGCTTTCTTCGCGCTCAACTGATGCCGGATGCGAGCCAGCGTCTCGATAGGATCCCGCGGCAGGGAAAGCACGTCGTCGGCGCCGAGGTCCAAGTCGCGCGCTTGCTCCTTGGGACCTGCTGGCTCCAGCAGAATGACCCGAATCCCAGCAGTCACGGAGGCGCTCTTCAGCTCTGACAGCAGATCGCTACAGACGAGGCCGGGCAAGCCGGCATCGAGGAGCACCAAGTCCACTTTGTTCTTCCTGGCCAGTTCCAACACTTCGTGACACAACTCGGTGGTCAAAACTTCGTAGCCTGCGCTGCGCAGCAAATCCTCCACATTTCCACGGAAGGAGGTGTTCGCATCTACAATCAGGATCTTTTCAGGAATAGAACTCATGGGTTTCTCAAGCCGCCATTGGATCCGGCCTTTTTGCGCAGCTCTTCAAGTCCGGAAGCACTCGCCTATCAGCCTCCGCGATATAGATTAGCTTAAATCAGACCTCATCGGGAACTGCAAACGGCGCCCGATACTTTCGGTCGCCATCGCGCAGCAGGCTATTCGCCTCGTCGTCCCCAATCACTCGCTCGGTTTCAGGGTCAAAGTGGAGCGTCCGGCCCAGGCGATATGATGCGTTCGCCAAGTGAACTAGGGCTGCGGAAATGTGCCCTTCTTGAATGGGCGCGTTCAGAACCTCCTGCTTCCGGCTGCGGACGCAATCAATGAAGTTGCCGAAATGATCTCCCCCGCCATGACCATGAGGGCCTGACTTCTCATCACGGCCCAGCCGAATCTCATAGCTGGAAGCGTCCTCGTCTCCTGTCGCGAGGTATCCATTCGAACCGTAAAAGATGTTGCCAATCGTGTTGTGATGGCCGAAGAAGCGATGTTTGGCGGCGACAAGGCTGCCTCGCCCAATCTCCGCCTCGTTGTTGGTGATCCAGTGCCGGACTTCAACCTCTATCATTTTGCGTTTGCCGTCCGCCTGGTCGAATTCAAAGGCACAATTCAAGGTGTTGGGTGTCTGCTGGTCATCATCAAACATGAAATGCCCGCCCACGGCGGAAACCAGATTGGGGAACTTGAGCCCCAGTCCCCACCGGGCGACATCCACTTGGTGGATTCCCTGATTACCCAGATCCCCGTTGCCAGTATCCCAATTCCAGTGCCAGTTGTAATGAAAGCGATTGCGAGTGAACGGCTTAAGGGGAGCCGGGCCCGTCCACAGGTCGTAGTGGACGCCGAGCGGAACGGGTTCCTGAGGCGCATGCCCAATCGTGTCGCGCCACTTGAAGCATAATCCGCGAGCCAAATACACTTCGCTGACGCTGCCCCCCTGAAGTCCTTTGATCGCCTCTTGGATCGCGGGCGCGGAGCGCATCTGGGTGCCGTGCTGGACAATGCGATTGTACTTTTGCGCGGCACGGACGAGCTGGCCTCCTTCCCAGAGATTGTGTGAGCAGGGCTTCTCCACATAAACGTCTTTGCCAGCCTGGCAGGCCCAAATGGCCATCAGGGAGTGCCAGTGATTCGGAGTGGCGATGGAGATAGCATCAATGAATTTGTCTTCCAAGAGCTTGCGGACATCCACATAGCTTTGTGGCTTGCCGCTGACTTCTCCCAGGCGCGATCTCAACACATTTTCGTCCACGTCGCAAAGCGCGGCAATCTCCACGTTGGAAAGGTGAGAATAAGCCGACAGGTGGTCTTTCCCGCGCCCGTGAAGGCCGCAGACCGCCACTCTCACACGATCATTCGCGCCAAAGACTCGCTCCGGATGAGCCAGGAAGGTGATCCCGTTGAGGGCACTCAGGCTCGCTGTAGTTTTTGCAGCGCTCTTGAGAAAGCCACGGCGCGTTATGTCCGATTCCATCCTTATAGCCCCCCTATTCCCCATGATGGATGAATACTCGGTAACGGAGCGTGAATGACTCACCGGCCGCAATCACGTAGCTCCCTTCCTGATGCCGGTCATGGGTGAACTCTCTCAGGCCGAAGGGATTCGCAGCCAGCAGGCCGTAAGCGCGGGCGTGCCAGTAAGTCGGATGGCGCAGGTTCTTCGGATTATCAAAAATGGCGATGCCGACATCTTCCCCCGATACATTCCCGTAGTAATCCACCCAGTCCGCCCGCTTGCCCCAGATGGCTTTCTCTCCGACCGCGCCGTTGGAATTCACCATGCGGCCTGGAGGCGAATCCAAAGCCTTCACCACGCGGATCGCAAATGTCCCTTCTTTGGTGTCCCCCATCTTCAACGGACCGTGGTTAGCGAGGATTGTAAACTCGCAGTCGATGATCCGGGAGTGCTCGTCACCAGTAAACATAAAGACCTGGGTCTCTGCGGCAGTCACCTGACCGTCCGGGCTTACAAGGTCGAACTCGACACGGAGGGTGCCGGAATCAGGCCCACCTTGCATCTCGTCAAGCTTGCGGAACACGGTGCGGCCAAAGGTCGCGGAAGAGTGCCGGCTCCAGCGAGGAAACTCTGCCTCCCCCCAAAAGTCGAGCCCATTGATATCGCCGTGAGCGAAGTACATGGCGCGCTGGTGGGGTTCATCGTGGTCTTCACCGGGTATGTCGTTAATCATGGGGAAACTGCGTGTCACCACAGTTCCTTGGGCACTCCGCAAGGGAAAGAGATACGGCTTTGCGGCATCAGCACCAAAGTAATAGGTTGTGAAAGGGCGCCCCCCAATTAGAACGTCGATGTGATTGCCGTCGCGCTTGAGCTCCACGGACTCTGCGACACTGAGCGGAGCCGAGCCGAAAGCGAAGATCGCAATCAGCCCCAGTTTGGCAATTCTCCTGATCACCTTTGCGCTCCAATGCATGACTCGGCCTTGGCAGGAGCCGCCAATCCGACCGTCACGTGCTTCGTGCTTTCTACAAATCGACTTTCGGTCATTTATCCGCCTTCTCGCTCGTCATTACGTTGTCCAAGACCTCTTTGACCGCTGGATCTTAATTCAGGCACTGGCGCGCACTTCAGATTGCACGGACCGCCCAAGGCCATCGCCCGCTTTCCCGGTGACAGTACCCTCACTGACCCGATCGAATTTCTGCGCTGCCGCAAGAGTCAATCGCAGGTCGTGATTTCTTATCTCTCTTGCGACATAGATGGGCTTCCCCTGCGACTCGTAATAGGTTCGCGACAGGAGCTCAGACGCCAGCCCGAGGCACAAAAGCTGGATGCCGGTGAGGATAAGGATCGTAGCCGCGAACAGCAGTGGACCGTTTTGCAGCATGATCTCTTTGTGGAGCGCCAGCTTTTTGAAGAGCAGAGCAGATCCAATGGAAGTGCCCGTGCCAGTTGCCAGCATTCCGAGGAAGCCGAAGAAATGCAGCGGCCTTGTCGAGTAATCGAGAAGGAACTTGGTGCTCAGGAGATCGAGGAACACGTGCAAGGTTCTCGACAAACCGTAGTTGGACTTGCCGTTCTGGCGCGGCGGATTGCTGATCGGGATCTCTGCGATCCGCGCTCCTGACCACGCGGCCAGAGCAGGGATAAATCGGTGGAGTTCACCGTAAAGTGGGAGGTTCTGTATGATCTCTCGACGATACGCCTTGAAGGTCGTGCCAAAATCGTGAAGCCGTACTCCGGAGAGCTTGGCCATCATCCAATTCGCAATCCGACTCGGCAGCCGGCGGGTAAGCCACCCGTCCTGCCGTTGCGCGCGCCATCCGCTGACGATGTCGTAACCCGCTTCGATTTTCGCGATGAAGGCCGGTATTTCCTCCGGGGCGTGTTGCAAGTCGCCGTCCATGGAGATGATGATCCGTCCGTGCGCGGCGTCGAAACCCGCCTTCAGCGCCGGGGTTTGGCCAAAGTTCCGGCGGAGCGCGACAATACTCACGCGCGAGTCGCTTTCGTAGATTTCGTGAAGAGTCTTCAATGTTTGGTCCGTGCTGCCGTCGTCGACGAAAACAATCTCATAAGGTTCGTCGAGCCCCGACATTACTTGGGTCAAGCGTACGTAAAGCGGTGTGACATTTGCTTCCTCGTTGTAGAGCGGCACCACGATGGAAAATTCCATGTCCCTGTTCACCATACAAACCCCCTTGTCGAGGCGGTCCGCGCCTGATCGGCGCGGACCCAATTCTCACTTTTCAAGCCGCAGCCTCGAGCTCTTCGGCGTACGTTCCAATCTGCCGATAGCTTATGAGCTGCGTTCTGCGATCGGCCACGAGTTTCCTGACCTCAGGCGCCGTCAACGCCAGAATCTCAACCTCACGCTGCGCTAGCAACCAGGTGCCCGACTTAACAAGATCGGCGTCGAGGTGCCCCGGATGGCACATCAGCTCGCTGACCCCTTCTGGTAAACCTTCCAGGATGTCCTGAATGCTTCGGGCATCGAGAAATCCAGTCTGGCTAACACCATAAAAGTGCTCCGAAGAGAAGAGGCCGGCCTCCGCCAATGTTTCCTTAAAGCGCTGGCCGAAGGCCGAGACTGCGCGTCCCACGATGTATTGCTTGGCCGCTGCGATCCCGGAATTTTGGCCAACCCGCAGCAGGGGCGCGAAGCCGGGCGCCTTCTCCTGAGGGCAGCGCACGTTCCGGATCGAAAACTCCTGAGCCAAGCGAATCACGACATCGGAAATTCCAGGCAGAATGTGCACGTGCTTGTGCCCATCGAGGTGAGTCGGCGAGATACCGGCGCGACGGACTTTATCAATCTGTGCCCGAAGCTCAATCTCCACCTCGGCCAGGTTGACTCGACGGGTCAAGATGCCCTGCAGCAGGCGGCCCGGACTCGAATGCAATCTCCCACCGCTCTTGACAAGGCTGGGGATACTCCGCGCGGGCGAAACGGGCTCGCCTTCGGTGAGATTCAAATGCACCCCGACACCGAGTCGTGGCGCCCGGCGGCTCATGGACACAGCGGCGTCAAAGGCTCCGCCGTTCGCCATCAGGGTCGCGCTCGTGACGATGCCCCCGCGATGCGCATCGAGAATGCCTCTGCTCACCTGCTCCGTGAGTCCAAAATCGTCCGCGTTGACAATAAGTTGTCTCATCACGACGTGGCGCTCCCCTCTGGTGTAGGCTGGGAAATGGAATACCTAGCCGCAAGAAACAGGCCAAGTCCTGCCCAGAAAACCGCGCGAAGCTTGCGGATAATGGCTATAGAAACCCCTTCGGTCGCGGCATAGCCGAGAGATTGTAAGGTAGCGGCGGCCGTCCCTTCCTGAACCCCCAGACCGAAGGGAACAAAAGAAAACGCCAATTGCACCGCGCGATTGACGGATTCCACAAGGTAAGCCGCGAAGAGCGAGGCATGCGCCGCCGTGTGCTCGACCGCGCGCAGGTGGTGCTGGTGGCGCTCGAGAAAAGCCCACCGCACTCCCACTCGCTTCAGGTAATCGAGGGTTTTTCCAAGCAGCAAGATCCGCCGGCTGACGATCCAGTAAGCGGCCGCAATGGAAACAAGGGAAAAAATTACCAACTCCCCACCGATCCATCGAAACGCGTGGGGCATGGCAAGTTTAGTCAAAGCCAGCGCGAACCCGCTCATCAGGAACAAGAGCGCTGCAAGAGTGTAAATCAGGTTCTCAATGATGACTGACGAGGCCCCGGCCTGCGCGGGAATGAGTCTCGAAACCGCCATCACCTTGGCGGGCTCGCCGAGCAACGGTCCCGCGGGGGTCAAATCGTTTAGCGCTTCGCCCATCAGCCGGGGCCCCAAGAGTTCGAACGGGGCAGGACGCCGTCCGCTGGTTTGGACGCAAAAGCTCCAGGCCACCGCCCTCAAGACGTGCCTTACTCCGGCCAGCAGGATGAGAAAAGCAAAACCCCATCCCAACAGACGGATCTTATCGAGCACCGCCTCCGTGCCACTCCGCTGGATCACGTAGACAAACAACGCGAAGCTTGCGAGCGACACCAGCGGCCGGAGGTAGTGGATGGTTTTCTTCATCGCGCGCCCCTCAACTCAACAAACTGTTCGTCGCGGTAAACGCGGACCGCGGCAGCTCCCCCGATCTCGACTGTCTGAATTGGCGCTTGGTAGGACTCGACTTTCTGAATAAAAGAAATATTCTCGAAATACTTCCGTCCGTCTTGGACCACAAGATAAGCGGAGGGAGGCGCCTCGAGCCTTTTCGTCTGATTGGAAAGCTCAAAATAATGCAAATCGTCGCGGCCAAATTTGTGGAAGTAGTAGTTAAAGACAGTTCCAGCCTCACCCCCCACGCTGGCTCCGATGGGGGCTTCATCGCAGATCTGTTCAATTGCTTCTCGCAAGCCCATGTCATTCATTTCGTCGTGCGGGAAGTAATAACCCGGGCGCCCAAACCCCAGCGGATTCAAATAGAGGGAGTAATAAGGGGCGCTCTTTGCGACGGCCCAGACCGGCACGGCCAGAAACACAAGCGCGAAGACCGCGACAAACGCCGGAGCCAGCCGGCGATCTAATTCCCGGTCCGCGAGCGCCGAAAACCAAGTAAAGATTCTGGCCACGCCGATTGCAGCGATGATGTAAACAGCCGGCATCCACGCGAGCATGTAACGGAACCATTTCGAACTGAGCAACGAAAAAGGGACAATCCAGGCCAGGAACATGAAAATCAGAAAAGATGGACCGGGTTCTCGCCTGCTTTTCCAGGTCTCCACGAGACCGAAGATCAACGCGCCCAGGATGGGAAGCGGAGTCTTCAGGGTGAGGAACAGAGAATAGAAATATATAGGCATGCCGCCTCTGAGGCGAACTGCCTCTTCGGAGTAAAGGTGTCCCATCATCAGGTAGCCGTGATGGGTGATGCTGCCTCCCTCTATGTAATGGAACATGTACCTGACCGTGCCGGGGAGGAGGAAAATGGGATTGAACAGGAAAAATACGAAGGCACACGTTCCTAGAAACAGGACATAATCTCGCCTCCCCAGCGGGCGGCTAGTGTTGGTTTTCCCGCGTATATGGTGATAGAGCGCATTCAAGCCCAGGTAATGAGGGAAATACTTTGAGGCCAGCATCAGGCCGAAGCTTGCGCCGCTGGCGAGGTAATACTTCCAGGCCCTTTGGGGGTCCGCGGTGGCAACCCTCTTGGCGCGCAGGTAGAAGTAGTAGCCCAGCCAGGTAAAAAGCACCAGCAGCGTGTCCTCTTTGGCCACACGGTTAACCATAATGGCGATGGTTCCGGTCGCCCAGAACAGGGCGCTGAGCAACGCTATCTCGACGCCGAGAAACTCCTGGGCGAGCAGGAATATGACCACGGCCATTAGAGAGCCAAAAACCACATTCGGCAGACGGACGGAAACTTCTTCTGGTATTTCATGTGTCCGTCCCATTCTTCGGTTCCAAACATCCGCGGCCGATAGAGAAACGGCAATGAGCGACTTCATCAGCATGGGGTGCTCGAGGTTTACCGAGAAGTTTCCGCGGAGGTAGGAACGTGCGGCCTCGACCTTTTGGATTTCATCCTCATTGAACCCCACGCTGCCCAGTCCGCGAAGGCGGAGAGATAAGCCTAAGGCGACGATTAGAAGGAGTGCCGCGAGCTTATGTTTTTCGGCGAGCTTCGTTGACATTGCCTTCTCGTTTCGGTCAGTCGCTTCCGTTTCGCGCGCCAAAGGCAGCGCCCCCTTGGGCAGCCCCGTGAACATGGCTGCCGGAAGTTTCGGCCCCGTCAATCACGTAATGGCTGTGATCAATAGTGAATTCTTTGTCCCCGAAGATCCTCACTTCGACACTGGTCTGGTCTTTCAGAGGCAGCCAAAATTCCCCGATCTTTTGATACGAGCGGACGAAATCAGCGCGCTTAATCCAGAAAGATGGATTCCTGGCAGGATGTCCGGCGATCTTGACGATGGCAAAGTCATGAGCATCGATCCATATCGTGCCCTCGAACAGATACTTGTCTTTGCGTCTCGGAACCGCCTGGACGACAAAGCATTGGCATTCCTCCGTGTCTTCAATTCCACGCGGATAAAAAACGTAGTTCGTGGGAGTAATTGAACTGTCGCGGTGACTGCGGCCGGCGGCAGCTTCCACTTCGCTGTCCATGAGCCCCTTAAACACGCGGCCCCGGATGAACCTTGACCCCTCCTCGCGAATCGTCGCGAAGCTCTTTGTATCGGGTGCCCGATATTCCATGCGCACCGTCTCTTCCGCATGCACTTCACCATTGCGGTTTGTGACCACGTAGGTCCTCACCTCGGAGTATCCTTGCAGGCGCGCCTCCCGACGACGATTGTGGTCGAGAAGCTTTTGAAAGATTTCTTCAGCGGTGAGTTCTTCGTTCGGAGTACGCCGGACCGAAGTAAGTTGCGACGCCTCCGGTCCCGCGCCAGTCCGCTGCGAGGGCCGGGCCGGAGCTGCGATCAATCCCACTAACACACTAGCCGCAAAGAATGATTGGATCTGATGCATTCGCTCTGCCACGGTTCTCAAATCCCTCCTGTTCCAGCTTCGCGCGCACATGCCAAGGCCGCTCCTCACTAGTTGACGACGTCAACCACGAAACCGTTGACCCGGTGCTGAAATCCCACAAAGTGGCCGAAATAAGGTGAACTGACATTGTTGTAGACATCAAGCGCGTTGGAGTGGTTCGTAAGATTAATCGAATAGAGCCCGAAACGAAGCTTACGGTTTTTTAGGCTGCCGAGGAACGGTAAGTGCATTTGGAACTCCCGGTAAACCTTCAGGTCGAGCGAAAAAAAAGTCGGGAAGCGCTGGCTGTTGGGCTCGCCTTGATAATTCTGAAAAGTATCGATCTCCGAATAAGGCAGCCCTGAATGAACATCAACCACGGGGCTCAGAGTCAGGTTCCAGGGCAAAGGAAACGCTCCCAAGCCAACCACCCGATTGGGCACGTCCTGCGCAAACGTGGCGGTGATATCGGGGCGGATCACCGGCTGCTCGAACGGCACGAATACGTCCGCGAGAGTGTTAAGATCTCCTCGAGCCTGGCTCCGGACATAGGACACATTGAGCTCGCTTCGCTCGCCGGGCCGGTAGTGCAAGGTTGCCTCGAGTTCGTGATAGTGCGAGCCTCCGGTGTTGGCCAGTCCCAGCAGAGAAGGCGCTCCTGAGGCGCCTGCCAGCGGAGTAACCACGTAGAGGTCCTGCGTCTGGCTATAGAGGTAGCTGAGACGGATGACGGCGTTGCGCCAAGCTTCCCGGTCAACTTCAAAGTTCCAGGTGAAATTGCGCGGGCTGGTGTCAAGATTGCGCCCGACCTGGACAAATCCACGACCGGGAACTCTGGCTACATACGCGTTTTGAAAGACTAGCGGCGACTGGACCAATGACCCGGACTCGTTGTAGAAGCTCGCGACCCGTGTCGGGTTATCCAGAAAGTCCGCGGCCAGCAGCGGGACACGGTCGTAGAAAAGACCCGCGCCGGCACGGATGATAGTTTTCCGATCTTCGCCCGGCGAATATACCAAACCCGCGCGAGGTGCGAGGGCTGCGGAACGTCCGATGGATTGACTGGACATCCGCCCACCCAAGTCCAAGGCCAGGCGCTCATTCAGCGCCCAATGGTCCTGGACAAACTCCGCAACTTCGGTGTCTTGCGCCGAAAGGCGGCCACCCCCTTGAAGGTCAATTCGTTCGGCCAGAGAGCTGTCCTCTCGCAACAGCTGGATCGGGTGCGAATGGCTAGTCCCGTTGTAAGAACGATGGGTGAAATCTAGTCCCACTTTGAACTCGTGGCGGCCCCACCACTCCTTCAGAGGAAAGCGGTAAACTGGCAGAAGCTCGACCTGATTTGAGGTCCTCGTCCAAGCATTGAAGAAGTTGCCGCCCCACCCTTCGGATGTGATCAGCATGTCTTCCGAACCCTGGCCGTGTGCGTTGCTCTCGAATCGGGTGTACTGGAACATGGTGCTCAGGAGCGCGCCCGAAGTGAACTGGTAGCTATCGGTGGCTCCAATCGCCACGCCCCTCTGCCCATCGTCGGATGACGCAGTCTGTGGCGCTAGCGCACTTATGTCCGCGAACTGCCTTCGATTCGAGAACCCATTCACATTCACTGATAAGAGGTGTTGAGGAGACAGCACCACCTGGAAGCCAGTGAGTGTGTCGAAACCCTGGCGCTTGGTCTCGTTGTGGGGCCAGGCCAACCCGCGCACGGGACTCTTTTCCACGTCGTAGGTCAGCGCTTCTGAAAAGTTCAGTTTGTTCCTGATAATCGGTCCACCGAAAAACAGTCGTGGAGTGTAGTCGGAAATGCCTACAAGGTGACCGTTCTTCCCTCGGAGGCCGGGGAGGAAGTCCATCACTCCATAATGCCAATTGCCGGACGGCGGCGTGGTCTCGATGGCCGTCAAGCCGCCCGAGAAACCGCCGTATTCGGAACTGTAGGGGGTCTTGTATACATTCAGAGTCTGAATGGCATCGAGAGGTATCGGAATCGAGAAACTTCCGGTCACAGGGTCGACGGTCTCCGCGGAATCCACCAGGAGCATGCCTTGGTTCTCCGGCGCCCCCTTAAAGTTGAGCTTGCCGTCCCTCGTTCGCACCACCCCCGGGACTAGAGGCAGGACTGAGGTGAATTTCTGCTCGGCAAGGGGGAGGGTGGTGAATTGGCGGCTGCTGACGGTCGTAGTCATATCATCGCTCGCAGTAGGGATTGCCGCTGCCTTGTCCCGCACTTCGACCTTTTGAACAACCTTCACTAACTCCAACCTGACGTTTTCGATCTTGGCGTCTCCTTGTGTAAGGACAACGCTCTCGGCAAATGATTTGAAACCATCCACGTGTGCCTCTATCGTATAGGTACCGGGTGATAGCTTCGCAAATTCATAGCGCCCCTCGGCGTCCGTTGTGGCTGCTAGGGCCTCAGGTGCTGACGGGGTGCCGGTCAGCTTCACGAGCACGCCCGGAACGGCGTCCGCTTGTCCCTGCTGGTCGCCGGCCGTTACCACACCTTCGATAGAAGCCGGCGCCGCTTCCAGCCGGCCATTATCAGTTGTCTGGGCGAGTCCGGGACTTTCCGCGAGGATCGACGCCCCGAGGAGATTTGTTCTGTCTTTGCAGTTTACCATCGCCAACTCCTAAAACCGTGACATGTTCCCCCGACGGCGTTTTTTCAGCGCGAAACGAAGCCGTCCTCCCAGCGCGTCCCACGCCAGCGCGACGAGGAAAACCGAATAGGCAATCAAGAAGCACGCTATGAATAATCGAGAGATGGTGTCGTACATAAGATTTACCTCATGCCGCCGGCTCGCAGCCGGCGACGGTTCGCTATTCGAGCCATCGGCGCTTTCGGCGCATATAGACCTCTGTCCCTTGCTTGAACTTGAAGTCAACCTGGTCCATTAACATACGGATCAGGAATATGCCCCTGCCGTGGTTGGCCAACAGATTGTCTCCAACGGTCGGGTTTGGAACATCACTTGGATCGAATCCGGGACCTGAATCCTTCACGATGATGAGCAGATCGCAGTTCTCGTTCACGGCGACGGAGATCCCCACGGTTTTCTCGGGGTTGGAGTGGTTACCGTGGATAATGGCGTTGGCGAGGGCTTCGCGCACAGCCAGACCGATCCCCTCAACATCGCCCCAATAACCGGTGCCGTCTACCGCTTCCGCGATCTCCCTCACAGCACCATCCAGAAATCTCGGGTCTGAAGGGATAACCCTGTCAAGAAAGAGCAACAGCTTTTGCATTCGAGAGTCACCGATACGCGGAGAGCGGTTTGGTTCTTTCAGCTCAATGGTGTTACTCGTCATGGTGTTCCTCCTGCCTCTAGAAGCGACGTGTAAATCTCAGTTCATCGCCCTCGCATATCATTCGGTTTCCGGCAAAGCATCTCGAATGCCAAAGGATTTTAATCATCGGGTCAGCACGTAAAATGCTGACTCGATAGAAGGTAAGAATGCCGGGGCTAGGTCCCCGTGTCGCCAAGTGTCGAAGTCTCTGCGGAACTTCGACAGTCTGTCGAGGATTGCCCGACACTGAACTGCGGGAGTGTTGATGGCCTGGACTATTCGCTGATAAACGCCGCCTTGACGCCACAGGCTGACGTCCTCGGGGACGTCCCGCCCCGTGAGGCCCACTGCTCCTTCAAAATCCTGGTCGAAAGTCTGAAGAGGGCTCGAGCCTGTATGCCTGTACGGAGTCCCATGATTTTGGATTAGGACGGGGGTCCGCGGTCGCAGATGAAACTTGATACGATCTGTGTTACTCCTCTTAAGACCTTGGGTTCCCAGAGGTTTCGCTGAATGCCCGGAGTTTGTGACGCGGAACGAAACCCCCGCCTCGCGCATCGAAAGTACGGGGTTCTCTGAAACTCGGGGACTGCAGCAAACGATGAGCGGCGTGGCCCAAAAAGCGTCCGAGACGTCCCTACCTGAGCGATACGAAGCGCTTCTCCGCGTCTCGCAAGCCCTCAAGTCAAGGCACTGTTCGGAGGAACTCTTGAGCCTTCTCGCACTGGAGTTGCGCGAGGTGGTGAACTTCTTTTTCTTGGGCGTTGGCATCTACGACGAGAAGGCGCACAAGGTGTGCATCAAGACGTTCGGCGAATCGGATGCGCCCATCCCCCCGCCGAGGCTCGCGCCGGAAGAAACCTTGACCTGGTGGGTGTACCAGCAGCAACAGCCCTTAGTCATTCCCTCTTTAGATGATGAGACTCGATTCCCTGTGGCAGCGCGATTTCTCAAAGATCTCGGCATCCGTTCTGTGTGCACGCTTCCCTTGACGACGGTACACCGCCGTCTCGGGGCCCTCGCAGTAGGCAGCCAGGAGGCCGACGCCTACAGCATGGAGGAAGTCAGCTTTCTCTCGCTTGTGGCCAACCAAGTGGCGCTGGCGGTGGACGACGCATTGAACTTGGAGGGGTCTGAAAGTGCGCAAGCGGAGTTACAGCGGAAACAGGCTGAGTTGCGGCGCGAGCGGGACCGGCTGCAATTGCTTCTAGAAGTCACCAAAAGCATGGTGTCGAATCTGGAATTGGGAGATCTCCTGCGCGCAATCTCGGCGAGCATTCGGCGGGATATGCGCTACGACGCCGTTGGTGTATGGCTGCCGGATTCGGATCAGCGCCAACTGCGCCTCCATGCTTTTGATTTCCCGGAAAGCAAGGGATTTGCCAAGGAGGATTCGCTACATCCTGTCGAGGGGTCTGTGATCGGCACAGTATTCAAGACCGGCAAACCAGTCGTGGGAGCAACCACGGAGATCATGAGTGAGCAGGAAGGCCGCGAAGTTCGCGCAGAAGGGATCGAGTTTCTCTGCGCCCTGCCCCTGATCAGCCGAAACCGCACGCTTGGTGTTCTGGCGCTCGGCTGCCGGGCTGGGCAGTGCTTCAGCCCGAACGATGTTGAATTCCTGATGCGCGCGGCAGGCCAAGTAGCGATTGCCGTCGAGAATGCCTTGGCCTATCGCGAGATCACCGAATTAAAGGACAAGCTCGCGCAGGAAAAGCTCTACCTGGAGGATGAGATCCGCAACGAGTCGGACTTTGAAGGGATCGTTGGGCAAAGTTCAACTCTCCGACAGGTGCTCCATCTGGTCGAAACTGTCGCCACAAGCGATTCAACCGTGCTGCTGCTGGGAGAAACCGGTACGGGAAAGGAATTGATCGCCCGGGCTGTTCATGATCGCAGCCAGCGCAAAGATAGGACCCTGATCAAACTCAATTGCGCGGCGATTCCCACCGGTCTGCTGGAGAGTGAGTTATTCGGTCATGAGCGGGGCGCCTTCACGGGCGCGATCACACAGAAGATCGGCCGGCTGGAACTTGCGGACAAAGGCACGCTGTTTCTCGATGAAGTCGGAGACATCCCCCTGGAGCTCCAACCCAAACTCCTCCGCGCCTTGCAAGAGCGGGAATTTGAACGGCTGGGCAGCTCACGGACGCAGAAAGTTGATGTTCGCCTGGTGGCCGCGACCCATCGCGATCTGCAAAAAATGGTCAAAGAGAATCAATTCCGTAGCGACCTTTATTATCGGCTGAATGTGGTTCCCATCCGAATACCACCTTTGCGCGAACGCCCCGAAGACATTCCTTTGCTTGTGCGGTACTTCACAGAGAAGTATGCTCGCCGGATGCAAAAGAAAATTGAAACCATTCCCGCAGCCTCTGTGCGCAAGCTGGCCCGCTGGCATTGGCCAGGAAACGTTCGCGAGCTGGAGAATCTGGTTGAGCGTGCGGTGGTCCTTTCGCCCACGGATAGGCTTGCGATTTCGCTTCCGGAATTAACGGACGAGGGCATAAGCGCTCCGCCCGCAAACATCGAGAAGTTCGAGGAGCAAGACCACATCCTGCGAATACTGAAAGAGACCAAGGGGCGAGTCGGTGGGGCAGACGGCGCTGCAGCCCGCATGGGCCTGAAACGAACCACTCTGATCTCACGAATGAAAAGGCTGGGGATTGATCCACGAAAGGCGCTCTGAAGGCCAGTGCTGATGAATCTGCACTCCATACAGGCTAATTCAACATTACTTTTGGCTTTTGCTTCCTCGCATGGAAAGGGGCGCATATCCCAAGCACTTGTCCTGACCCTCCTAACGAGTCCTTGCTGTAATCCCGGCGGTCGTTTGCAACCATAGGCTCACGGACTGACACTCCGATTCTGAGCGAAATCACCCAGGATGTAATCTCCTCGACCATCGTAATTGACTTCGACATCTTCGACACGACAGTTTCGACACGATAGTCTTCCAGTTTCCAACCACCTTGAATTTCAGTCCCTTGCACTGCCTGGAGCTTTGGTATTCGAGTTGCTTCTGTATGTGTTGTCGAGAGGGAGCAGGATGTTGAAGATTTGTGTGACCGAGAGCCACAAGGAGCGGCGCTTGGTTCTCGAGGGGACGATAGCCGGCCCATGGGTCGCGGAGCTCAGGACCGCATGGAAAGCAGCCAACGCGGGCACGCAGGATCGCGAGCTTGTGGTCGACCTCAGGGATGTGACCTTTATCAGCGAGGAGGGTAAGGATGCCCTTTCGGAGCTGATGAGCAAGGGAGCCAAATTCTGTTGCGCTGGTGTGCTTACCAAGCACGTACTCCAGCAACTCAGGCGCAGAAGCAAAATGAACCTAACCTAGCCGTTCCACCGAGCACACCCGAGCGTCGGAGAGGTGGGAGGACACCGAACGCTTCTACGGTGCTGGAGCCAGGAGACGCCGATGGCTCGCGAAGGGAGATGCCAATGTCCAGCGCGGCTCGCAATGTAAGGACGCCCTCTTACCGCCAAAGTTCATCTTTCATCAAGAGTGGACTTACGCAGGTCAGAATTCACGCTCTGTTGGTACACGACGAGGAAGGGCCTTTGACGCAACTTAAGTTCGTCCTCGAGAGACAGGGTATTGAAACGTCGAGGGTCCGGACCTGTGCCGAAGCGGAAGCGGCCCTGACCTATGCTCAGCCGCCTCTGCTGATTTTCACGGATACCGTTCTCACAGACGGTACGTGGGCTAACATCGCAGCTCTGGCGGAAAAGGGACACCTGGCACTGTCTGTGATAGTGGTGTCGCGGCACGTGGATATTTGCCTCTATCTCGATGCGCTGGAGAGTGGCGCCTCCGACTTCATCGTTCCACCCTTTGGGGACGCTGACGTCGCTTACGTGGTGAAGGGCGCGCTACGCGGAAGTTAGGTAACACACGCAAGGACCTCAGAACAAGCTGCGAGCCTCGCTTCACATCCTTACGGGAGCATCCAAATTCGTCTCGTAGCGGCAGATCCAAATAAGGAGCGGCAATGGCGGATTACGACTATGACATGCTGGTCATCGGATCGGGACCGGCAGGACAGCGGGCGGCGATCCAATCGGCGAAACTCGACAAGCGTACTGCTCTCATTGAGCGCAAGGCCGTGCTGGGCGGCGTCTGCATCAATACGGGAACCATCCCCAGCAAGACGCTGCGCGAGGCTGCCATTTATCTTTCCGGGTATCGTCTGCGGAGTATTTACGGGGAGTCTTACACCGTAAAGCAAAACATTACAATGGAAGACCTCCTTTTCCGGACGGAAATCGTCATTCGCCACGAAATCGACACCACGCGCTACCAATTGCAGCGGAACGGCGTGGAGGTGATCAATGCGGAGGCGGCCTTCGTGGAGCCCCACACGCTCCGCCTGACCATGGTGGACCATTCCGGCGAGCGCACCGTGACCGCGGCCAACTTGCTCATCGCCGTCGGCACTGAAGCCACGCGCGATCCCAAAATTCCTTTTGACGGCCAGAACATTTTAGTCAGCGACGATATCCTGGGTTTGAAGAAATTGCCTCGCACACTGGCGGTGATTGGCGCGGGTGTGGTCGGCTCTGAATACGCTAGCATCTTCGCCGCGCTGGGCGTCCGCGTCACGCTGGTCGACCGACAACCCAGGCTGCTGCCCTTTGTCGATGCCGAGGTCGTGGAGGCTCTTGACTACCACCTCCGGCAGAACCGTATGACGCTGCGATTCATGGAGACCGTCAGCGGCATCGAGCTTGTCCAAAACGGCGCGGGCACACATGTTAAAATCCACCTAACGAGTGGCAAAGACATCGTCGCCGAAAAAGCCTTGTACAGCATTGGCCGAACCGGCGCAACGGAGAAGCTGAATCTGGAGGGGGCAGGACTTGAACCCGATGAACGCGGCCGCTTGAAAGTGAATGAAAACTACCAGACCGAAATACCCCACGTTTACGCCGCGGGCGACGTCGTCGGCTTTCCCAGCTTGGCTTCGACCTCGCTTGAGCAGGGCCGCTTGGCCGCGTGCCACGCCTTCGGGATCGAAGCCAAAAGCACCCCCGAGCTCTTTCCCTACGGAATTTACACCATTCCAGAAATCTCCTACATCGGCAAGAACGAAGAAGAACTGACGCAGACGAACGTCCCGTATGAGATGGGAAAAGCCAGCTATCGTGAAATTGCGCGCGGCCAGATCATAGGCGACAGCATGGGGATGCTGAAGATTCTTTTCCATCGTGAGACCCGGCAGTTGCTCGGCGTGTACATTATCGGCGAGAGCGCCAGCGAGTTGATCCACATCGGACAGGCGGTGATGACCTTGGGCGGAAAGATCGACTACTTTGTGAACAACGTCTTCAACTATCCCACACTCGCCGAATGCTACAAGACCGCCGCGCTTGACGGCGTCAACCGGCTGAACGGGTAACGATTTACTCTCATCACCCGTGGGGATTGACTTCGACAGTTTCGACACCGCAGTTTCGACACCATAGCCTTTCAGTTTCCCACCCCACTTTGAATTTCAGTGACTTACACCGACCGGAGCTTTGGTATTCCCGTTGCCGTTGTTTGATTGTGGAAACGGGAAGCAAAGGTTGGAGGGTTCTATGAGCGACCCCCACGAGCAGTGCCAGTTGGTTGCCACTACGATCGCTGGTTCCCAAAACGGCTTTAACAACTGGCACCGTGAGGTTTCCAGAGGCTGACAGGAAGTCTTGAATGAGAAGTCGGAAATCTTTTGGCGGGTTAGGAATGAAGGTTCTTGTGTCACGGCCAATAAGCCGATGGGGGGATGTTATGACTATCATCGCGTTACTTGGTGGACTCGTTTTGGGCGGGGCAGCTTTCGCCGTTCTGAGGCGGATGGGGCAGTCGTCCAAGAGCCACAATAAGGAATTGCACATCGTCTAAGTTTCGCCCGGCAAGGCGCCCTTACGCGCGTTTTCCATTGCCACGCGGAAGCCTCTTCGTAAAGGGCGGGGTGCTGTTAAATCAACGAAAACTCAATTGCGAAAGCACTGAAAGAAAAAGGAGACGAGATGAAAGGAAATTCCTTCCTGAAAATCAAGCATTTCGTTTGGGCGTCAATCGGGTTGCTCGCAGCTGTTCTCTTGGTTGCCATCAATCGCTCAGGGGCCAGGCCGGCGGCGAAGTCTGTGGGCCTACCAGAGGTCGAAGTTGCGAAAGTGGAACGTGAGGATGTTCCAATCTATGGAGAATGGATCGGCACGCTGGCTGGACAGGTAAACGCAAACGTTCAGGCGCAGGTCACAGGGTATCTGCTCAGGAGGGCTTACCAAGAAGGGTCCTTCGTTGCAAAGGGTCAGTTGCTGTTTGAAATTGATCCCCGGTCCTTTCAAGCAGCGCTCGATCAGGCGGAAGCGCAGCTCGCGCAAGCCAAGGCCCAGCTTGCCAACGCCCAGGCCAATCAGGTGAGGACGCAACTCGATGTAGACCGCTATACACCGCTGGCGGAGGCTGAGGCCGCCAGCCGGCAAGACCTCGACAACGCCGTACAGAACAATCTGGCCGCGAAGGCAACCGTGGAGACAGCCAAGGCCCAGATTGAGTCAGCGGAAGCGGCAGTCGAGACGGCCACGATCAACCTTAATTTTACGCGGGTGACTTCGCCCGTCAACGGCATCGCCGATGTTGCAAAGGCGCAGGTCGGCGATCTGGTCAGTTCGAACAGCGGAACGCTGACTACCGTTTCGACGCTCGACCCCATCAGGGACTACTTCACCGTCAGCGAACAAGAATACCTCGAATTGCAAAACCAATTTTCAAACTCAGCCAGCCAGCGATGGAAACTGCAGCTCATTCTGGCTGACGGGACAACGTATGCCCACGAGGGCATCTTCTACTTCGCGGGCCGCGCAGTTGACCAAAACACGGGCTCCATCCAACTGGCGGCCCGCTTTCCCAATCCCGGAAATGTTCTTCGCCCCGGACAGTACGGCAAAGTCCGCGCCGCAGTCAGAATCCGGAGAGGCGCTTTACTGGTCCCTCAGCCTGCGGTCACAGAGCTGCAAGGCAGCTATCAGGTTGACGTCGTCGGGGAGGACGGCAAGGTCGCCATCCGCCCCGTCAAAGTTGGGGACCGCGTTGGCACCATGTGGATAATTCAAGAAGGACTGAAGCCCGGTGAACGTGTGGTCGCGGAGGGCCAGCAAAATCTCCGCCCGGGCATGATCGTCGAGACCAAGCCATTTAACGGCAGCAACGAGTGACGAAAAGCGATCAGCGGTCTGCGATCACCAGACGCATCGGCACAAACTGATCGCTAATGGCTGACTGCTGATCGCTGATTACTCAAGATTGAAAGGAGCCGACATCGATGTCCAATTTTTTCATAAGACGGCCAATCGTGGCGATGGTGATCGCGATCCTAACCGTGATTGTGGGAGCTGTTAGCATCGCGAGCTTGCCTGTGGCGCAGTTTCCGAACATCGTTCCGCCTGAGATCAGGTTGTCGGCCACGTATGTGGGCGCCGACGCGCAGGCCCTGGAGCAAGCCGTCGCCACGCCCATCGAGCAGCAAATCAACGGCGTGGACAACATGGAATACATGAACTCCATAAACGCCACCGGTAACTCATCAACCACCTTGTTCGCGGATTTTGATGTCAAAACGGACCCCAACATGGACCTGATACTCACCCAGTCGCGCGAGAACCTGGCCTCCGGTCAGCTTCCCCCCGAGGTTAACGCCTTCGGGGTGACCATCAAAAAGTCAACGACCGCCCCGCTCATGCTGGTTGCCTTATACTCGCCAAACGGCACTCGTGATGCAAAATTCCTGGCCAATTACGCCTACATCAACCTCAACGATCCTGTCGCGCGCTTGTACGGTGTCGGCCAGACCCAGATTTTCGGCGCGGGGCAGTACGCCATGAGGCTCTGGGTAAAGCCTGACCAGTTGGCGAAGCTGGGCATCACGGTCACAGACATTATCAGTGCTATCCGCGCGCAGAATACAGTGAACCCGGCCGGTCAAGTGGGCGGCGAGCCGGCTCCTGCGAACCAGCAATTCACTTATTCCGTTCTCGCTCAAGGCCGTCTGAGCTCTCCGGAAGAATTCGGAAACATCATCGTGCGTGAAGCTCCAAATGGCGGCATCGTTCGAGTGAAAGACGTCGCCCGGGTGGAGTTGGGCGCGCAGGACTACAGTATTGTCAGCCGCTTAAATGGCAAGCCTGCCGCGATCATCGCGGTCTACCAGTTGCCCGGCTCGAATGCGGTGCAAACGGCCGCCGGCGTCCGGAAGCTGATGTCCCAGATGAAGCGGGGCTTCCCGGAGGATATAGATTACGGCATATCGCTTGACCAGACGCGCGCGGTTACCGAGGGTATGAAGGAAATCATCGAAACTCTCTTGATCGCCATCGTGTTGGTCATCCTGGTGATCTACCTCTTCTTGCAAGACTGGCGCGCCACACTCATCCCCTTGCTGGCTGTGCCCGTCTCGCTGGTTGGCACGTTTGTTTTCTTCCCGCTTTTCGGTTTCTCGATCAATACGCTCTCGCTGTTCGGGTTGGTGTTAGCCATCGGCTTAGTGGTGGATGACGCCATTGTGGTCGTCGAAGGCGTGCAACGCCACATCGAGGAAGGTCTGGCGCCCGAGGATGCGGCGAGGACTGCCATGGCAGAACTCTCCAGTCCCGTCATCGCGATTGCCCTGGTTCTCTCTTCGGTCTTTGTACCGACAGCCTTTATTCCGGGGATCACCGGAAGGCTCTACCAACAATTCGCCGTCACCATCGCCATCTCGGTGGTCCTTTCCGCCTTTAACGCCCTCACGCTGAGCCCGGCGCTTGCCGGGCTACTCCTCCGACCAAAGGGGGAGAGCCACGGGCCGTTTAGCAAGTTCTTTGACGGGTTCAATCGCATGTTCGGGCGCGGCACCGAAATCTATGTCCAACTCTGCGGCGGGGTTATTCGCAAGGGTGCGCTGGCTTTGGTTGTGATTGCGGCCTTCGGCATTGGCGCGGGTATCTTTGGCAGCCGTCTGCCCTCCAGCTTCCTGCCTGATGAAGACCAGGGCTACATCTTCGTGAGTATGCAACTTCCCAATGCGGCGTCGCTGGAGCGGACGGCAGCGGCATCGAGAGCGGTCGAGAAAATCCTGGCCGGCACGCCCGGCGTCCAGTACACCACTAGCGTTGTTGGCTTCAACTTGCTCAGCTTCGCCCGGACCACCTACAACGCTTTCTATTTTGTCACCTTAAAGCCCTGGAGCGACCGCACAACGAGGGCGGAACAGTATCAAGAGATCAAGGCGCATTTGAACCAGCAACTCAGCCGGCTTCCGGCAGGAACCGCCTTCAGCTTCGCGCCGCCCGCTATCCCCGGCGTCGGTACCTCCGGCGGATTCCAGTTCGTGCTGGAAGACCGCGCCGGGCGAGACGTCCCGTTCCTGGCAAGCAACCTGGCGAAGTTTCTGGCCGCCGCCCGCAAGCGTCCCGAAATCGGCACGATCAGTACGACGTTTCTGCCGAGCGTGCCGCAACAGTTCGTGGACGTTGACCGGGGCAAGGTGTTGAAGCAAGGCGTCGAGATCAGCGACGTCTACAACACCATTCAGGCTTTCATGGGAGGGTCGTTCGTCAACTATTTTAATGAGTTTGGCCGTACCTGGCAGGTGTACGTGGAGGCGGAAGCGCCTTACCGGGCGAGTGTGGAGAACCTGGGACAATTCTACGTGCGCAACAGCCACGGCGAAACGGTGCCGCTTTCCGCACTGGCGAAGTTCGAGTCGCGTTCGGGCCCCGAGTTCACCATGCGCTATAACGAGTATCGGTCCGCGCAGATCAACGGCAGCGCCGCGCCGGGCTACAGCTCGGACCAGTCGACGGCGGCCCTGGAGGAAGTCTTCAGGCAGACTATGCCCAGCCAAATGGGATACGACTACATGGGCATGTCCTTCCAAGAGCAAAAAGCGCGCCAAGGAGTGCCGGCTTGGGTCATCTTCGGTTTCTCGCTTCTGTTCGTGTTCTTAATCCTGGCGGCGCTCTACGAGAGCTGGTCGTTGCCGTTCAGCGTGCTCCTGGGCACATCGGGAGCGGTATTCGGGGCTTTTGGAATCTTGTGGCTGCGCCGAGCGGTCCTCAGCGCTTTCTATCCGGCTTATATGGTGCAAATCGAGACCGACGTCTACTCGCAAATAGGCTTGGTGATGTTGATCGGTCTGGCCGCCAAGAATGCGATTCTGATTGTCGAGTTTGCCAAGGAACGTTACGAAAACGGGAAACCTCTGGTGGATGCGGTCCTCGAAGGGGCAAGACTTCGCCTGCGTCCCGTTCTGATGACCTCGTTTGCGTTCATTCTCGGTTGTGTACCGCTGTGGACGGCCTCCGGCGCGGGTTCGGTGGCGCGGCAAATCATGGGAACGGCCGTAATCGGCGGCATGCTTGCAGCGAGCACCGCCGATATCCTGGTCGTTCCGGCAATCTTCAATCTCGTGGAGAAATGGTCGGGCGCCGGCAAAGAGCGAGCAGACGCCGCTTTGCCGCAAGGGCGCCCGCCTAGTTCGCTTTCACCGGAACCCACCCTGTCGGAGGGCCATTGAAATGAGCCGCAAAGAAACAGGCGGGAGTACCGGTCAAGGCAAGTCTCACCTGAGGAAGTTCGCAATTGCATTAGCGTTGGGCGCCGTCTGGATGGCCGGCTGCGAGGTGGGGCCCAAATACCACCGTCCGGCCGTGCAAGTGCCCACCACCTATCGAGGCCTGAGCGAGAACCAGCAAGCGCCGGATAAAACAGCGTCCTATGCGGATCTTGCGTGGTGGAAGGTTTTCCAGGACCCGCAACTGCAAAGCCTTATTCGGCTGGGGCTGAAGCAGAACTACGATCTTCAAACGGCGGCGGAGCGCGTCGTCGCGGCCAGAGCCCAGCTTGGCATCACGCGCGCGAATCAGTTTCCGCAGGTGCAAGGGGAAGTCAACGCAACGGGCGGTAAGGAGTACACCATTCAGTCGAAATCGAATTTTCTATTAGGAACTGTTGACGCTGCATTCCAGTTGGATCTCTTCGGCCGCCTGCGGCGCGCTACGGAAGCGGCGCGCGCCCGGCTTCTCGCCACTCAGGACGCTCAGCAGACGGTGGTGCTGACGCTGGTCAGCGACGTCGCCAGTGATTACTTTGCTCTCCTCGATCTGGACTTGCAGTTGCAGATCACCCGCGACACGGTCAAGAGCCAGGAAAACGCCGTTAGGTTGACCAAGTTGCGCGTCAGCCACGGCGTGGCCACCAACCTCGACGTTCTGCAAGCCCAGCAAGTGCTCGACGCCGCGAACGCGCAGATTCCCGACCTGGAGCGCCAGATCAGCCAGGAGGAAAACGCCATCAGCATCCTTCTGGGGAATTACCCGCAGGATGTGCCACGCGACCGACCGCTGGTTGAGCACCCGCTTCCTCCTGAAGTGCCTCCCGGCCTCCCCTCCTCGCTGCTTGAGCGCCGGCCTGACATTCGCGAGGCCGAGCAAAACCTGATTGCCGCGAACGCTGAGATTGGCGTGGCCAGAGCCGCGTTCTTTCCCGAAATCTCACTCACTGGCGGCGTGGGTGGAGCGTTCGGACGGAGCAGTATTTTCACCACCATGATGAGTTCGCACGCGGGGATCTGGTCCTACGGCGCCCAGGCTACTCAGCCGATTTTCGCCGGTGGAGCTTTGAAGGGGAATCTTCGGCTGGCGGAATCGGTCGAACGACAGGAACTGATCGCTTACAAGCAAACCATCCAGTTGGCTTTTGGTGATGTTTCTGACGCGCTGATCGGCTACGAGAAATTTCACCAAGTCCGGGTTCGACAGGAAGAATCCGTAAAGGACCTTCAGGACTCGGTTGAGCTGTCGCTCTCCCGCTATCGCGGGGGCATCACTACGTATCTGGAGGTTCTCGACGGCCAGCGCTCGCTTTACAGCTCCGAGCTCACTTTGGCGCAGGCGCGCGGCAGCGAATACCAGAGCCTTGTGCAGCTCTATAAGGCACTCGGCGGAGGCTGGATGCAATCTTCTCAACCCTCAACGCCACGGACCCCTTAAAGAGGAGCTATGCCTGAAATTAGACGCATCCTCTGCCCCGTTGATTTCTCGGAGTTCTCAGCAAGGGCGTATCGCCATGCCCTTTCGCTGTCCCAGCACTATCGAGCCAAGTTGTTCGTGCAACATATCGTCGAGTTATACCGATATCCTTCCGCCGGGTTTGCAGTCTCTGCAGACAGCTATGACGAGCTCTGCGCGCGGCTTCTCCATAACGCCGAGGAGAAGCTCCAAGAGTTCGTGAAAAACCACGCAGACAATGATATTCAGCCTGAACACGTAGTGGAGCAAGGAATAGCATCAGACTGCATTCTGGCGTTTGCCGAAGCCCAGAAAACGGACCTGATCGCTATGGGAACGCACGGCCGGCGGCGACACCGATGCACAAACCGTTCGGCAAGGCCGCGCGCATACTCTACGGTTAACGTTTCGAGAAATTCTTCGTCGAGAAACTCATGAGGGCAAGAAAACCCGTGATAGATCGCATCCCCCGCCTGCGACTGGGAACTCATGAATTCCAAGCACTCCAATTCCCCGATATTTTGCGAAGGTCGGTTTCACTATTCCTTAACAAATACACCGCTAAGGAAATCGCCCTTCGAATAACCGACTTCGGCGGCACGACCGCCTTTTGCGGCCTTGACCTCGGAAGCAACTTGCCGAAGAATTCGGGATTTGACGCGGCTCGAACGCGTGATCGTCTTTTTTTTCCTAATTTCTTTCCTTTTCAGCCGGATTGAGTTTTTTTGCCCTGCCCGCCATCGAGAATATACATCCGCTTCGGTCCAGTCGCATACCAAATTCTCGCCGCGAGGGAAATCGGCTCCGAACCGCCCGGCCAGAACTCCTCGAAACCCACTTTCGCTACTGCCGAAACCGGATTGTTCAAAGTCCGCCGCCTTGGAGGTCTTTCCTGAGATCGATTCCTGGGTCGCCATTACCCGCAGCTCTAACCTGCCTAGATCGCGAGAGCCGCCATCCATTGCACCCTTGCTCCAAACACTCGCCAGTTTTGATTGCTCTCTGTCAGAAGCAGCCAATAATAGGGGACATGATTCAGCATACGACCGCCTGTCCTCACAGCTCGCTTGTTCGCCGAGAAGCTTATCCGCTCGTCTAACTGCAAGTTGTGGCTGTCCAGAAAGATCCGGCACTCGCAAAGATTCGGCCTGAGAAGTCGCCTTCCCGTCGATTGAGCGCCGGCCACTTGGCCGTGGAACGTTGAAGTGCCCTGCGCCGCACAGGATCGCAGCAAAAGAATCTGTCATCGGTGAGGCCGTAGGGTAGAGCGAAGTGGCTCAAATTCTGTATCGTCGCCCATTCTCCAGGAAACAAACACGTAAGCCGGTTGTTTCCTGCCCTCACTTACACCGCAGCCCGCCGACCCCTGCTCGGAAAGCATCCTGATGGCCCGCCAGCAGAACCATCTCATCCTAGAAGTTGATTGGAATCATAAGCCTGTGGTTGGTGGTGACAAGGGCAGCCGTCTTCGTACGCCACTTGGATGATCTCAATGTCCATCAGTGCTCGACCACCATAACAGCGTGCAGGCTAAGACGGAACGCTGCCCCTCCCTCGGATCGGGCACATTCTACTCCAATTCTCCCTTGATCGCTGAATTCCTTAGATTCAATGCGAATGAGATTTTTGGTATGGACAACCCAGAACCGCAGAGCTTGAGGTGCCCAATCTCTGCGCTGCATACCGGGCCGCCGGTTGGGCCGTAGGTCCAAACCATAACCGTAAGTTATATGGAAAACTTCCCATGTTCCTTTGTCGCTGCAATGGGCGGTATAGCCGGCGCGGCGCCAATTCTTCCTGTTGCCAAATTGCTCGATCAGCCGGGTATCGCCTCCACCCGCACGCGTGCCATGGGGCCGATGAGAAATTACTCAGCCTGCGTAGATTTTTGCCACTTTGTCAGCTTCGGTTCAATCGCTGACGGGCCCATGTTGAGGAAGAATGAACGTGTTTCAGATCGCTTGGATTCTCAAGAGCGATTGGACGAACATTTGCCTCGTGGGCGCTTAGAATGAGGCCTAATAGGAGATCGGAGGCGGTCGCACTCATGGGCTTGGCTGGCAGGAGAAAAAGGGAATTGGGTCTGGGATCCCTTGCAAATGTCCTTCAGGCCTGATATATGATCCCGTCGCACGAAATAGTCACTCGTTACCACATGCGAGCCGCGAAGCGCGGGAGGGTACCCCCAATGTGGCCGTCCTCCAGAGAATGCCCGGTGCCGGGCGGATCAAGATCCCATTCAAAGTTTCTCGTCCGCGTCTCTCGCCTCGAGCGAAGTGGGGAATTAGTGAGAAAGTCGCCGCCTGAAGTCAATGGGCAATTGACCGTTGGCCGGCTCTCAGAAGGTAATCGCCGATTATCCGTTCGAACGGACAAATCATACTGCCCATATAAGGAGGAAAGTGTATGAATAAACCATTAATACTGGCGTTTATGCTAGCGGGTATTTGCACTTCAGCGTTCGCGGCGACCCCTTCCAGTGGAATGCTGTCGGACACTAATCCCAAAATCACCTATACGGGTGGTCCGTACTTTGTTCCCAACGTTACAGATCAAGCGAATGGCAATGGCTTTCCCACTTGCGACCCGACGATTCCCGCTGAGCAGTGCGATTTGTTCACGCTGAACGTGAATGTGGCCGCAGGGGACTCCAGCACGAAACAAATCAGGATTACCATCAGTTGGGCCCCGGTCACCGCCGCCGATTACGACCTGTTCGTGTATTCGGGCCCTTATACGAATTCGGGCAGCAAGGTGATTGCGTCGAACCCCAGCGGCGTCGACCCCGCCGTGGTGCTCATCCCCGCTGTTTCTGGAACTTATACGATTGCACTGGATCCCTTTACTCCTCTCGGAGACAGCTTTGTGGGGACTGTTACGCTGGAAACTATTCCTACCAACCCTCCGCCCGCAACCGGTCCTACGCCGCGTTACCAGACTTTTGCTGCTCCTTCCAGCGCGGGTGGCGCGGCCAGTTCGGGCGAGCCATCAATTGGCGTAGACTGGAATCCAAACGTGGCTGCCCTGAAGTTTGGCGCGGTAAATTCCGGCGGCGCCATTTTCTTTACGTCCAATTTCCACGAGTACCGAGTGGATATGGACGACTGTTCTTCGCCGGCGATACAGACCTGGACCGATGTCACCACTCCCCCTGAAACCGATCCACTCTCTTTAGATCCGATCGGGTTCTGCGACCACTTCGGGTCACAACCGACGCCCGGCAGAATTTTCCAATCCCAGTTGGCGGGGCCGGCAGGAAGCGTGATGGCGGATTCTGATAACGACGGGGACAATTGGATTCAGTCGCAAGGTGGGGGGCAGCCTGCCGGCGTAGACCACCAGACCGTGGGCGCCGGTCCCTACAACCCGAACGCCATCCCACCTCCGCCACCCCATCCGCTTTATCCGAACGCCGTGTACTATTGTTCGCAGGATCTCGTGACTGCCTTCTGCGCGCGCAGTGACGATGGAGGCGCGACGTTCGGGGCGGGTGTTGCAGTGTGGACCCTAACCCAGTGCGGTGGGATTCACGGGCACGTGAAGGTAGCACCAGACGGAACGGTATACGTCCCGAATAAAGGATGCGGCGCCAACCAGGCCGTTGCTGTTTCAACTGACAATGGCCTCACTTGGGCCGTTCGCCCAATTCCGGACAGCAGTCCAGCAATTGGCCTTACGGATCCCTCGTTGGGAATCGCCACCGATGGCCGGGCATCCCAAAATCGCGGTCTCGCACGACCGCGGACTGACGTGGAGTCCCTCGGTGGATGCCGGCGTTCCGTTCAGCATCCAAAACTCCACCTTCCCTGAAGTGGCGGCCGGCGATCCCGCACGCGCGTCCTTTATGTTCCTGGGCACACCCACGGGAGGCAATTATCAGGACCCCAGCAATTTCACAGGCATCTGGCACGCCTACATTGCCACAACCTTGGATGGCGGCAAGACTTATGCCACGGTAGACACCACGCCCACTGACCCGGTCCAAGTGGGTTCCATCTGTAACCTTGGAACTACGGGCTGCATGAATAATTCAGCAGGCGGAGCGGACCGCAACATGCTCGATTTCATGGACCTCTCCATTGACTCACAGGGTAGAGCGGTGGGCGCTTTTGCGGATGGGTGCGTCGCCGGCAGTTGCGATGCCAGCTCATCGCCGAACGCTTCGCGCAGCGCGTTGGGAACCGTAGTCCGGCAATCGGGCGGGCCGCGATTGTTCGCGGCTTTCGATCCGGTTGAACCGGCGCTCCCGGGAGCTCCTCAGCTCGTTTCCGCTATTCAGATGTCTGGAGGGACTCTTCTCACATGGCTGACGCCCGACAACGGCGGATCACCGATAACCCAATATAATATCTATCGAGGTGGGGTCTGCTGCCAAGGAAACAACGAGGTTTTTCTCAAAAAGGTTAAGTCGGCCAAAACCGCCTTCTTCGACACCTCCAAGGCCGCTCAAAACGGCGAGCCTTATTTCTACTACGTGACGGCGGTCAATAGTTTGGGCGAGGGGCCTCACTGTGGACAAGTGGAAAGTGTGCCTGGACTGCCCCCTCAAAGCCCGTGCATCCTCCCCGGTCTAACCATCGTGACGCATCCGGTTGGCGCCCAGACAGGCGCGCCCGCGAACAGCCAACTCAACATTAATTCCATCTCCATAGCCGAACCTTTCGTCAGTTCCCTTACTCCGAACCAGCTTTATATTACGATGAAAGTGCAGGAGTTGAATTCCACTCCCACCCCCCAACCCAATTCCGAGTGGAACGTGTTATTCACGGTGCCCAACGGGACGCAGTATTTTGTGGACATGAACACGGAAGGGACAACACCGGCGCCCGCGTTCACGTACGGCCACATTGCTACCCTCGCGACCGGCGGAAAACAATTCGTTACCGACGGTAATGCCGATTCTGGTTCGTGGGCCCCTGACGGCATCATCAGAATTGTCATTGCTGACACCAAGGTAGGTGGTCTCGTTCCCGGCGACCAACTAGTGAGCGTTAATGGCACAACTCAAGCGGAAGCGGGCACGTCCGTGACCGGCGGCCTGCTCCTCACGGTGGATAGCACCGGCGACGGCAGATACATTCTTGTGGGCAACCAGAATTGTTCAAAGAAGTGAGGGATCACTTGGGCGGCGTGCCGGGCTGTCGGGAACGACTCGAACGTTGGAATGCTGCATCTCTGATTGTGCCGCGAACATTCTTGATGTTGTTTCCCTAGAACTTTGGGGGTGTGACTACCAATAACTCCGTCCATCTTGAAATTATTGATGCTTAGCGGTCTCGACTGTTAATCTTCCCACCCATGCGGACCGTGTTTCTCTCTTTGTTTTCCGCTCTGCTTTCCTGCCTCCGAAGCCGCTCTGGTTCGCCAAAATCTCAATCCGCGAAGAAACCTGGCGCGGTTCATCCTCGCCTCCGCTTGAAAAGAGAGCCTGAATTCGGTCAAGAGTAGGTTCCCTCGGGGTGGGAACAAGTGTGTACGCGGAAGTAGCGTGTACATATTAATGAAGGGTTGGTCGGGGTCGGCAGCCCCGATCGTTACGATGATGCAACCCTGTCGATACCAAAACACTGGCCCGTGCCAAGAGAAAGTTCCGCCTGCAGGACCTGCGGCTTCCGGTTCGGCAACCCGCATGTCGAACGCTTGTCATCGGGGGGTGTCTACCTCACCTGGCTAGACCACGGCGGAATTCGGCGCGAGATTCTTTTGTCGGCTTCGAGGTTTGCGGGCAAAGGAAGGAGACTCAGAATCATCTAAAGGGAATGCTTCCTTAAGCCGCTCGTCGTTCGTACCGGTGATGGAGCCCTCCCACTTCCGGGACCTCGACTACCTGCCCGAGTTGGGGCGGCTGAATCGCTCGCGGCTCGGGCGTATCTTTACTCAATGCCAGATGCGTACGCGCATGCAGGTAATAATTGAAATAAGATTTGAGAGTTCGGCGCATAGATGATTCGCTGAACACAACGATGTGGTCCAAACACTCCCGCCGGATCGATCCAATCAGTCGCTCCGCACACGGATTTTGCGAAGGCGACCTCGGGGCCGTCAGGATTTCGCGAATCGCCATCCCTCGGATTCTTTCTCGAAAGACATCGCCATAGATGCTATCGCGATCATGGAGCTGTCGTTCGCCAAAACTCCGTCGGCTTGAAAGCCATTGATCGTTCAGCCGGTTCCCTCCACAATCCAACCCATGATCGAGGCGATGCGATGGCTGGGAATTCTGATTATGGCAGCTCTTGAGGAGCGCCGTGACTTGGCCCTTGAGAATTTGGCTTTGCGGCAACAGTTGGGAGTGCTGAAGAGAAGGAAGGGAGTCCCGAGACTGAAGAAGGGCGACCGAGTGTTTTGGGTGGTGCTTTCCCGAATCTGGGCCCCTTGGCGAAAGGCCTTGCACATGGTTAACGCTGACACAGTAGTCAGTTGGCAGCGAAAGGGCTTCCGAATCTATTGGACCAGGATTTCGCAGCGGAAAAGTGGGGGTCGGCCGCAAGCGAGTTCGGAGGTCAGAGCTTTAATCAAGCGCATGGCGACCGCGAACCCATATTGGGGCGCGCCTCGCATTCACGGGGAACTGCTCAAGCTGGGGCTAGAGATTTCTGAGCGCACGGTTTCTCGACTGATGCCCAAGTGCAGGAAGCCGCCTTCCCAGACTTGGAAGGCTTTCTTGAATAACCATGTCCAGGATTTGGTCTCGGTCGACTTCTTCACCGTGCCCACGGTCAGTTTTCGAGTGCTGTTCGTTTTTGTTGTGCTGGTACATCATCGCCGGCGCGTCGTGCATTTCAACGTGACGGAGCATCCGACGGCTGGGTGGACAGGGCAACAGATGGTGGAGGCCTTCCCCGAGGATACGGCGCCACGTTACCTGCTGCGAGATCGGGACAAGATCTATGGGTGTGCATTCCACGAACGCATTCGAGGCCTGAGCATTGCGGACGTGCTCTCCGCGCCGGCCAGTCCATGGCAGCAGGCCCACGTGGAGAGGCTGATCGGTCGGTCCGACGCGACTGCCTGGATCATGTGATCGTGCTGGGAGAAGGACATCTGCGAAGGATTTTGAAAAGCTATCTTGAATATTACCACCGCAGCCGGACTCACTTAGGGTTGGGCAAAGACACCCCTGAGCCAAGGGCCATTCAACCGCCCGAGATGGGAGAGATTGTTGAACTCGCGCAGGTGGGTGGTCTCCACCTTCGGTACGAGCGACGGGCGGCTTGAGCACTTCAACCTGTTCAGCCAGCCTTCTGCAACGACCACAACGGTCGCCCTCTGTGGGAGGATTCTTGTTCCACCGACAACCGAGCCTCGCCGCGTTTCAAACCGTTCCGCCAAACAATTCACCAAACGGATTTCATTCTTAGGCGAAAAGGAATAGAGCCTTTCGGCCAAGATGTTTTTCACAGGCGACCCGCTTTTGGCGAAGCACAACCGGGCGTGCTTGACCAATCGACCGCCCGTCTTCACCAACCGCTGCTGCAGGCTGGTCAACGACCAGCCGCCACAGGCTGCCCAAGTTGTAGGCGATCACGCTCAGCCGCGGCCGCACTACGTTGGATCGGAACCGGTGGCAACTCAACCGCGTCATACCCGAGGAAGGGCCCTCCGGTCTCCCCTCCGGAACCACGACCTCGGTCGGCAGGCTATGCGCCGGCGCAACGAATGCCGTCTGTTTGCGCACGGACGCACGCGGGATCACGATCACTTAAACCTAGCCAAATATCTTTGAAATTTTCCGATGAATTTTAGCGACGTGAGCCAGGCCGCTTGGGTTAAAATCGCCTCGCTGTACTATGAAACTTGCACCAGTTTGCTCCACAATTCGACCACGTACAGACTACGATGCCGAGTAATGCCCTCCAGAGTTTGTTTGATCGCCTAACCAAATCAGTTAGCAATCCGTCGAATAAGGCAACTTATTCGTTCGGTTTGCGTAGTAGTGGAATGAGAGGCCGAGGAATTGAGTCATTGAGCCATCGGACCATGGGGTCATTGAAAACGAAGAGAAGAGCCCTCAATGGCTCAATGGTCCGACCACGCAATGATTCTATTCGCCATTACACAATCCAACGGCTTGAGGAGAACGATGACCACATTGTTACAAGACCTAAAATACGGTCTCCGCATGTTAGCCAAAAAACCGGGCTTCACGATTGTTGCGGTGCTGACTTTGGCGCTCGGCATAGGCGCCAATAGCGCAATATTCAGTTTTGTCGATGGCGTATTGCTCAAGCCCCTGCCTTATCCACACCCGGAACAGATTATGCGCGTTTGGGAGAAGCCGCCGGGCGGCGATCGCAACGGCATTTCCACACTCAACTTCCTGGATTGGAAGAATCATAACACGAGTTTTCAGTGCATGTCGGCATTAACCGGTGACGCTGTGACTTTCACCGGCTCGGGCGAGCCACAGCAGATCAACGTCGTGCTTGTGTCCGCCTCGTATTTTGATCTCTTCGGAATTGGGGCGGTGCTGGGCCGAACGTTCGCGACGGACGAAGATACCGTTGGTAAGGAGCAGGTTGTGGTTCTGTCGAACCGCTCCTGGCAAAATCGTTTTG
>WNGK01009580.1_pt1 | contig 36506 bp, 33 predicted proteins | sample 5400601 | NCBI WGS metagenome assembly WNGK01 (sample SAMN13153376, study PRJNA577476) | soil metagenome | isolation source: 60 cm soil or saprolite under Garry oak tree replicate 1 | place: USA:California | collected 2016-06-15 | reverse complement strand
TGAGGGGTGAATGGTGTCACCGCGAAAGTCACGATCAAAGTTCATATGCTCTTCGAGCAGCACGACGGGAATACCCTGGCGTGCCAACAACAGAGCAAGAACCGCTCCGGCGGGGCCAGCACCAACGATACAACAGGTAGTTTGTTCGGTATGTTGCGGTTGTACAGATGGCTGTGCTTGTGTTTGAACATCGTTTTGCATGTGAGTACCTCCTGGGTTATACAATGTTCCATCAGGCAATTTGACGACGAACCGTAAGCGAGCTTAACAGCACCATGAGCAGGGCAAAGACCAGTAAGGCCGAGAGTTGTCCTGCGATGTCCTGTAGACTATTGTTTTTGAGCATGACACCGCGCAGGGCGTCATTGGCATAGGTTAGGGGTAAGATGTACGAGATGGGTTGGAGCAGCCTCGGCAACTGGTTTACGGGCCAGAAGATGCCGGAGAGGAAAACCTGGATACCCAGCACCAGAGGAATGAACTGCACCACCTGAAATTCATTCTGAGCAAAAGTCGAAAGGAAGATGCCCAGGTTGACGCTGCCAACGGTGAGCAGGGCTGAGACCAGGAAAACTAGAGCCAGATTGCCACTATAGTGGACGCGCAAGGCGAAGACCACAAAGAGCAGGATGACCAGCGATTGTACCAGGGCAAAAAGGGTAAAGCCACAAATGTAGCCCATCACCAGTTCAGCACGGGTGAGAGGAGAGACCATGACGCGCTCAATGGTGCCTTGTGATCGCTCACGCAAGAAAGCAACCGAGGTGAGCAGGAAGACGAAAAAGAAGGAGAAAATGCCGATGAAGACGGGAGCGATAGAGTCATTGAAGGTATATTCCGGCCCGCCGTGCAGGTATTGGGGATTAGCGACGGTAAAGGGAATGGAGCTACTCACGAGTGATGGCGTTTGACCACTTTGTCCCCCCTGTCCTTGTTGTGCTTTCAAGGTTGCCAGAGCTATACCAAGCTGCTGTATGAGACCTTTGGCAAGGTCGCTCATGGCACTGGCAACGATGGGATCAGAGCCTTCAAGCTTAATCTGCACCTGCGGATTTTGTCCGGCGAAAACCTGCTGAGCAAAGTTGGGCGGGAAGACGATGGCAGCATCGGCATCCCCATTTTTGAGTGTTGTGTCCACCTGATCAGTAGAAATATTGAGCGTATTGAGCTTATCTTTGCCGGGCAGGAGCTTATCAATGAGCGTATTGAGGCGGTCGCTGTTCGTACCCGTGGGTCGCACAATGGCGAGGGTGCGAATGCTGCTGGCGCTGGTAAGCACCAGGTAGAGTAGGGTCATTACCACGAGGGGGACGACGAAGATCAGGGCAAGGGTGCGTTTATCGCGCAGAACCTGGTGGATAATACGGCTGGCAAGAGCCAGAATACGTGCGAAGCTCATGGTTGTACCTCCTGGCGACTAGCAAAGTGCAGGAAGGCGTCTTCCATATTGTCCTGGCCCGATTGACGCAGTAGTTCCTGGGGAGTATTCTGGGCCAGCAATGAACCGAAGCGCATGAGACCTAAGCGGGTGCAGCGGCTGGCCTCATCAAGATGGTGGGTGGAGACAATGATGGTCACCCCCTCAGTATTCAATTGGGCAAAGTAGTCCCAGAACGAGCGGCGCAGTTGGGGATCAACACCGACGGTTGGCTCGTCAAGCAGTGCAAGGCGTGGACGATGTACCAGGGAACAGGCCAGCGAGAGGCGTTGCTTCATGCCGCCACTGAATTTGCTCACAACATCGTTGGCACGATCGGCTAAGTCGACGCGCTCAAGCATCTCCGCGATACGCTGCTGTTGTGCTTTGCCACGCAGGCCATAGATATTGCAGAAGAACTGCATATTCTCTCTGGCCGTCAAATCCTGATAAAGAGCACTGAGTTGGGTCATGTAGCCCAGGTGAGGTGAGACTTTGCTGCTGGGTATGCGTTGCCCCATCACGCGGATAGTTCCACTGGTGGGACGCATCAGACCAACCAGCAAACGAATGAGCGTCGTTTTACCGGAGCCGTTAGGGCCAATCAAGCCGTAGGTTTCACCGGTAGTGATAGTCATGCTCAAATCGTTCACGGCACGCAGTTTACCAAACTGTTTGACGAGACGGTCGATAACAACCACAGCCCGGCTCTGCTCCTGGGTTTCTGTCGGTTGAGCTGGCGACGTATGAGGAAGAGTTTCCGACATAAGTACCTCCCTTGTGAAGGCAAGAAATTGTGTCATGCATTTAACTGATCAGCCAATTAATAAAGTGCTCAAAAAAATGCTAGCGCGGTAAGAGGCCCTTGAGTACGACATCAACGATAGTATCGACAATCTGTTCATGCGAATACTCCAGTGCCACCGGGTCACGCAAAATTTGACGACGCAAGACGAAGCCTATGACGCTGCCAAGCAGGGTCTGTGTCGTCAGGCCGAGATCAAGCTGGCGTAACTCGCCACTGGCCATTTTTGTCTCAAAATAGCTGCCTAAGAAAGCAACTATGCGCTGGATCACATTGGTTGCCAACGGTCTCATGGCCGGATTATGGATCATTTCCGGCAGCATAGTACGAATCAGCAGGACAAATTTCTCCTCTTCGACGATGTTTAACACTTGCAGCAGTAAAAAGCGTAGAAACATTTCGGGTGGCAACATCAAGGCTTGAGGTGGCAAAGAGCCAAGCAGTCTTAAAGGTGAACGCCCCTCAATCATGGCTTTGAGCAGAGCTTCTTTGTTCTCAAAGTAATGATAGATCAGTCCAGGCGTAATGCCAGCCTCACGAGCGATGTCTTTGTTCGTGGCCCTGCTAAATCCTTTCTGTGAGAAGACGCGCATAGCTGCGTCCATAATCTGTTCGCGACGGTCTTCCACAACTTTTGGCGTTCGCGCCATATGTTCTCTAATCTTCCTACATTCTATTGACTAACTGATTAATTAATTATAGTATAATGAAAAGGAAGGGAATTGTCAAGGGTTTTGGTAGGCTCTATAAAAATAGGCTCAGGAAAGCAAGTCAGGCTGACGGACATCAAGAATACGCGCTAGGAGACGAAGATGATAGGGTTGGGGGTCTTCACGGCCATCTTCGAGATGAGCAATAGTATCACGGCGCAAGCCAGTCATGTCGGCAAGCTGACCGAGGCTGAGACCTTTGCGTTGCCGGAGAAGACGGAGATTGGGCAAGCCATGCGTCTTTACAGGACTTTCTTTTAAGGTTTGTTGTTTCATAGTATAGTATCCCTTTCCTCGGCGTTGAGGTAGAGTCATTGACGATGTTTCCAGCTCCGTTGCTGAAAACGGCGTCAGATACAAGAACGGTAGTCATATTTCTTCTTTTTCATAACTCATGCCCCACTACTATAAAGATACCAGATGATACAAACTCATGTCTAGTGTTATAGGATGGATGGGTTATGGCTCATGCTTTGAGCCACCAAAAAGAAGCAGTCTCTTAGTGATGGATGGTGCGCTACTACAAGCAAACACTATCCATACTAAGAGAAGGGTCACACACGGCAAGCCGACATTTCACAGTTTTTAACAATCAGTGTGTATGCGCTCCTTTGGACGTGGGCGCCTGTGAAGGTGGCTGTTCACTACTACCAAGGCTCAGGTACGTACTGGTACTATTATCATCTGGGTAGATAGCCAGGAGGTCGCCGGTAAAGAGGCCATCGACATCTCCATTCATCAAAATGACCATATCTGTGACACTATCGTTGTCAGAATGGATGTACTGGCTAAGGTGGAATACCTGCAGAGAGTTGGCGATATTGAGCAAGGCATTTTCGCCCATCCCATCACGTGGATCACCGACAATCCAGAAGATGATCCCATCTTTTTGATAGATCAGTTCGCTACGTTCACCATAGACCCAAACATGCAAGAATCTATTATGTCTCACCCATTGACCATCAACATAAATGGCCTGCACACCGCCATTTTGATTTATTTTTATGGTTTGAGCAGCCCCATCCTTGACAATCTGGAGTACATTAACATCTGGTTGTAGCTTAAATTCACGAATAGCGAGCAAACCAGTACCACGTGATTGTTCTCCATGCAGCGAGTAATCTAATTCGATAAAGGGACCATCAACCCAGTCTTGCTGCTGTCCTTGATAGAGGTAGGTAGCATCAAGAGTATAGGAAGAGGGTATAGCTTGCGGCCAATACATCGTCCATCCATGGAGTTGTTGCAGAGCGGCCTGTAAAGTTAATTTGGGTTGAGCGTCGGCAGTGCTATTACGCATCCTGCCACTATGCGATGAATTGACACCTGCAGGATAGCTCTGTACCAACTTCACACCGATTTTAGTACCGTGAAGCAAAATGTCCATCCCGGAGGCAAATGAAGGAGCTGTCAACATCACAGTCAGGCACATACACAATATCAGTACGGCCCCCGCGATCAGCGAACTACGCACCGGTAGGAAAGTAAAGAGCGAGGCCATGGGAGGGCGACGCAAATGAAAGATGTGATGACGTAGCCTGAGACGACGAAAGACATGGGCACATGTTTTGCGTTCCAAGCCATGCTCAACAGGTTGAAAACGGGGATTCTCAGAATCGAGAAGTGTCTGCACAAAATAAGGAGGTAAGACTTCTTCATCAAGTGCAAAGAGGCTACCTAGCTCTTTGGCGAAAGCTTCATCTTCATCGTTGAAATCTCCGGGGAGATTGAGGTCTTGGGTAGAGAAAGGAGTCGCATGCTGTTCCCAACTATGCCCTTCTTCCTCAAATTCGCTCATACTCATTCGCATGCTCCTTGAGCAACTCACGTAAGCTTTTCCGCGCTCGCCATAGCCGTGTATCCACAGCATGCCGGGTCAGACCCGTCTTGGCTGCCAGTTCCTCGGTACTGGCGAACTTAAAATAGCGTTGATAGATGAGGTAGCGGTCAAGCTCAGGCAACGTTGCCAGGGCAAGACGCAGTTCTTCGCGTCTCTCACTCTGTTCCAACAAGTGTTCCATGCTGGCTTCTGGATGTGGAGGAAGAGCGACTCGATTATCATTGTCGTAGCCTCCCCACCCAGATACTTTCCGCCCACCACTGTCCGATGATGCCCATTGGCGACTTTCGTCTGCCACCTGTACATTATGTGTCTGACGACGACACAACTGACGACGACGATCAAGAGCAATATACTTGGCTCGCATCGTCAACCATGTGCGTAAAGTGCCTCGCGCAGGATCAAAAGTGTCGATCTCTTGCCAAACTGTGACAAAGAGGTCGTTGAGACACTCTTCCGCATCCTGGGCAACGCCTACGCTGTCTAATACTAGACGAATAAAATAAAAGAGTTCTCGAGAATACCGGAAGATGAGGGTCTCTAAAGCCTCTGGGTCACGCCGGTGTAGCCGTTCGGCAATGTCTTCATCCGACCAGTGTTGTCGAATCATGTTCGCTCCTTACATACTCCTGCATGTCCCTTCATTCCATGTTATCGCTGGGCATCTCCCCATAGGCGTTCACTTAAGCCTGTCATCCTGAGCGCAGCGAAGGATCTGCGCTGGGCCCAGCCAGAGATCCAAAGCTCGCGCTCAGGATGACAGCCGTGCTTAAGTGAACGCCTATGGGGCACCTCCCCAGTGATTTTTACATACACTATCCCAATGGGTTTGTACGCTGCTCTGTGTGCTCTACACGGATACTGCGTGAAAACAATGAAATGACAGGAATATACCTGAGTGGTGGCGCTTTCGCCTTCTTACTATGAAAGAAATACGTCTCTCAGAACCAAAATCTCTCACAAGCTCCTTTTCCAAAGCTATCGATGTGCGGTATTCCGGAAAGAGAAGGCTTGTTACAATTTTGTTGGAAAAAACGCGAAAAGTCAAGGTTTTGGAGACACGCATAGCATAGACGTTTGGAGATAATGCCTGTCATCCTGAGCGCAGCGAAGGATCTCTCCCGACGACGAGCCAGATCCTTCGCTGCGCTCAGGATGACAGGCATACATCCAGCAGCGTTTTTAGGTTTGATGAAGTGTATTTTCTACACGCCAAGCTGCACAAACACGGTCTCAGTGGCTATCTCAGAGCGGAAGAGCAGACGCAATCCCTTGCTGGCTGCTGAAGGTACCTCAAAGACGATGGTGCCGTTGTGGGAGCTGTGAGTCGCAACCGTGCCATAAAAGCCGGAAGTCACACTTGACTGTAAACCAAAGATGTCACCTTCCATCCCAACCAATTGGTAATAGGTAGCCTCATTAGGAATAGCTTTTGTGCCTGTGTTACTGATGGACAGGACCAAAGTGACATTTGTGCTATTCGATCCAGCGGGCTGCTCGCTGACATTCTGGATAGTCAGCGTACGATCGGGCAGGGTCACTACCTGACTATGAGCACTACCACCAGGAACACGGGTAGGAGTTTCAATAACAATGGGTCCACTGGCGGGAGTGGTGACCGGTGTAGCCACAATCGGTGTGATGGGTGGGTGGATAGGAGGAGAAGCGGAGATGCTGCTCACAGGAGTAGTATTCGCTTGCTGCTGTGTAGGGGTCGGCGTACTGGTATTTGTTGTTGTACTCTGTGAGCTGCTACAGGCAGCCAGTCATTACGCATTGCTTCAACCATTCTACGAGATACAAGATGCAGGCTTCCCTTTTCTCAGAGCCTGACGACGAAAGGACAGGTACTTTTATTATCGGCACAAGAGTGAGACAAAGCAAGAGATTAGTACCAAAACCTTATCTATAATAACTCAGGAGTGAAGAAAACAAGCTGCCAGGAAGCGGGTGTACCCACTTCCTGGCAGCTTGTTTTCTTCACTCTACGTTTACCTGGGATTGAGTAGGGGTATCTTGGAGACGCTCCAACGGTCATTGGGGCTAGATACCTCAAATTGAACCATGCTGATAGCATCGGTGGGGCAACGCACAATACAGAGGCCACAACGAATGCACTTCTCTTCGTCGATGATCATATCGGCACCTCCACGCCAGCTTTCTGTACCAAGGTGCATGGGATCGCCTTTAACCACACGCGAGAGTCCCTCCATGCTGATACAGTCGTAGGGGCAGATGTCTACGCAGCCGGAGCAGAGAATACAGATTGAGGGGTCAATCATAATATTCAACTGGCATTGTAGGCAACGACGCGCCTGCTCGACCGCTTGCTCAGGAGTGTAGCCGGTTTCTGTCTCACGAGTGTTGCTGTAACGTTCATTCAACGGCAGTCCCGGAATGTTCTGGAAGGGGATGGATTCGTAGTCATCCACCATCCCGCGTCGATAGTCAGGCAACTCGATCTCTTCAGCAGCTTCGGCGGGTTTATCGACACCACCGAGATAGCGATTGATCGTGCCAGCAATATCACGTCCATCACCGATGGCTGAAATGAGGTTACGCGCGCCATCGGTATAGTCACCACCAGCGAAGAGGCCGGCATAGCTGGTCATCCAGGTCTCGCGATCTACGAGAGGGATACCCCATCTATTGACATCAAGGTTGAGTTCTTTGGCAGGCAACCATGAGCCGTCGCTTGATTGGCCGAGGGCAGGGATAACCGTGTCTATGTTATCAAGAATATATTCACTCCCCTTGACAGCCACGGCACGGCGGCGTCCACTGGCATCGGGATCGCCAAGTTTGTTCCGGATGAGCTTGAGACCGCTGACATGCACACCATCTTTGCTCAACACCTCAACAATAGAGGTGAGATAGATGAACTCCACATGTTCAAGCATAGCCTCATCCACCTCGTATTCGTCAGAAGGCATCTCCTCTTTGGAACGACGGTAGATGACGTAGACTTTATCAGCTCCGAAGCGAATGGAGGTACGGCAACAGTCCATAGCTGTGAAGCCACCACCGTAGACAACCACACGCTTACCAATGTAGGCGGGGTCACCGTAGTTGGTCTTTGCGAGGAGGCGAATACCATCCTCGACGCCCTTGAGATCGGCTCCTGGCACAACTTTGTTATCGGGGCCGGTTAAGGCATTGGGGACATAACAGCCAGCCGCAATTAAGACAGCATCATATTCTTTTACTAGATCGGTGACCTGGATATCACGCCCAACACGCGTATTGTAATACACATCCACACCCAGGTCTGCCATGTATTGCGTACATTCTTCGTAAGTGACGCTGCGAGGCAGACGCCAGACAGGAATTCCGTTGACCATGACACCGCCGGCAGTGGGATATTCATCATAGATGGTTACGGGATAGCCCATCTCACGTAGGTCACGAGCGGCGGCCAGTCCGGCGGAACCGGCACCAATAACTGCAACTTTCTTCTCTTTGGTCACAGGTGGCCGCTCGGCGCGATGTTGGTACTCGCGATGGTCGGCGGCGGCCCGTTTGAGCCAACAGATGGCAATAGGTTTGCCATCGATTTTGTTGCGCCGACAGACTGGCTCGCAGGGACGCGCACAGGTACGCCCTAGTACGCCAGGAACAACATTGGCTTTACGGTTTAATAGATATGCCTCGTCGAAACGGGCCTGCGAAATCAAACCAATATAGGTTGAAACATCGGTATGGGCAGGACAACCCACTTGACAGGGAATATTCGTCTGATACCAGTCGGGATTGGTCATGACTGACTGATATCGCGCCCCCAGTTCACTATCGGGATCGATCATATGCAAAAAGTCCTTTCCTGAGCATCCAGCATACTGTACCAGCCAGTATGCTTGCCAGGGCATGAAGACAGTATTGTTGACTCACGCCACAAACAACGACCTGATCTCTCTGATTTTCAGAATCTCTCCATCGCATCAGGCTAGGGCATGGAAAATTATGAGAACTAAACGATGAGCGTTTCTTGTGAAAATTATACCATAAGCGCACAGGTAGCAACAAGAAGGGCATAAAGAGGATAAGCACGGCCTGACCCCATAGGCGTGAACTTAAGCACAGCTGTCATCCTGAGCGCAGCGAAGGATCTGCCCAGCCAGAGATCCTTCGCTGCGCTCAGGATGACAGCTGTGGGGGTCAGGTTCACCTTGTGTCGTTAGCGCACAAATTGCTTGAGTACGTCATCGACGCCAGGATGCCCTCGGTTCAAGCGGAGGTCCTCCGCACCCGTAGCGTCGGTGTGTACCAGCAAAATATTTTGCTGAATACAGCTATTAAGGAGTTCGCGAGCTGAGTCGCGAGTAAGCCGACCACGGAAGCGGTTTTTGGGGTTGACCGGGTCGCCAATGAAATTAGAAACACCTATGATCGTGCGCCATGACCAGTTGCGGTCAATATAGTCAAGGAACTGTAGAAATTGCGGATCCAGCGCCTCCATTGGCGGTGCATTGAGGTTAATCGCAGGCATATGTGGGTTCGTTCCACCATAAGAAATAGCAGGCATCGCACCCGTATTGCCGGAAGACATGGACGGATAGCCGCCGTTGGTATTCGGTGGAACAGCCATGCCTGCTGCATTGCCGCTAGGGATCAAAGGCACAAACTGATTCGCACTACTAATTAAATCTCGGCTGACAGTTCCTGGTATACCAACAACAATAACAGTTTTATTTAAGCGTAACTTTAAGCGAGCACTGATGCGAGTGAAATCTTTATCACCGGTCATCAGAACGAAGGTAGAAATGGTAGGGCGGTCGAAAACAGTTTCAATAATATCCATCAACATATTGAGATCAACGGTACTTTGTACGACGGTACTTTGTACAATGGTAGAACTACTTGCGTTGACGGCTGGTAGGTAGCCAGTATTACCGGTATGTTGACTATTGGAATATCCCAGGGGACCAGTAGTATTTTGCCCAAGAGGTCCAGTAGGAGGTTTGGTATACGGTTGGGGATAAGGGTAGCTCTGACGAGAACCTTCGCGCTGTTGATAGTCAGCTGTGTCATATCCTTCATTCGGAGTTGGCTCATCTGACGGCAAGAAGTCTTCCTCCACCTCACTTTGTGCAGGGGGATTAGCATCCTGGTACGACCAACCATTCTCAGAGGGCTGACGCGGGATGGCAGGAAGCTGACCAGTGTTACCGGTCGCCCAAGAGCGAGAGGGATACGTACCGCCTCCCTGTTCAGGTGTAGCATTGGGCGAACCAAGGGCACCAGTGGGTGTTCCCCCACCGTAATGCACTGTTCCCATACGAATGCGGTCACGCTGTTTAGCAGGACAGTCGACACGGTCGATCATCGCAGCGGTCAGGCTACCCTTAAAAGGTTCGGGCTGGCGCGACCAGTCTGCGTAAGCACGGGCAACCATCACCGTTCCATAACGACGGGCAACGGCTATTAACTCCTGGGGATCGGGCTCCCTCCTCTGAATATTCAACATACTGTAACGAATGTTCTCAAAATCGATGAATAAAGCAATATCTTCTGGCACAATCTTCTCCTCTCATAGGGAGGAACCGCACAGACCAAGATTTTTATCTATATGATTGTTCAGGTACTCGGATGACTAAGGCGATGATGTCTATACGAGTGCATCCTTTAACTATGAGCATATCATACTTTATGAATAAAGTCGAGGGTCTGCACGCTTTACTTTACATGAATATCTCTCTGTGTTAGAATACGTATAATCCTATATGAGACCATGGATAATACAATGGCACTAACCACAACAACACATCATGTTGACGACGCGATTTGTCCGGTTGCTTGCACTGCTGAAATTATCAGTGGCAAGTGGACGCTACTTATTATCCGCGACTTAACTTCCGGTGTCAAACGTTTCAATCAACTGGAACGTTCTCTTCATGGTATCAGTCCTAAAACGCTCTCAGAACGCTTACGCTCCCTTGAGGAGGAAGGCATTATCTCGCGACAAACCTTTGCGGAAGTGCCGCCGCGAGTTGAGTATACCCTCACTGAGAAGGGGCGTGACCTTGTCCATGTAATCGAGAGTATGCGTAGCTACGGAAAACGCTGGCTGTGTAGTCAGTGATCAGGCTTTTTTTAGTAGTCTGACCTCCCCTAATACGGGAGTCACTACCTGTGTAGGCCGCGTGAAGGAACTCTATGCCAGATTTTTTGTACAAAAACCGGGGGAATATCCCCGGTTTTTGTACTTTCTGGCTCAGGCTTGGAGTTTAGACTAATTTCGCGTCAAGCGGCTTGTAGACTGGGTTCATGCGATTTTCATCAAATATGGCTCACACGGCTTCCAGCCTTGCTTCGCAAGTATTTAGTCTAAACGTCAATCAGGCATAATGGCGTCAGATTAGCGAATAGCACCAACGAGTTCGTGATTAGCTAAAAAGCGACGGAGAGTCCCTTCATTTTCCGCTACGTGCTTTTCTGCTACTACACCCTCTGACCGCACTACCAGTTCATAAAGACTGGCAATATCATAATGCATTTGCACCTGAAGCTGACCGTCACTATTGAAGCCTTCGACGAAGAGGCCATCCTCTTCCTCATGAATTGCGATACTCTTGACACCTATTTGATCTAGGACTTGACCGACTGCATGCAAGATGTTCGCATAATTGAAATTGACCGCCATGATCCCTCCTAAAAGTACCGTGGAGATAGCTTTTTGTGATTGTATTAGACTACACTGTCTGCTGCAACCCTTAACTGTAGAGCTTGGATAGGTCTTGCAGTTTCACTTCGATCAAGTGTATCATAACATTCTTGAAACGTCAAGGAAAAAAACCTCTGCAACGTTCGGCAGCTTAAGATTTCCCTCCCAAAGAGAAATCTCCTATTGTGTATCTTCCTGCTAGCAAAAACGTCATATAATGGGTATAGCAAATCAAAAAAAGGAAGCAGATACATATGGCAGATTTGGTAGGGCAGCAACTGGGCAATTATCGATTGATACGTTTACTTGGGAAAGGGGGCTATGCTGAGGTTTATCTGGGGGAGCATGTGCGCATCAATACGCAGGCTGCCATTAAAGTAATGCATACGCGTTTTGCAAGTAGCGAGGAAGTAGAAATATTCCAGAATGAGGGGCGTACTATTGCGCGTCTTCTTCATCCACATATTATTCGCGTTTTCGACTTTGATGTGGAGCATGATATTCCCTTTATGGTCATGGACTATGCTCCTAATGGCACGTTGCGCAAACGTCATCCTCGCGGTATGCGCTTGCCTTTGCCCACTATTATTTCGTATGTGCAACAGGTAGGCGGTGCGCTGCAATATGCCCATGATCAGCAACTGGTGCATCGTGATGTCAAGCCGGAGAATATGCTGCTTGGACGGAGCGATGAGGTGCTCTTGAGTGACTTTGGCACGGCTATGGCGGCACAGACTACGGGCTATCAGACTTCCCTGCAGGAGGTTATTGGTACGCTTGCCTATATGGCACCTGAACACCTTGAGGGCAAAGCTCGTCCGGCCAGCGACCAGTATGCGCTTGCTGTCGTTGTCTACGAGTGGCTGAGTGGGGAAGTGCCGTTTCGGGGTATAGGCACACAGGTGGCTATCCAGCACACGATAACACCGCCGCCACCGTTGCATGAAAAGGTTCCAGGGATTTCACCGCAGGTCGAGCAAGTGGTTATGCGTGCGCTCACCAAAGATCATCACCAGCGTTTCCCACGTGTCCAGGACTTCGCTGATGCTCTCGCCAGAGCCGGGCAAGTAGAACAAGCATTTTACTCTGCCCCAACAGTGGCTACAGCTATGAATGTCCCTTCTGACCCTGCCACAGTCCCTACAGTTGAAGCCCCGGTTATGGAGGTACAGCCTCAGCGTGCCACTTCTGCCCCCAATACAGCCATGAAGCCATCGCCTCTGGCAAGGGATACCGTGCCCCCAGAGGTTGCATATGCTCCTCCACCGGCCCCCGCGCCGGTGCGTCCTGTCATGCAAGCTGCTTCACCTCCTGCACAACCCCTGCCGACTGTCTATCAGCAAGCACCACAACGCCACTCAGGTGGAGTAGCGGTGGTCATTTTGCTCCTGCTCCTCGTCGTGGTCTTAGTAGGTGGTATTTCATGGTTTGTTGTCCAGCGCAATTCAGGTACTTTCTCTCATAATGGCACCACTTCCGCTGGCACTAGCACCCAGGCCACTATTCCCGATGTAGCAGGTTTCTACAGTGGCAGGCTTTTGAATACCACTGCCAATATTTCGGCTACTATGACGCTGACCATTGAGCAAAATCGTGGACACATTCAGGGCTCTTTCAAAGTAGGCCCTCCCCTCCATGGCAACAACCCCTACGAGGGCTTTGTGAATGCTGCCGATCATATTCAGTTCACGGTCAGGAGATTTCAAGGCAATGCCCCTCTGTTCTTCTGGGGGTCAGTGCAGGCCGATGGTAGTCTGGCTGGCAGATATTGCAGTCTCGACAATAACGACCAGTGCAGCCCGAATGCGGGCGGAGCTGGTACGTGGCATGTAGCAAAACAGTAGCCTACGAGATGTGAGAGAACTGAGGCGGCAAGGGCATGCATGCCCTTGCCGCCTCAGTTCTCTCACATCTTCCTTATCCTCTTCTCCACCATCTCCAATGTAGGAATTCCTGCTACCCCTACTTGCTCTACTGAAAACGAAGCGACGCAATTGGCAAAATTGACTGCTGTTCGCGGGTCGCCATGTCTGTGCAAATGACAGAGAAAGGCCGCCGCAAACACATCGCCAGCACCAGTGGGGTCTAGCTCGGCTACGGGATAGGCCACAAAGCGCTCGACATCCCCATGTTGAAAAAGGGTTGCTCCATGACGCCCATCGGTGGCTACTAGCAAAGGCACTTGTTGGCTCCAACGGACCAATATAGCATCCGCCTCTCTACGATTGCCGTCCGCGAAGGGGAGCAGATCATCATGGCTCAAGATTAACACATCGAGACATGGCAATACTTGCTCGGCAGCCGTCCACGGTGTGGGCCAGACACGGCCATCGGCATCCCAGCGACGTAGCCAGCCCTGCGGGGTAGCTGCGATAATGACTCCAGGACGACGTGGGAACAGGGAAGCAAATTCCGGCGTCAGTTCCTGAGTAAGCGGACCAAGCAGCACAACTGGTGCGCTGCGCCACGCCAGGGGGACGTCATTCAGCTGTAATGACTCTGCTCGGTTGCGCAGATACTGAATACGAAAGCCATCTGTATAGCGGTTGTCAAAGGTCGTAGTTGCAGGCGAAGGGCCAATGGACAGGCCAACGCCCGGCAGATGAATTGGGAGTTCAGCCTGTAGTTGGGCATCGACACAGGTGACTATGGCCGCCACTAATCCTAAATGATAAGCGGTGAGGGCAGCAAAAGTGACGGTTCCACCCAGTGAAAATGAACCATCATCGTGCACATCGCGGGTGAGATGTCCAATGGTTAAAAATTCAGGGGTGTTGCCGTGCGAGATAGGTTGAACGATTGCAGACATAGTTTTAACGGCCTGGACGTTTGAGTGAAATCACCACTCGTCGTGCATCGCCTTCACCGATACTCTCGGTACTGATATCCTTGCTGTCAGAGAGGGCAATATGCACAATACGCCGCTCATGGGGCGGCATAGCTTCGAGGGCGATAGAACGACGGTAGTTACGGACCTGCTGCGCCACGCGCAGGGCCAGCGAACGCAAGTTTTCTTCGCGCCGCTCACGGTAGTTCTCAGCATCAATGATGATACGCATACGATGCTTGGTGCGATGGCCTACAATCAGACTGACCAGCAGTTGCAGAGCGGCCAGCGTCTCGCCACGCCGTCCGATCAGCAGACCGAGATTCTCATGAATCCCCTGAATGTTCAACGTCAGGGGATGGGTGGAACGGACCTGCACAGTGGCACGAATATTCATGTAGCGCAAAATATTTTGTAAGACATCCACAGTTACAGCCACATCTTCGTTGCTGGGCGTCTCCACTTCCTGCATTTCACCTTCAGCCGCGCTCACATCGCCAAGGCCGAGATTAGCGGCCAGTACAGGATCGAGAGGTCTAGAGGCACTCAGGGGCGTAGCAACCTCTTCTACGACATCTTCTTCAAAATCCTCTTCGTCGCCCACAAAATCCTCGTCTTCATCCTCAAACTCTTCCTCGTCTTCCAACTCCTCATAGGGACCTTCTTCATCGAAAGTGTCATCAGGACCAAGAATAGCATCAGCCATCTCAGGCGTAATCACTGCACCAGTGACAGCACGACGACGCACTGTGACACGCACACGCGCATCTTTACTACCTATACCAAATGTTCCACGAGACGGCTCTTGTAAGACCATGACATCTACCTCGTCACGGCGTTTTCCTAAACGCGACAGAGCCTGTAGTACAGCATCATCTATGGTTTTGCCGCTAGCCTCTATGCTTTCCACTGTTTAGTTGCCTCCCTCTATAATTATCTAAAGACGTGAGCTTCTCTTCAAGGGCAACCCACACAGTCACCCTGAAGCAGCGTCCTGGACACTATGAAATGTAGGGGCGACCCTCGTGGTTGTCCTACCCATTTGCCTATGCACCTACACTATTATGTTAACTGCGCGATGGATTCCGCTTGGGCATATTATTGCCACTGCGACGCCGGGCCGAGGCACTACGGCGACGTTGTGCCGCTGAGCCACCGCTATTGGTCTGGAGCTTGCGGCTAATTGGGCCATCCTGTACAACTCCATCTGTCTTTGGCTCTTCAGCGGTGCTTAAGACTTTAGTTTCTTTGCTGCGGTTGTCTGTATAGCTTTTGTTGTTCCCATTATTGCTGTTACTGGCACTGTTACCACTGAGGCCCGGCAGATTGGGTGTAACCAGCAAGGAGCCCCAGCCGGTGACAAAGTATTGCTGCACGATAGCAAACAGTGACGAAACTGTCCAGTAGAGAGCCAGACCTGCCGCATAGTTCCAACCAAAGAAGAGCACCATGGCCGGTGAGAGCAACTGCATCATCTTCATCTGACTGGCCATCGGATCGGGTGTAGCCGACTTGACAGCGGCTGTCTTCGGTTGCGACATACGCAACTGCACATAGGTAGCCAGTCCCGCCAGGATAGGCAGCACATGCGTTGGATCGGGGGTACCCAGTGAAAAATGCCAGCCTGCATTGAGGAAGGTGAACCAGTTCAGATCAATGTTGGGGAAACTACTGAAATGAGGTAGAAACGGATAAATGATGCTGTTAATACTATGCAAGTCCGCATTGCGCAGTACGGAACTGAGGGCATAGAACAGACCGAAGAGCACAGGCATCTGAACCAACAGAGGCAGACAGCTCCCCCCCAGCGGACTCATGCCATATTCCTTGTAGAGAGCCTGCGTGGCCTCCAATTGCGCCTTCTGATCCTTATACTTCTTCTTGATCTCCTGCAATTGTGGCTGCAAGGCCTGCGTCGCCTTCATCGATTTCAACTGCTTGAGCGTCAAGGGAAACAGGAGCAGTTTGATAATCAGTGTTAAGACGATAATGGAGAGACCAAAATCACCAATACCGCGATACAGCAGCATCAGCCTTGCCCTAATCTCCTAAACGTTCTGGCACCGGATCATAGAGATTTCCATGATAAAAGGGATGACAACGACCTATGCGTTTCATGGCCATCCAGCCGCCGCGGAAAAAGCCAAAACGTTGAATTGCCTCATATCCGTATTGTGAACATGAGGGGGTAAACCGACACGTTGAGGGCAAGATCACCGACAGCGTGCGCTGATAGAGACGAATTAAAAAGAGTGCAATATATTTCATTTGACCGCCGATGCGCAGCTAATCAGGTTTGAGAAGTCGCGCCCGCTGCAACAAAGAGACAACATCTTGTTCAAGCACAGCTACATTTACACTTGTTATTGCGTTTCTCGCACTAAGCACAATATCCCAGCCGGTGGGCAATTCTGGCAACAAGCCACGTATCGCTTCGCTCAGTAACCGTTTAATGTAATTACGTTCCACGGCTCGTCTTGAGATACGTTTGCTGACAATAAACCCTACACGGAGCTTCCTCTCCTCATTCGGTATCCATGCAAGGATAAGCAGCCGGGACGCCAAACTTCGTCCCTGCTGCCTCACTCGCGAAAACTCACTACCCTTGCGTAAACGCAAGGCACGATTAAGTGCCACGATGCTACAACACTATCGCACTGTACTAGACAGTTAACTTCCAACGCCCTTTGGCGCGGCGAGCCTTGAGAACGCGCCGCCCATTGCGGGTTGACATGCGCTTCATAAAACCATGTTCGCGTAAGCGCGGAATGCGCTTTGGTTGCCATGTACGTTTCATTAGAGCTTCGACTCCTCCACTTATATCTTAAGAATGTCCTGCCAATTATAGCGGCTACAGCCCCACGCTGTCAAATATCTAAGACTTACGGGGTACACCATAAGCGTCAAGTTGTAGGGACACGATAATGAGAGTTAGGTAAGGTTCAAATGAGCTTGACACTTTTCTGCTCACACGAGGCAAACATTGTCAAGCAGGATTGCCTCTCTTTGAACCTTGCCTTAACAAAATAATCCAGTATCTCCTGATGGATGTAGGGGCGGCATTGATGACGCCAGTCAGCTGACGGAGCCAACTCGCTAGCATCCTCATGGACTGGCGTCATCAATGCCGCCCCTACATCCATAACTAGATTATTTTGTCAAAGAACATAATCACGTCCCTACAATCACTCGGAAGCCAGACTTACGGTGTCTTGAAGCGCAACAGGACTCGGCCAAGCTTAACCTCATCATTATCATGGAGGGGCGTTGGCGTCTTACCGGTCAACCTTTGGCGATTAAGGAAGGTAAAGTTGGTGCTGTTTTCGTCTTCCAGCATATATTGACCATTGTCGACAAAAATGCGAGCGTGCATCCGCGAGACACCGCCCTCTTCACCGCCATGGGGAGTCAGGTCGATATCAGGGAAGATGTTGCTGACGGCATCTTCACGTCCAATGATCACGTTATCTTTACCGCTCAGGTCGAACTCCGAGTTATCTGCTTCAACGATCAGGCGCGCTGACATGGTTGAAGGGACAGCCGGAGCAGCTACGCCGACCGGTGCTGCGCCTGCGGCACTGGCATCTAGTGTCGGTGCCACCACGGACGGCTCTGATGTGGCAGGATTGGTGCCAGCAGCGGCGGGAGCGGGCACACCCATCAAGTTTGCTCCACAGCTTGAGCAAAATGCTTCTCCCGCCGGATTCTGTGCGCCGCACTGGGGGCAAGTCTGCGTGCCGCCCTGATCGGCCGGTGCCTGCTGCGCTTGCTGAGTTGCGCTACTTGTCGCTGTCGGCTGCGCTGTCGCCCCGGGTAGAGCCTCACCACATTCATCACAATAAGCGGAACCATCTGGGTTCTCATGACCCAGAGAACAATATACGGCCATTGTATGATCCTCCTTAAAACGTTATACGATTTTATTGCTTTAGTGTTGCTACGAGAGCAAATCATCTAAGCGTTGTGTTAGTTTGCGTGTCTTGTTACCAATCGATTTGACCTGATCTTGCGAAATTTGCTGACCCTGATTGATCTGTTCCAAAGCTGCCTGGGTCTCCGGGTCGAGTACACGCGTCACATTGGGAGCCAGACGTGTCGTCACCTTGCCCTGTTTGTACTCGTCGAGTACTTTGGTGACTAGGCGATGGGCGTTGGCTTTCTCAGCAAAGTTCATGACAAGTGGATTAACCTGCGCGGCCTGATTGGCATCTGTCGTGAAGGTCACTTTGATATCATCGTGTACTCGCTCACCAATCAGGTTGGCAATCGGCACATCATAGCTCAACTCAGCCTGCGCAATACGGAATAGGCCCGCCGGACGTGGATCGATTAACAGCTCAACCAGGACCGATTGCGGATTGTCTTTCTCCAGGTCGCCCAGATTCACCACTACCTGCCGGTCTCCCAGCACCGATGGACCCAAGTCACTGATAATCGGCAAGACTTTGACCGCTTTTTTCGCTGTCACACCCACTGGCAGGCGCAATATCAGAGTGGCATTACGCACTGCAACCGCCACCGCACTCTGTATCTGCTGCTCGAACACCGTCATAGCATCCGAAGGATTGCGAATGAACTCAGCAGGCATGCCACCACTCATTTCACCGATGGTGTCCAGCAAGTTTTCATCCCAGTCCTGACCAATACCGAGCGGATAGATGGCAATACCTGCGGCACGGGCATCGCGAGCAAGCTGACGGCAACGATCAGAGTCGCCATAGGTCACACCATCCGTCAGCAAGATCATACGATTAATGGCGTTGGGAATATTCCAGCGGCGTAACTCATTGATACCCTGCATCATGCCTAACGACATGGTGGTACCACCAGCGTCGCGAATACGATCAATCGCGGCCTTCATACCTACGGGGTCACGGGCAGGCATGGATGGAATAATAACCTGGCAAGTATCATCAAAAATGATCACCGAGATATAATCAGTCGGTTCCAGGCGATCAATCACCATTTTGACCGCTTCCTTGACGTTCTTCAGTTTTGCACCTTTCATGGAGCCAGAGTGATCAAGCACCAGAGCAAAATTGAGTGGCATACGCACCTGGGCCATCAGTTCAGTCGGTTTCGCTTCTAATAAAACATATGCCACCTGGCTTCCACCGGTAACAGGCATATAATCCTTACCAACCTGGTGTGTCAGTGTTACCTCACTGGGCATAATAATAGCTCCTTTCAAATTAACTGCTGTAGTATATCATATTCACTTTAGCGTACAAAGACTACGATGGCACTCACATTATCTTCACCACCATTTGCATTAGCGGCGTCAATCAACTGCGTACAAGCCATCTGGGGATCGGGCGCATTATTCAATATACTTTCGATCTGTGGGTTGCGTACCATCTCCCACAAGCCGTCACAGCAACTCAACAGAATATCACCAGGGTGGAGCTGCTGTTTGAAAATGTCGATCTGCACATTCAGGCGATCACCCAGACTACGGAAAATCTGGCTGCGCTGCGGGTGGGTATAGACATCTTCCGGCGCAATCAGACCACCAGCCACTAACTGTCCCACCAGCGAATGGTCATTGGTCAACTGATAAATCTGCCCACCCCGTACCATGTAGGTACGACTATCCCCCACATTAAGTATATACGCATAATCGCCGACGATCATAAAGCCGGTAATCGTGGAACCCATATCGGTCTTATCGCGCTGGTTCACCTGGCAGATAGCCGCGTTCGCATCCTCAACCGCTCCCTGTAAGAGTGAGACATAGGCATCTTCGTCGCGCTCTTTTTCGGCTTTACCAGCCTTTTCACTGGCAAGCGGCGTGCCGAGCAGTTCCCGCACCATGCGCTCAGCAACGATATTGATTGCTATGCGGCTTGCCAGTTGCCCATTGTCGTGTCCACCCATACCATCAGCGACAATAAAGGCCCCGCTAGGCCAGGATTTAGACTCATGAATGCGCTGGAACATCAGCACGAGGGTACTATCCTCGTTGGGATCGCTCCGTCGCACATTGCCGGCGTCCGAATCACAGGCAGCGATCAAGTGTACACCATTGGGAAAGGCGTTCTCGACGGCCTGCACCTGTTCAATGACGTAGGTATGTCCGTGTTCCACAAAGGTATTGATAATGGTCCCATGCAGCACGTTGACCTCTGTTTCGTGCCCACCAGTCGAAGGATACTCATGCATGGNNNAATACAAAACTCATCACCCTCCCTGTTCTGTTCTGAGCCGCAGTTCCAACAATGGCGGTAGCCTTGCTGATCCAGGACATCATAAACATGATCCTGCGGATCCTCGCTCACCACCTGCGTTACCTCGTAGCGTTCATTGACCATGGCCCCGACCGACAATACTGGGAACTTGTCAGCGGCTGGGGACTGCTCTGACTGCTCAGCCGGTGTTTGTGTCACTGGCGGACTTTCTGGCTGGGAGGATGAAACAGTATTGGCCACCGTAGCTGGAGCAGGCTGTTTTTCTTGAACCTGTGGCCCAGTGTTCTGCATGCCAGGGGTCGCTGGAGATGCGCCTGCTGTCATAGGCTGCGGCTGCGGCGGTATAGGTTCTTCGTTGGACATTGCCGATGGAGGTGGGGATGCAGGTTCGCTTGTCACAGGAGTTGTCGGCGGTGTCGTACTGGCATTTATCGACGTCGATGCGTCTTGTGCAGATGGTTCAGTTACTGATGAGGCATTGGGTATCTGGGTAGATATCAGCGTAGGGATATTGCCCTCATCTTCCGGCGTGCTTTCTCCTGCACTCTGTTGAACACTCGTCTGCTCGAGTGGGCCAGACTGGTCAAGCTCCATATCGCGCTGCCAGCGATTCGCATGGAAGGCCAGCATCTGCTGTGGCGAAATGATCTGCGTCGGCGCGAGGCTAGGATCATCAGCACCATTCAGACTTTCCTCAGTAGCTACGGCAACCTGGCTGACAGCAGATGCTTCAGGTGTTTTGGCATCGGCGGTATGGAAGGGATGCCCACATTTCTTACAAAACTTGGCATCATCTCGATTGAGCGTATCACATGATGGACAGATCATCTCCTGCCCCTCCTTTAATCTATGAGACTAGTCTTTGTACTCTTTTGGCTTCTTCATTGGCAGCATCTCGTTGCAACGCTTCTCCGACTTTCTGTTTGGCCTCTTGCTTTTTCCTAATCTTGAGGTAACACATAGCCATGGCACTGTAGAGATGCGAACTATCAAGATTGAGCTGGTAGGCCTCTTCTAAGGCTTTGAGGGCATTTTTCCAGTCGGATATTTTCATATAGGCACGTCCCAGTTCGTACCAGCCATCTGCTGCCGCAGGATCATGCTGGGTGGCACGTCGCAAGTTATCAATCGCTTTATTGGGCTGATTAGTTGTGTTATATAAATGTCCAAGGGCAATCAATATACCTGCATGGCTGGGCAAAATATCGAGGCCCTGTTGGAAATACTTCTCTGCGTCCTGATAATGCCCTTGCTCCATCGCTACCATGCCTAATTGATAATATACGGCTGAAATGCCCACGTCCTGTTGGGGGACTAACTGTAACACCCTTTTGAACACGGTTGCTGCCTGTTCGTACATCGCCAGCTCGCGATAGCACATGCCCAGTTGGAAGAAGGCATCGACAGCATCCGACTTGAGACGAATGGCCTGTTGAAACTGTTCTGCCGCCATGCGCAAGTTATCGTTAAAGAGCTTTTTATTCTGTCCTTTGGCAGCCAGTCCGTATTGACGGTAGGCTCGCCCAAGATTGAAATGCCCCTCTGACGATGGGTTGCCAGAGGCCATGGCCAACTGGAATTGCTTGATAGCCTCGGGATAGTTTTTCTCATTAAAGTATTGCAGACCTTGCCGGGTTGCCGCCACCCGATCAACCGGAGGAGAGGGCGTATTCGTGCCAACAGGCCGCGCTTTAATGGGCTGAGAGGTGATGGGCCGTGCCTGTACAGGTGGCGAAGCAGCCGGACGCGCCCGAATGGGGACACGCGGCACTGGCTGTAAACGCACCTGTGGTGGCACTGCTGTGGCGCCCTGAAGCAATGGCTGTCCATCGCGCTTACAAAACTTGGCCCCCGCTCGGTTCTGGAAGCCACATTTGGGACAGATGAGGCCATTGAGCGGAACAATCACCGTGGCATTGGGCGAAGGGACGGCTTGAATTTGCACCGTTGCCGGGGCAGGCCCACTGACCGCCGCAGGCACGTAATTGGGCAAGCAATTCAGCAGAGCATTGCGCATCGCATCGGCATTTTGAAAACGTTGCGCCGGATTTTGCTGCATTGCCTTAATAACTACCTGCTCCACCGGACAGATGAGATTATTGCCGACACGGATGGTACGCAAGCGTGGATTCTTGGTGCGCAGGCTCCCCTGCGCCGGTGTCTGAATGGGGTCCGGCTCATAATTCGTCAGCAAGTGATACATCGTCGCTCCTAGCGAATAGATATCCGAGCGAGCATCCGTCTGCACCAGGGTCTTCGGGCTATTGGGAGCATTGCGTGGCTTACCGGGAGCCGCCAACGAACCGAGGTGTTCAGGAGAGGCATACGAAATGGTACCCAGATTCTCCGTATTGGTGCGCTTATTGGGATCAAAGCGTCGGGCAATGCCAAAGTCGATTAACTGTACATTGCCATCCGGTGCGACCATAATATTGCCCGGCTTGAGGTCACGCAGAATAATGGGCGGATTAAACGAATGAATGTAGCTGAGAGCCTCACAGACCTGCGCCATCCATTTGATGACGTCCTCCTCATTTAATGGCCCCTTTGTGTCCTCCAGTATCTTCTCCAAGCTGCGCCCCGGCACAAACTCCATCACAAAGTAATAATTGCCACGTTCCTGAAAGGGCAGCATCAAGGAAGGAATGCGTGGATGTTTGAGGCTGCGTAGCAGCGTGATCTCTTTATTGAAACGCTCAATAGCCGCTTTGCGTTCTTCCGTGCTGGTGCTTTGGCTGAGCAAAAGTTCTTTGACAGCATAGTAGTACGGTGGTGTTCCAGGTGTGCCTGCCTGCTCTACTTTATACACAGTACCCATGCCCCCTTCGCCCAGCACCTGCACAATCTTGAATTTTCCGTCAAGTATCGTACCTATTGGGAGAGCCATACGTCCGTTTTCTCCAACCTGTTTTTATAGCTTGCTCACGTGGACCACCACGGCGGTGATATTATCTTCGCCCCCATTGGCATTGGCTAGTTCAATTAAGGCATCGCAGATCTTCTGCGGGCTACTTTTCGCACTCAGTTCCCGCTGTAGCTCTGGTTGTCTCACCATTTCCCACAAGCCATCCGAGCAGAGCAGGAGGATATCATCAGGTTGGAGCGTTTCTTGGAAGGTATCTACCTCAACCGTCTTATGTCCCGCTCCCAATGAACGATAAATCAAGCTTCGTTGGGGATGGGAGTAGACTTCTTCTGGCTCAATCTGTTTCGCCTCCACCAACCTTGCCACCAACGAGTGGTCTCTGGTCACCGTCCGCAGCTGCCCGTTGCGCAGCAGGTAGGTGCGGCTATCACCCACATTGGCTATGTACGCCTGATCGTTCGCAATCAAAGCCGCGGTCACTGTGCTACCCAAGCCACGTGCCGACTTCTTTCTTTCACCATACTTCAGAATCTCTTTGTTCGCTTGCTGAATGGCATTGATCAGTTGGACTTCGATCGATTGCGCGATCACCGTCTCTGTCAATTTCTGTGTCTTTTGTGAGCCTGACAGGCTTATATTCGTGGCCGACTGTGCATCCGTAGCAGTGTCCGTCGGCAGTTTGACGGTTGCGTACGGATCGCCCTTGCCTCGAACCAGCTCCGTATTCAAGCGGATCGTTGGCTGATCGGGTAATGGTTTGAAGAAGCTATCCAGAGCCTTACTCATCGTCTCCACCGTCAAGCGGCTGGCTACTTCGCCCGCTTGATAGCCGCCCATCCCATCGGAGACAATGAACAGTGCCTTATCGCCCTGATCTGACGATTCAATACGTTTATAAACAGCGTCCTCATTCTGTTCGCGTTGTTTCCCTACATCAGTTTTATCAGCAGCAGTAAGCTTGATATGCATAAGTAATATCCTCGAAGAAACGTGTTTTTTATGGTATAAACATGCGCCCTAACTATAACATATTAGAGTATCTATGACAATTGAAATCTTGCAGCTGGGTGCGTTTCCAATTTTTGCGAAGAGGGCAGGGGTGAGCCTGACCTTACAAGTAGAGGTTTTTATCATCTTCACTTAATATGTACGTTACACAGCAAAAAAGGTTGTGTGTTACAACAGATGAGAAATATGGCATGGTTGCCATGCCATATTTCTCATCTCCTATCTCTCTTCTGCCTTCGACCTCGGCTTAAAGAACAGGCGAATACCGGTGCCCTTAAAGCCAAATGCCTCGCGCAATTTGTTCTCCAGATAGCGTTCATACGAGAAATGCACTGCTGCTGTGTCATTGACGAAAAAGACAAAGGTTGGTGGATTGACCCCTGTCTGCGTGGCATAATAAATTTTCAAGATCTTATTCTTTACCGGTGTGGGATTATGGCGACGTACTGCATCCTGTACTACCTCATTTAGTCGCGAGGTCGCAATGCGCAAGTAGCGCATATCTGCAATATTCAACACCGCCTCCAACAAGGATTGCACATGGTAGCCGGTCTTGGCTGAGGCAAAGATAATTGGCGCGTAGGGAATGAACTTGAGTCCTTCGGCAATAATGCCGCGGTACTCCTCAGCAGTGGCAATCTCCTCATCGGGATGAGGGAAATCCCCCTCGCGTTCAGCACGCCGCTGTGCCTGAGCGAGATCCCACTTATTCACCATCACTACTACCCCTTTAGCGCGTTCCTGTATCTCACCTGCAATATGGGTATCCTGGGCTGTCAACCCCTCACTGGCATCGATCATGAACACAGCCACATCACTGCGTTCAATAGCGCGAGTTGAGCGCAGCACGCTGAACTTCTCAACCCCAACCCCCACCTTTCCACGCCGCCTGATACCCGCCGTATCAATCAGAATGAGCCTCTTACCCTTAAATTCCACCTGCGTATCGATGGCATCACGCGTTGTTCCTGGTACGTCGCTCACAATCGCACGTTCCGTGCCTAGAATGGCGTTGAGCAGCGACGACTTGCCCACATTGGGGCGCCCCACAATCGCTACACGGGAAACATCCTCATCCTCAATCTCTTCTTCCTCATCAGCTGATGGCAAGACCTCGACAATTTCATCCAGTAGATCGCCAGTTCCCGTTCCCTGAATAGCCGAGAGCACAATAGGCTCTCCCAGCCCCAGACTATAGAACTCCACCGCATCCTGACGACGTGCGGCATTATCCGCCTTATTCGCCGCCAGAATCACCGGTTTCTGCGTACGACGCAAGAGATCGGCTACCTCATCATCGGCAGCCGTAATCCCTGCACGTGCATCGACCATAAATACGATCACATCGGCCTCTTCAATGGCCAGTTCAGCCTGTGAGCGCACATTCTTCATAATATCACCCGGCTGCCCATCCAGGCCCACTTGCCCCACCGGAATACCCGTGCCCAATTCAAGACCGCCTGTATCGATCAGGGTAAACTCGCGTCCATTCCAGTCTGTATCGCCATAGATACGATCCCGCGTTGTCCCCGGCAGATCCTCCACAATGGCAATCCGCTCTCCCAGCATGCGATTAAAAAACGTCGATTTGCCGACATTCGGTCGGCCAACAATAGCAACAAGTGGCTTCATCTCTCACTCTAACCCTTTATCATAAATGAAGCACCCCACAAGGGTGCTTGCACAACCAAACCTTCTGTAATTGTGGATTATTATAACATACTAAGATAGTATTGCTACTGGAACAACTCCGTCACCGACCGCCCATCATGTATTCTACTAATCGCCCCCGCAAACAACTCGGCCACCGACAATACCGTCAGATTCGGCAGGCGTTTGTGCTCCGATAGAGGAATAGAATCGGTAATCACAATTTCTTTGATAAGCGCATTGCTCAGTCGTTCAATCGCTGGCCCCGATAAAATCCCATGCGTGGCACAGCAGTAAATATCACGCGCTCCATGCTCACGAACTACCCGCACGGCCTGGGTCAGCGAACCAGCTGTATCGATCTCATCATCTACTATCAGGGCATGTCTGCCTTCGACGCTACCAATGATCCCCATAGCCTCTGTATGCCCATTATTACCAATGCGCCGTTTCTCCACAATGGCCAGGGGAGCCTCCAGGCGATCCGCTAGTTGACGTGCCTTCTTAGCAAAGCCCTCATCAGTAGCTACTACCGTAAAATCATCGAGTTCCTTCTGCACAAAGTAACGGGCCTGAATAATCTGGGCTGTTAACTCATCTACGGGAATATTGAAAAAGCCTTGAATCTGTCCCGCGTGCATATCCATGGTCAAGACACGATGTGCGCCTGCCACGGTCAGACAATCTGCAATCAGGCGGGCAGTAATAGGAACACGCGGCTGATCTTTCTTATCCGTACGCCCATAAGCATAATAGGGGATCACTGCCGTGATGCGAGTGGCAGAGGCACGTTTCAACGCATCAAGCATAATCAGCATTTCCATAATGGAGCGATTCACTGGGGCACTGAAGGGCTGAATCACGAAAACATCACGACCACGTACATTATCATTGATTTTAACAAAGATGTTCTCGTTACTAAATTGAAAAACATCGGCATCACCGAGCGGAATGCGCAGATGCCGCGAAATCGCCACCGCTAACTGGCGATTTGCGTTACCCGTAAAAATGTTCAGTTTGTCCATTCGCTCCTCCGGGGTTTTATTCAGTATATCATATAACTTGCTTTTATGTAAACCGAAACTCCCCCCATGACGCCCGTTGTTACCATAACACCCGTTGTTACCATGATGCCCGCCGCTCCCATGACGCCCGCCGCTCCCATGACGCCCGCAAGGGGCGTCACTACTATACCCGGTTGTGCTCGCTTTGCTCGCGGATGGAGCGTTGCTGAGAAAAGCGAAGCCGTATATAGTAGTGACGCCCCTTGCGGGCGTCATGGGGGGGAAGCGGGCGTCATGGGAGCGGCGGGCGTCATGAGGGCGGCGGGCGTCATAGGGGCGTCATGGTCCGTCATGCGATTTTTTCATGTGCTAAACCCAACAAAACCCCTTGCAATACATCGTAACCGGATGTCGCCCCCATCGATAACACCTCTTGTACGGCTTGTTCAAGTTGCGCCTCATCCTCCTGGCTCATCGCCTCCAACAGAACCTTCAGCGGCCAGGCCACATTGCCCTCAGCTGCATAACCTAACCAGCACTGGCTCAGTACATGGGTTTGCCTTTGCGCCACCGCCATAATCTGTTGACATGCTTCACGTACCGCGAATGTCGAACCGTGGAGCAGCCACTGTACAGCCATCCATCCCACCAGCATATCATCGCCCGAGGGCGTCAAACCTCTTCCACGTCCACAGAGGTATTGGGCCATTGCGGGAACATCCAAGCCTCTCTCGTGATATCTCACAAACATGGAATATCGCGTAGGGATATGCGCAGCCTCGATCATTCTTCTTAGCCTCTCGCCGCTCCTCCTCACCACCTCCACATCTAATTCCTCCGGCCTCTCAATATGTGGATTCCACTGTTGGCAGAGAGATAAAGCCAATGAACAATCTATTGCCTCTATCACCAACCGTTCCGCCCCCAATAGCACAGGCATTCCAGGGCGCAAACTGGCGAAAAACGCGGTATCCGATGAAGCGGAGATTTGCACACCATTGGGCATACGTGGAGCATCAGCCGTATTGAGGGAAAGCATGAAATCATTGGCAAAAAGAAGATTGGCCGCCGTGGCAAAAGCACTATGTACAACCCCACGCTGTGGTATGCCCCTTACGGCGGCCGCTATACACTCGCTATAAGCAGAAGCTCTCATGAAAGGCATCTCCTTCTCATCCTGAGCTCCTTTGTTGTTCGCCAGATACCGGGTAGTCTCCCTGTAGTGTGGTGCTATGCTCTATGCCCTGCTGATAACCTGTCCTCTACTAAGCATCGGCTATGGCATCAACACGATAGCAGAAGACTACCAGTTATTCTGCATCTGTGAAAGTGTTGTCGAAGGTTGTTTTTTCATAAACCTCTGCAACAGGAAATTGGACGCCTAAACTGGTTAACTCTAGCATGTCATCTTGGGTGAAGTTGCGCATTGTCCAGTAATCCGGTTCGCGCCGGTAAAGTTGAATGCGCATAACTTGTGTGTCAATGAAGAGAATTTCTTGAACCGTTGGGATGTTTTGATACAATTCAGATTTTATGCCCCGATCACGTGCTTTTGTGGCGGGTGAGAGTACTTCAGCAACGACACAAGGATAGTGGATGACTTTCTCGGCGTGACGATCCCGCCGATCACAGCTCACAGACGCATCAGGACAGAGGCAATTGGTTTGATCAGACAGTTCGATGTACACATCTGAGTTATACACAATGCAAGGACGTTTCCGAAGTTGTTCGCCAAGGATTCTATTCATATTTGCGCCAATGATGGAGTGATCGGGCGTTCCACCTGGCATCATAGAGGGGTAGCCGTCAATGTATTCGTAGCGGTGTTCAGGATCGCTCTCTACGAGTGCAAAGAATGCCTCAAGGCTTATTCTTTCTTTCTGTTCACCATGTTGTATTGCCATTGGTTTTCCTTCTCTTGCTCCACGTTGAGCAAAATGCCTTGACACATCCGTTCCATTATATCATCTGAAAGGCGGCCACGAGGGTCGCCCCTACATGGTGTGCCTGTTCTGCTCGAAATGGAGGGGTAACTACACAATAGAAAGAAACGTCCCAAGTCGCTTGTGTGCTGGCCTGGGACGTTCCTTTTTGTGAATAAGTAGCGGGAACAGGATTCGACCTCATCCGTTCGCTGACGTTCATAGTGTATCTCGGTGTGCTTCTGAGGCCGTTTCTCTGTTCGCTGTGTGCTGTTTTTTTCGTGGTGTGTCGTCGGTGTTGCTACACAATTGCTACACGGGGGATTTATTAGTTTGGGTGGTCTTCGGTTTTTATCACAAGCTGTTGGTTGGAGCAGAGGTGTAAGCAGGAATACTAACCCTCTGTTTGCGGATATTCACCATCATGTACTGAATTGCGGCAGGATAACTGTGATGACTTTTCCTAATACCTCAAACCTATTGTACCTTCATATGTATCATGAAATTGTTACCTCCTTGGAACATGTGTATAATATTTTGTAGCTCTTTCTATTAATGACGAATGACAAGAAAAAATACTAGAACTTTTTCTTGCTATCTGCGTTAGTTTTGAGTGGGATATACGTCGTTATAAACACAGGAGGTATGAGACAGATGAAGCAAGCGCAATCAGTAGAGCAGTTGACGCTATTGGAAACCGAGCATTGTTCTACTATTCGTCCTGGGCCTTTTCTAAAATGGGTCGGTGGTAAATCACAGCTCCTCGAACAATTTGATGGTTTATTCCCTCGAAAATTCTATCGCTATTATGAGCCTTTTGTGGGTGGTGGGGCAGTCTTCTTCCATTTGCAGCCCAATGATGGGGTACTCAGTGATTCTAATCCAAACTTGATAGCTGCTTACAAGCATGTTCAATGCTGTCATGCGTTGTCTCTACAACAACAAGCTCAAGAATATTATCGCGTGAGAACGCTCTATAATAGCCTTCCTATTGGTTCTGTGGAAAAAACCGCTTTGCTGATTTTCTTAAATAAGACCGGCTATAACGGTCTGTATCGTGAAAGTAAGCGTGGAGGGTACAATGTACCGTTCGGCCGATACGATAATCCTGCACTCTTTGACGAGGCGAATTTACGTGCGGCCTCACGCGCTTTAGAGCATGCAGAATTGTTACATGTTGAATTTGGCGCTGTAGTGTCGATGGCCCAAGAGGGTGACTTTGTGTATTTTGATCCGCCTTATGTCCCAATAAGTAAAACTGCTTCTTTCACCAGCTATACAAAGGGCGATTTTGGATCAGAGCAACAAATGAGGCTGGTTGAAGTCGCTCGGCAATTAGCTGGTAATGGCGTACAGGTTATGCTTTCTAACTCGAATAGTGACATTATCCGAGACTTGTACAAGGATTTCTATCTGCATGAGGTCAACGCGAACCGAGCAGTGAATAGCAAAGCTGACTTGCGTGGCAAGATTACGGAGTTAGTGATAACTAGCTATAAGGTTTAGAGCTTGAGGAGCTTTTTCAGACCACGAGTACGCATATAAAAGGCACGCGAGATGGATCCATGTCCAGGACCTTTCGTTCTCGGTTGTACGTAGATTCCCATTCGTCCTGAAAGGTGTCGTAGGCCTTCTCTCGGGTCATTAAATTGGCTCAATACTTGACGTACATTCTCATAATCCTGCTCTATTTGATCGATCAACTCCTTATCCTCATAATCATCAAAATCAAACGTCTCACATCTTTCTAGAGTGGTGTATGTTTCTTCACGATCTACAAAGAGCCGTCCACAGACAATCATACGGAAGAGCTTATTATAAAGATGGCTCTGTCTAAACGGCTTACTGATGATATCTGCCGGATTAATCATTGTGCCGGCCCACCCTTTATTAAATCCGGCGTTTTCCTTAAACACCGTAATGCCATATTGTATAGCGAGTTGGCGTAAATCTTGTCCGAGAAGTGATTGTAGCTTCGCTAGAGCTTCGTCACGTGACAGGTATGTCGGCATCTTAATATGGCCTTCGTTCTGCTAAATTTGCCTCTAGTATAAGGGTGAGCTTATCTTAATTATAGAACTAACTATCTCAGGATGAGAGCTTTAATGCGCTGATAGTTTACGCCCTGTATATCATGGGGAGGCAATCCACCCTTTGCTTTACATCGAGCAATGACCGATTTGAGGGGTACTCCATCGTACATTTCCTGTATGCGGTAAAGTACATAAAGTCTTCCTCCCTTTCCGCGATCAATGGGATAGTTCATTCCTTCTTGAGCAAATAGCCACTTGAATGTGAACAATATCTCATCAACTGGTCGTCCCGGTAGATGGCGAAAGGGCTCTAAGTTAAGGTTTCGTGGCTCAGCCTCACGTGCAACTTGCAAGAGTATATCTATGAGCTGTTTACCTTTTGTTTCATCTGTTGCTAGCTTATCATACATGTCAGGTATAAGCCCTTTGTACCCTCGTCTGTCACTTACTGTATAGCTAGGTTGCCAGATAAATTCCTGGTTTAATACATCGTAGAGTACGATAACGAAGTCATCGGGAAAGCGGCCACCTGATCTGACGTTTTTTTCCGATTGGCCGCTTTTCAATATACAAAGCCAGAGTCCAGATTGCAGTTGTTCGACTTTATACCACTCATTTCGATTAGGAATCTGCCTACACTTTGTCTCGAACGCTCGCCAATAGCAATGTGGCATAACGAGCGGCCGTGTCACGAAGTTCATAACGTATTCCCCGGTTTTCCTCAAAGACCGTAAAACTTTTTATCAGGCGAAAAAGGTTGGATGAAAAAATGTTACTTGTCAAGCAGTATATATGAGTTTAGCAACAAATGCACTCGATAACCGACCCAATAGTAAAAATTGGCTTTTGTGAACGCTGCCGGAAGAATGAGCCACTCGCTATCCTGAAATGGAAGTCGCTTGCTTTGTTCTCAAGGCGCGTCGGAGCTTCGGCAGGCCATCATTAGTGGCTCATGGTATCAGATCAGCGAATGGCTCACTCTTCGACTAGCGTTTACAGACCACTACTGTGCGCTAAATGGCAAGCCATTAGTTGCATATTGTCCTCGTTCTCTTGCTCGTTTCTCGTCTCCATGTTATATTACCGCTATACAATAGATTGATGAATTTTTATTGTTCTTAACAGTTTGGAGGCAGGTATGGCAGGGTCTTCTTCCACTGGTCGGCGCGGTAGATTGACAATTTTCTCGAAAGTGATGTTGGGATTCATTGTTTTTCTCTGGACGCTGGTGATATTGCCAATCATCACCAGTTTTATCTCCAGTGTGATTACGTTGCCAAAAGAATGGGTGACTGTGCTCAAAAAACCGTTTGATTGGACTGTTCACAATCCTCTATCTACAGTCCTCATCTTCCTCTGTCTTATTCTGGTCACCATTGTGCTTTACCAGTTCAGTCGTCCGCATTCTTCTACCGATATCGAAGAACTACCGAGAAATCTGCATCTTACTGTTGCTCCTGCTCTGTCACCCGCGCCAGTACCACAAGTTGCGCCTCAGCCTGTAGCGCATGAAAAGTTGCCATCGGACTATCTTCAGCGCATGATGCGCCTGACCGAATGGCTCAATTTGACGGGTATCCCTGCTGGTTTGTTTGCTCCGCGAGTACAACTGGATGAGGTGTTCATCCCTCTGGAGTTCTTCCCTAAGGAGTCGTCAGGAAATAACTTTAACAATTCATGATGGGGGAAATGGCCTCCATTGTCCGTTCTCACCCTCGAATATGATAAGTTTATTTCTTGACGACTCCTAAGCGTCCACCGAGTGACTATCCCTTTACCTCAGAAGAAGTGAGCTATTATAGTAAGCTTTTACGGGAGGGGAAATTTACTGAAGCTATGGAGCGAGTTTTTATTGGAAGAGAGAAAACCTGGGAAGAGATGCTGAGAAGAGGTGAGCGAATCAGTATCGCTCACCTCTGGCAACAACTGGATAGGGATAATCCGGCTGCTGTTGTTCAAGGCTATCCTGGTATGGGAAAGAGTACGTTGATGGCACGTCTGACGCTCCATATGGCACGTTGCGGCCTCGGCTTGCCCGATCCGACAATGGGCCAACCTCTGTATACCTCTTATCCATCCAGCTCTGCACCCGTTCCTGTTCTTTTGCTGCTCAAGGACTATGCTATTGAACTTGAGAAAGCATTGAAAGAGGCTGCTGAGTTGCCTCTGCTCAGTTATCTCAAAGTTGCTACTGATCGCTTGCATATGCCGGGTCTGTTTGAGTATCTCTATGTTTGCCTGCAACAGGGGCGTTGTCTGGTGATGCTCGATGGTCTGGATGAGGTGAGCGAGTTGGACATCCGTAAACACGTAAAGCAGGAGATAGAGAGCTTTATTCTCGATTTCCGCGATAAGGGAAAGAGCAGCTTTAACCGTTTTCTTGTGACCTCACGTGTGGCCGGTTATGATGTGGTAGCTCTATCTGATTACCTGCACTTTACTGTTGCTGAACTCACTGCGAAACAGATCGAGGACTTTTTGCCGAGATGGTGCAGGGCGAGTGTTCAACGTGATGTCTTTCCTGCAACAGGTGAACGGCATGAACGAGAAGAGGCGATTCAGCGCGAAGCTGAGGTGATGAGGCGTCGGCTCAGTCAGGCTATCCGTTCACATCCTGGCGCTCAGAAACTTGCCGAGAATCCCTTGTTGCTGACCTTGTTGGCAGTCATGCAGCAGAATAGTATTGTGCTTCCCGAGCGACGTGTTGAACTCTATACGGTTGTCACCAAGACCCTGCTTGAAAACCGGAATAAAATCAAGGATATTGAGCCAATACCTGAAGCGCTGGCAATTCAACGTCTCGGCCCAATTGCCTATACCATGCAGGAATCTGGCAACAGCTTTGCCCGTCAACACGATGTGAAAGAAACGTTGCGAGCGATTATTCAATAGGAGGAAGGAGGGACAACGGAACAAATAGGGCGAGAGGTGGAGGATTTCCTTGAACGTCTACGGGTGCGTGGCGGTCTCTTTGTCATTCGCACAGGTGACTACTTCGGCTTTTTCCATCGCACCTTTCAGGAATACTTTGCCGCACGCCATATCTTGAACGTGATCAAAGGTGATAAACGCACTCCTAATCCACGGATTGAGACCCTTGCCAACAAGGCACGCAGTTCTGATGATCTTTGGCGGGAAGCATTTTTGCTGGCCGTAGCCTATCAAAGTGGTGAAGATGAGCATATTGCTCGTACTATTCTTTCGACGCTTCTGACTGCACCACAAGGGGCGAGCTTCGCAAGCTGGGCGCATGACTTGCTTTTAGCCGCTGAATGTCTTCTTGAAGCGCAACCGGCAACAATTGGCGCGGCTCTTGAAAGACAGATCGCCGAACAACTCTTGCAAACCTATGAACAGGCACAGCGACAGCGCAAGTTTGATATCTGCGGCAGGATCGAGAGTGCTATGCAACGCTGGTTGCTCAGTCTGCCGAAGGAAGCCTACCGCCCAACGCTGCTCGTGGTACTCACTCAGGCTGTCTGTGATGCCGCTCAACCAGCACGCCAGCAAGCCACCCTCACGCTGCTTACCATAATTGCTCAGCAACTCACCACGTGTCCTGATCTCGTGTTCGATACCCTAATTCCGCCTCTGCTTGCGCTGGCTGGTTTGCCAGCCGTTGGTAAGCACCTGCCCGCTCCTGGTCTGGCTGCTACTGGCAATCTTACTATCGCGGACCTCTCCCTCACCGTCCTTTCCTTCATGGACAAGCGCGGACCTGCTGGCTTGTTGCTACCAAAGATACGCCAGTATTTCAAAGACAACGCGGAGCAGTTGCGTCACTTGGCCCTCTACTCGCTGGCATGTGGCACCTTGATTACTCCGGCCGTTGTCCCCTTCTCTAACGAGAACTATCAACAGTATGAAGATGCCATCAAGAAATGGATGACCTTACGCGACTCGTACAACAGACAACGTATCACCGCAAGTCATATCGAGACCTGCAAGAACATTCATGAGCAGTTGCTTTCCTGTACCGAGGAAGTAACGTATCCAGCCACGCTCTATCTGCTTGCTATGCTGCAACGCGCTGCACAGACCCCCGACCAGTGGCAGCGCATATGGCAAAGTTACCTCTTGGAGCAATTGAACACAGGCCAGTATATTGCCTATCAGGAAGCCGCCTTACTGTGGACCATGCTCTTTCCTGATGCAGGTCAGCAAAAACCGCTTGGTGAGTGTATCCTGAAACATTACAAAGGAAGTAGTGTTCCTCGACAACAGTACGCACAGCGTTTCATTGCTGCACTTAGTATTGACTTGAGGGACTTGAGGAACTTGAGGAACTTGAGGAACTTGAGGGACTTGAGGGACTTGAGGAACTTGAGGAACTTGAGGAACTTGAGGGACTTGATACTTATACGAGAAACTGCTGAACAAGCAAGAATCTCTCTTCCTTCTCAGAATAGCGAGCAGGATGCAAATAGCATGATCATTCTGATGGGGCGCTTACTGCATGTACAGGAAGAAGTGAATACAACAGGTGTTGCTATTGAGCGTGAGACGCAAGAGATTGTGCAAAAGGTATGTGAGGTTCTTGCTGTGACAAAAGTGGATGAGGTGAGGAAAGCTGCACTCGATGTCCTGTGGTATTTGCCTGCTCGCACTTCTAACGAGATCAATTCTATACGCCAGCTGGCAGAGGGTACGACAGATCAAGACGTGCGGAATGGTTGTGCATATTCATTAGGTTTTGCCAATCCTCAGACACAGGATCAGGATGCGAAGGCTGTGCTGGTGGCTGCGCAACAGTCGAGCGTGGAGACTGTGCGGAGAGCGGCAGAGGAAGCCTTGATCAGGATAGGGCGGGAGTGATGATGCTTTTTCGGGGCCGTTTTCGTAAGTTTTGGGGAGTGAGCCTCGTCCTTCTCGCTTGACAGTAGCCAAACTCAGTAGTAAGCTGTACCGCAAAAGAGAAATACACTGCTGAACACAGTGATGGAAGGGGCAGAACACACACGTTCATGAACAACTTTAGCGAAAAAGTCAATTTTATTTGGAGTGTAGCAGACCTTATCCGTGATACCTTTAAGCGCAGCAAATACCAGGATGTTATCTTACCACTCACCGTACTTCGTAGAATTGACTGCGTATTGCAGCCTACCAAGCAGCAGGTACTCGTCATCTACGATAAGCTAAAGGGCAAACTTGATAACCTGAGCCCTCAGCTGTGCAGAGCGTCTGGCTATGCCTTCTACAACACCTCTTTATATGACTTTGAGCGACTGTTGAGTGATGCTCCCCATTTGGCAACAAACCTACGTGCTTATATCAACGGTTTCAGCGATAACATGCGCGAAGTGCTTGAAAAGTTTGACTTCAACAACACGATCACCAAGCTCGAAGAGGCTGGCCTCTTATTTCTCGTGATGGAGAAGTTTAAAAATATCGATCTCCATCCCGATGTCGTACCAAACCTCGAAATGGGCTATATTTTTGAAGAGCTTATTCGTAAGTTTAACGAGGCCCTGAACGAAAATCCCGGTGAGCACTTTACACCGCGTGAAGTGATACGCCTGATGGTCAACCTTATTCTTGCCCAGGATCAGCAGATTCTTCAACATAATCACATCGT
>WNGK01001261.1_pt1 | contig 36533 bp, 10 predicted proteins | sample 5400601 | NCBI WGS metagenome assembly WNGK01 (sample SAMN13153376, study PRJNA577476) | soil metagenome | isolation source: 60 cm soil or saprolite under Garry oak tree replicate 1 | place: USA:California | collected 2016-06-15 | reverse complement strand
TGAGACGGAAAAACTGCTCACGGGAATTTGGACCGAAGTGTTGGTAATAGATCGCGTGGGCGTAGACGACAACTTCTTTGAGTTGGGCGGTCACTCACTGTTGGCGACACAGGTTGCCTTGCGGATACGCGATACGTTCCAGATCAAACTCTCGCTGAAACATTTTTTCGAGAGTCCGACGGTGGCTGGTTGCAGCGCAAAACTCACAGGCAGCAAGTCAAAAAACCCTACGCCGGCTATTGTTCCTCGAGTGAACGGGGCCGCAACTGCGCCGTTATCTTTCGGTCAACAGCGGCTGTGGTTCATGAATCAATTAGTTCCTGGAACACCAGCTCACAATATACCCGCAGCCATTCGCTTGACTGTTGAGCCAAATGTCGCGGCACTTGAGCGGAGCCTCAACGAGATTGTTCGCCGTCACGAATCGTTGCGGACCACGATCGCCAACGTCGCCGGCAATCCGGTTCAAGTGGTTGCTGCTGAGTTAGCAGTGATTATTACGGTGGTGGATTTGCGTGGCCTGGACCCGGACGCGCGGCGACTTGAGGCGCGCCGGATTACGACTCAAGAGGCGCATCGCCCTTTTGACTTAGTTCACGGCCCGCTTCTTCGGTCGACCTTGATCCGACTGAGCGATCACGAGCACGTATTGCTTCTCACGATGCACCACATCATTAGTGATGGATGGTCGTTGGGAATCCTCCTGAAAGAGCTGGGCGTTTTGTACGAAGCATTTCTGGCGGAAAAAGCCTCGCCACTCGATCCGTTGCCAATTCAGTATTCTGACTTCGTTTCCTGGCAAAGAGAATGGTTGCAGGAAGAAGAAATTTGCAACCAACTATCTTATTGGAAGCAACAACTCGCTGGCGCTCCCCAAATCATCGAGTTGGCGACCGACAAGCCTCGGCCCGTTGTGCAAACGTTCAGCGGAGCACGTGAGGGACTGAACCTGCCGTCGAGTCTGGCGAATGAAGTGAGAGCGTTCAGCCGGCGCGAAGGCGTAACTCTGTTCATGACTCTGTTAGCCGCTTTCAATGTTCTCCTCCACCGGTACACCGGCCAGGAAGACATTCTCGTTGGCTCACCGATTGCGAATCGTCCCAGGACCGATCTCGAAGGACTGATCGGGTTTTTTCTCAACAATCTGGTTTTTCGAACGAGGCTTTCGGGCCAGAGCAGTTTTCGTGAAGTACTAGATTGTGTACGAAGGACAGCGATTGAGGCCTACGCCAATCAGGATGTGCCATTCGAGCGGCTGGTTGAAGAACTGAGACCCGCACGTGACGTGAGTCGCACGCCAATCTTTCAAGTATTCTTCAATTTGCTGAAATTTACTGACGACAAAATCAGAATGCCGGGGCTGACGGAAGAATCAATTTCACCCGCGGCAGTCTGGTCACCCGCCGCCGAGGCCTGGTCGCAGTTCGACCTGACGCTGTACGCCAGAGAGCGGTCTGAGGAGGTTGAGCTCATATTAGTTTATAGCACTGACCTTTTTGAGCCTGCCACGATAGCCCGCATACTAGGTCAGTTCCAGGTGTTACTCGGAGACGCGGTCTCGCGGCCAGACAAACCGATTTCTACGTTGTCTCTGCTGACGGACTCTGAGCGGGAAGCGCTGGTTGAAGATTTCAAGGAAGACTTTGAGTATGCCTGATGTGAAACCACCACCAATCAGGAGCAACGGAGCATTCGGAGGAATGACGGATTCGCTTGGGATTCTAGGTGGCATGGGCCCGCTGGCCTCGGCCGAATTCCTGAAAACAATCTATGAGACCGGCATCTCCGGCCCAGAGCAGGACTCTCCTGCCTGTATTTTGTATTCTGACCCAAGCGTGCCCGACCGGACCGAGGCAATCCTGCTCGGATGCGAAGACGACATGCTGAATCGTTTGACGTTGGCCCTCGAGAATCTTTGCCAGCTTAACGTTCGCCGCATAGTAATCGCCTGTGTAACAAGCCATCATCTTCTTCCCAGGCTTCCGGCGCACCTGTCTGGAAAGATAGTCTCTCTTTTGGATTTGATTATCGCGGAGGTGCTGCTCAGCCGAAAGCGGTCTCTGTTAGTATGTAGTAACGGAACTCGTAAGAAGAAGCTATTCGAACAGCATCCTCAATGGAGCGAGGCCGAGCAGTTCATAGTGCCACCTAATGATGAAGACCAGGCAGCGGTTCACAGCCTCATTTACCGATTGAAACAAAACGGCAGCGCTAAAGATGCGATGCACTGTCTTTCTGACATTCTCCAAAAATATCAGTTGGATTCGTTCATCGCGGGCTGCACCGAAATCCACTTGCTGACCAAATACTTGCTCGCTGAGAAAGCGCAAGCCGATAAGTTCAACGCAATCGATCCGCTGATGACGCTGGCCAGGGATCTCAAAGGTTTTACTAATGCTTAATGAGCTGCCAAACAGTCCGGTGTCAAACGCCGCGCAGGATGGCGTGATAGAGATTCTCTACCGGTCGTGTGAGAAGTTCGCAGATGACATTGCTATCGAATCCCGTGACAGACGAGTTTCCTATCGCGAGCTTGATCAGAATGCCAATAAAGTGGCCAACTGCCTGCGCGCCAACTCGCTCGATAGAGGTTCGATCGTAGCAGTAATTCTCAACGACCGGGTTCAGATCGTAACGTCATTAATTGGCATATTGAGAGCTGGATGCGTCTTCGTGCCGCTCGAGGCGGACGGCCCTGAGACCCGTCTCCGACAAATTATTGAGAATCTCTCGCCTGATGGTTTTATCGTTGATTCTGCTTTAGCTCAGAGCGCAGGAGGAACGAAGGGAATTTTCGGATATCCCGCGGCAAGCGCGAAGGTGTTCACTCTTGATAATGGACGCGCACCAGCCGCTGCAACCACCAGAACGAATATCGGGTCATTCGGCAGCGAGAGGCCGTCCGGCTCTTACGGACCAGGCGACGCGTGCTACATCTATCACACTTCCGGATCGACCGGAGTACCGAAAGGAATCGTGGGCCGGCTTAAAAGCCTCTCCCACTTCATAAAATGGGAACTCGATACCTTCGGTATCTCTCGCGGGATTCGAGTCAGTCAACTGATATCGCCCACTTTTGATCCGTTCCTAAGAGATGTTCTTGTGCCACTATGTGTGGGAGGAACGGTCTGTATTCCGCCGCGCAGATCCGCGTTATTGGACCCGAAGCTGCTGGTCGAATGGCTCGATCAAAGCCAGATCAATCTGATCCATTGCGTGCCGTTTCTATTCAACGCCATCGTTCACGAGAACCCAAACCCGAACAACTTTGCTTCGCTTAAGTATGTGCTGATGTCCGGCGAGGCACTGCGAGTTTCGGACGTAAGCAAGTGGATGGATATCTTCGGTGAGAGAGTTACGTTGGTAAACCTTTATGGCGCGACCGAATCGACCATGATCAAGTTTTACCACGTAATCGAACCGGCCGATCTGCAACGTGGTTTCATTCCCATCGGCAAGCCGATGAAGGGCGCACGAGCAGTAGTCCTTGATAAAGAAGGCAACGTCTGCGCGCCCGGTGTGATGGGCGAGCTCTACATCAGAACGCCTTACCTCACGCTCGGCTACTACAAGAATCCTGAGTTAACAAACGAAGTATTCGTCAAGAATCCGCTGACCGGCGATGCCAATGACATTGTTTACAAGACCGGCGACTTAGCCCGCGTCTTGAGCGATGGCAACTTCCAATTCATGGGCCGAAGTGACGGCCAGGTGAAGATTCGGGGCAATCGAGTTGAAATCGGAGAAATAGAAAACACGCTCCAAAAACATCTGCAGATAAAGAATGCTGTAGTCACGGTGGCCGAAGATGTGCCGGGTGGGAGACTGATCGCGTTCATCGTGCCGGCGCGGGACGCCGTGCTCGACAGAGAGGAACTGCGTCGCTTTCTCGGTCAAAGGTTGCCGGATTACATGATGCCATCGGCCTTCGTGCAATTGGATCAGTTGCCGCTGACGCCTAACGGCAAGGTTGATCGTCGCGCGCTGTTGCCGCCGGATATTGCTCTGGAGTTAGAAAAACGCTTTGTTGCCCCACGTAATTCCACAGAAGAGATCCTGGCAAAGATATGGGCGGAAGTGCTCGGTCTGCCACAGGTCGGGGTGTTCGATAACTTTTTTGAGTTGGGTGGACATTCGCTGAAGGCCACGCAGGTAATGTCCCGGGTCAGTTCCGCATTCCAGATTGAATTGCCTTTGCGTATGATTTTCGAAGCCGGAAATGTGGCGGCGTTGTCGACCATGGTAGAAGAACGACTAATTAAGGAACTCGAAGAGCTGCCTGAGGACGAGGCAGCGCGGCTCTCCGATGCTTTGGGATCACAGTGATGACGGTTGATAGTGAGACCATAGAAAAGAGATCCAGACTCTCGCCTGCGAAACTGGCGTTGCTTGAGAAGCGTCTGCGCGGCGAAGCTGACGACGACTCCTTCCGCCGCCGAATCCCTCGTAGGCAACAAGAGAAAGCGCTTCCGCTGTCTTTTGCCCAACAACGCCTGTGGTTTTTGGATCAACTGGAACCCGGAAGTGCCGCATACAACATTTCTACTGCGTTCAGGCATAACGGAGCTTTAGATCTTGTTGCGCTGAATCGGGCGATTAACGTGGTCGTCTCGCGCCATGAGATCCTGCGCACCAGCTTTAGCACTGCAGACCGCGAGCCCGTCCAGGTAATCGATGAGACTCTAATCTGTGATCTGCCGTTTGTAGATGTACGTGACTTGCCGGCAGACAATCGGCAAGCTGAAGTGCGACGGCTTGCGACTGAAAATGCCAGGCGGCCATTCGACCTCGCTAAAGCCCCACTCTTTCGGCTCTGTCTGGTGCGACTCGGTGAGACTGAGCACATCCTGCTGCTCACCATACATCACATCGTCAGCGACGCGTGGTCGCTCGACATTTTCTTTCGCGAAATGACTGAGGCGTACGCCTCATACCCATCCAACCACGACTCCGTTTTCGCCGAGCTTCCGGTTCAATACGCGGATTTTTCGATTTGGCAAAGAGACTGGGCCGCGCAAGGCGGGCTTGAGCAGCAACTTGCCTACTGGAGAAAGCAATTGGCGGAAACGCCGGAGGCGCTCGATCTGCCAATTGATAGACCGCGTCCGCACCAATTGAGTTTTGCTGGAGCGCAGCAGACCGCTACGTTTCCCCGAGACCTGATCGAAGGCTTGAGGGAGCTGTCGCAGCAAGAAAATGTCACGCTGTTTATGCTGCTGTTGGCGGCTTTCAATGCCTTGCTTGCTCACTATTCGGGACAGGACGATATTCTCGTGGGCGCTCCCATTGCGGGCAGAAACCGCGTGGAAACTGAATCATTGATTGGGTTGTTCGTTAACACAATTGTCTTGCGTACTGACGTTTCCGGGAATCCCACGTTCCGGGAATTGCTCCGGCAGGCCAAAGAAAACACATTGGCGGCGTACGCCAATCAAGACGTGCCTTTTGAGAAGCTCGTGGAAGAAATGCAGCCGGCACGCGGCGTGGGCCATTCGCCGTTTTTTCAGGTCATGTTGGATTTTGAGAACGCCATCAAAACTGGAGCGCCACGCGCGGGCTGGCAAATCGAGGATCTTGAACCTGATCGCGGGACCGCCCGCGCCGACCTCTTGCTCTTCTTGACTGAGGAAGAGAACTCGCTCTCCTGCTTAGTCGAATACAGCACCGATCTATTCGAGCCCGCGACAATACAAAGACTGCTGCGTCACTTCGAAGTTCTGTTGGCGGGCGCCGTACGCAATCCAGATCGACGAGTTTCCGAATTGTCTCTGCTTACGGAAAAGGAGCGACAGCAACTGCTGGTCGAATGGAACCCGATTCGGCCGAGTACCGACGATGCGCATTGCATTCAACAGTTATTTGAGCAGCAGGTGGCGCGTACGCCTGACGCGGTAGCAATTGTATTTGAAGCTGAGCAGCTCACTTATGCCGACCTGAACCGGCGGGCGAACAAGTTAGCCCACTATCTCAAAAAGCGAGGTGTGGGGCCTGAAGTGTTGGTTGGAATCTGCGTCGAGCGCTCCGTGCAAATGGTGGTTGGGTTGCTTGGCATCTTGAAGGCCGGCGGGGCGTATCTCCCGCTGGATCCATCCTATCCCGAGGAACGTCTCGCGTTCATGGTGCAGGATGCCGGAGTCTGCGTGCTCCTGGCGCAGCGCGATCTTTTGAAGAATGTGCCAGACTGCGTGACGGAGATGGTTTTCCTCGATGCCGACTGGGAGCAGATTTCTGTTGAAACAGAACAAAACCCCGCAACTGAAACTACGAGCGAAAACGCCGCCTACGTAATCTACACATCTGGCTCAACGGGCAAACCAAAGGGCGTGATAGTAACTCACCGCAACGTCGTGCGGCTGTTTGAAACAACTGACTCTTCCTACAATTTCAACGGGAATGATGTGTGGACTCTCTTCCACTCGTATGCCTTCGATTTCTCAGTGTGGGAGATTTGTGGCGCACTGCTGTATGGCGGGAAACTGGTGATCGTTCCCTATTGGGTGAGCCGATCTGCTGAAGGATTCTATCAGTTGCTGCTTGATCACAAGGTCACGGTTTTGAATCAAACTCCTTCCGCGTTTCGTCAGCTCATAGAAGTCGATAGCAAAATCAAAGGCGAACTGTCTTTGAGGCTGGTGATTTTCGGCGGTGAGGCCCTCGAGCTGCATACTTTGAAGCCCTGGTTCACTCGTCATGGCGACAAGCATCCCCAACTCATTAACATGTACGGAATAACTGAAACAACTGTGCACGTTACGTATCGGCCGTTGAGTCTGGCGGACTGCGAGAATCGCAGCGTTATTGGTCGTCCTCTTGTTGACCTTCAGCTTTACGTGCTTGATAAATATCTGCAACCGGTACCCGTTGGCGTCGCCGGCCAAATGTACGTAGGCGGCGCGGGGCTGGGCCGCGGCTATCTCAGACATCCGGCTTTGACTAGCGAGCGATTTATACCTGATCCATTTTCTTCTGAGCCCGGAGCCCGTCTTTACAAGACTGGCGATGTCGCGCGCTTCATGAGTGATGGAGAGCTTGAATACCTGGGGCGTGCAGACGATCAGGTAAAGATTCGCGGCTACCGAATCGAGCTCGGGGAGATTAACGCGACCCTCGCCGAGCATCCCTCGGTGCGAGAAAGCGTCACCGTGATGCGCGGCAGAGGCTTCGCTGATAGCCAATTGGTTGCTTACCTGGTGCCCATAGCCGGTTCAGAACTAAGTGTCAGTGACCTGCGAGACGCTTTGAAAGCCCGGCTGCCCGATTACATGGTGCCGGCAAATTTTGTCTTCCTGGAAGCTATGCCTTTGACGCCGAGCGGAAAGGTGAATCGCCAAGCGCTCCCGGCCCCCGAACAAATTTCGATTGAGACACCCTTCGTTCCAGCGCGCACGCCCGCCGAGGAAATATTGGCCGCTATCTGGGCTGAGGTGCTCCGGCTCGATCGTGTTGGCATCGATGACAATTTTTTTGCCCTTGGTGGTCACTCGCTGCTGGCTACACAAGTAGTGTCGCGATTGCGGGACGCCTTTCAGATAGAGATGCCACTGCGGCGCATCTTCGAGCGACCGACGATCGCAGAGTTGTCCCGCTGCATTAGTGAGGCTCGGGAGAGTAGTCCCAAGCTTTCTGGCGGAACCATTAAATCTTTGCTCCGGAGACCTCGGGTTGGAAAAGAAATTTCGTCATGAGTAATTTAAGAGTAATCGCGCAGTCTGGTGCTTTGCCTGCCTACCCTGCTATCACGAAGTGTCAAGCAAAGGCAGACTAGGACTCGTGGCCACATCTCCGGCATTACTAATCTGATAGAGTCATTACGAACAAGTGATGGGAAGCGAGTCGTACATTTTCCCCGCCTCTTTTGCCCAGCAAAGGCTATGGTTCCTGGACCAGTTGGCCCCGGCCAAGAGCGTGTACAACATGCTTTACGCCATGCGAGTCAACACCCGGCTCAACCCCGCCGTCTTGCGAAAGAGCCTCAACGAGATGGTGCGCCGGCATGAGTCGCTCAGAACTACGTTCGCCACCGAAGGAGGTTGGCCCGTTCAAGTCATCGCCGCGCAGTTGCGCCTTGAGTTACCCACCATTGATCTAAGGCTGCTTACGAAAACCGCGCGTGACGCGGAAGCGCTAAGCCGGTCGGAGCAGGAAGGTAAAGAGCCTTTCGACCTGGCTGCAGGTCCGCTGTTGCGAGCCAAATTGCTGCAACTCGACGAAGAGGAGGCTGTCCTCCTGATTGCCATGCACCATATCGTAAGCGATGGCTGGTCCATGGGAATATTCGTACGAGAGTTGGCAGTGCTATATGAAGCTTTTTCCCAAGGCCGACCATCGCCTCTGCCTGAGCTTCCCGTTCAATATGCTGACTACGCCGTCTGGCAGCGCGAAATGTTGCGAGGCGATGTGTTGGAAGGCCAAATTGCGTACTGGAGAAGGCATCTCAACGCCGCGCCCGTGGCGCTTGAGTTAGCAACAGACCGGCCCAGGCCGGCGATTCAAACGCTCGAGGGCGCGAGGCGCTACACGGACTTGCCGGCGAGTCTCGCGGATCGATTAAGGGCGCTGAGTCGTCGCGAGGATGTGACGCTTTTCATGACCTTGTTGGCGGCCTTCGAGGTACTCCTATGGCGCTACAGCGGCCAGGACGACGTGACTGTTGGCACGCCGATAGCTGGGCGAAATCGCTCTGAGCTGGAAGGCCTGATCGGATACTTCGCAAATACATTACCACTGCGCATTGACCTGTCTGGCAACCCCACCTTTCGAGACCTTCTCCGCCGCGTTCGTGAAACCGCGCTTGACGCCTACGCGCATCAGGACGTGCCGTTCGACAGGCTGGTGGAAGAACTGCGGCCTGAGCGCAGTCTGAGTCATACGCCATTATTTCAGGTCATATTCGCACTCGAGAATACGCCTCAGTCACACCAATTTCCCGGACTCGACGTGAAATGGTTGGAAGTGGATCGGGGAACCGCACGATGTGATCTGTCGCTATTTATGGGCGACCAGGGCAGCGAGCTGACCTGCATGTGGGAGTACAGCACTGATCTATTTGAGCGCGAAACGATTGAACGGATGATGCTGAATTATACGACGATCCTGGAAAGCGTGCTGGAGAATCCGGAACGACCCATCGCGCATCTGCGAGCCTTGAATGACGCGGAACGATACCGATTACTTGCCGAGTGGGTCCCCGAAACTACCGGGCCGGTTAACGATCATTGTCTGCATCAGCTTCTTGAGGCGCAAGCAGAACGGACTCCGGATTCGCTCGCTCTCGTGTTTGAGAATCAGCGACTGACATACCAGGAGCTGGGCGGAAATGATTGTGGCTTTATTGGCGGTCTTAAAAGCAGGCGGCGCTTATGTTCCGCTCGATCCCGGGTATCCGCGCGATCGTCTCTCTTTCATGCTGGCAGACTCGCGTGTACCGGTTCTGATTACACAAACAGCTTTTCGGGAGATTCTGCCCCAGGCTGAGGCCCGCGTAATTCGTCTCGATACAGAGTGGCCGGAGATTGCGATTGGCAGTAAACAGAATCCTCGAACTGCAGTAACACCAGAAAACCTGGCTTATGTGATTTACACCTCTGGTTCGACCGGCAGGCCGAAAGGCGTCGAGGTCACTCACGGAACCGTGGTCCACCTTTTCACGGCAACGCGCGATAAACTCGGTTTCCTGGAAGGGGACATTTGGTCGGTCGTACATTCGAGCGCATTTGACTTTTCAGTCTGGGAAATCTGGGGAAGCCTGGTTCAAGGTGGCCAGCTCGTCGTTAGCCCGCTGGAAGTGGTCCAGTCCCCTTCGGATTTCTACGCCCTCCTGTGCGAAGAGCGAATCACCGTCTTGAATCAGACACCGTCTGCGCTTCGCCAGCTTCTGGAAACCCGGCGCCAAGCCAAAGGGGCAAGCCGGGATTGGAATGTTCGTCTGGTTGTGTGCGGCGGCGATGCGCTCGGCCAGGAGCTGGCTGTTGAGCTGGCTCAACTCGAGATTCCGGTTTGGAATTTCTACGGGCCGACGGAGAGTACGGTCTGGACGACTTGTACTTTGGTCGAAGGTGGGAGTCCCGTTGAAGAATTGACGTCCATTGGTCGCCCGATTCCAGACATTCAGGTTTATCTGTTGGACCCTTATCTGCAGCCGGTGCCCGTCGGCGTTCCTGGAGAACTGTTCATCGGTGGAGAAGGTTTGGCGCGTGGCTATCTGAATCGTCCCGAACTGACGGCAGAGAAGTTCATGCCTAATCCGTTTAGCCGGCAACCCGGCGAGCGTCTCTACCGCACAGGCGACCTCGCTCGATATCGCGCGAAGGGAAAATTGGAATTCCTAGGTCGGCTCGACACCCAAGTGAAGCTGCGGGGATTCCGGGTCGAGTTGGGCGAAATAGAAACCGTGCTGAGCCAACACGAGCAGGTGGCGCAATCGGTAGTGATGATCAGAGAGGACCGGCCTGGTGATAGACGGCTAGTTGCATACTTGGTGCCGGAAGAGGGCAATCGGCTGAGTCCAAAGGAGCTGCGAAGATTCTTGCAATTGTCACTACCTGACTACATGGTGCCGTCAGCGTTTGTGACTCTCGAGGCAATGCCGCTGACTTCAAACAAGAAAGTCGATCGCCGTGCGCTGCCGCCGCCTGATTACTTTGAATCAGAACCTGCGGGTCGGCTCATTGAATCCCAGAATCCTGTTGAGGAGATGCTGGTCGCTATCTGGGCTAAGGTGTTGGGGCTCGAAAGAGTTGGCCTCCACGACAACTTCTTCGAACTGGGTGGGCATTCATTGTTGGCGACGCAGGTTGTGTCCCGAATTAGAAAGGCGTTTCGGGTTGACCTGTCGCTGCGTGCCCTATTCGAATCGACTACCGTTGTCGGCCTAGCCAAAAAACTTGAAGAGGTTATTCAGACTCATCAAGGACTGCACTCGCCGCCTCTCGGTCCCGTTGCGCGAAACTGTAGGCTGCCGCTTTCGTTCGCGCAGCAAAGGCTCTGGTTTCTGGATCAACTGGAACCGGGCAGCCCGTTCTATAATATTTCGCGCGCGCTTCGCCTTAAAGGCCCCCTTGATATCGGCGCGCTCTCGCAGGCAATTAATGAGATTGTCCGCCGGCACGAATCGTTGCGTACGGCGTTTGGTTCCGAGAATGGAACTCCTTTTCAAAACATCATCGAATCCGAATCAATTCCGCTGCCTTTGATTGAGTTGGATGCCTCGACCGAGAAAGAAGCTAGATGTGAGGAGTTGGCTGCGGAAGAGATAAAGCGACCTTTTGATCTCTCGCGCGGCCCGTTGCTGCGCGCGAGACTCTTCAGAATCAGCACAAACGATCACGTTCTCGTGCTCACGATGCACCACATCGCGGGCGATGGTTGGTCTCTGGCCGTCTTGTTTCACGAGCTGACAGTGCTTTACGAAGCCTTCGCGAATGAAAAGCCTTCGCCGCTTCCAGCGCTGCCAATTCAGTATGGCGACTATGCCGTGTGGCAGCGCGAATTGTTGCAAGGCGACGTGCTCGATAGATTGGTTTCGTATTGGAAAAAGCAACTCGCCGGCGCGCCCCCGGTGCTGGAGCTTCCGACAGATAAACCACGACCGCCGGCGCAGACTTTTCGTGGCGCACACGAACCGTTCACGCTTCCCATTAATTTGGTAAATGGCTTGAAGCAGTTGAGCCGCAATACCGGCGCGACGCTGTTCATGACCTGCCTCGCAGCTTTTCAGTTGCTGCTTTCGCACTATTCAGGCCAGCACGATTTGATCGTAGGCACCGACGTGGCCAATCGCAACCGAGTTGAAACGGAAGGTTTAATCGGCTTCTTTACAAACTTGATGCCGCTTCGCGCCAAACTTTCCGACGATCTCAAGTTCACAGAGTTGCTGCAACAGGTAAGAGAGACAACACTCGACGCCTATGCTCATCAGGAGCTGCCGTTTGAAAAGTTGGTTGAGGAGTTGAGGCCTGAGCGAGATTTGGGCCGCAACCCTCTGGCGCAGGTTCTGCTTGTGATGCAGAATCAACCGGGGACGAAAATGGAAATGTTCGAGCTGGATGTCTCGCCGTTCGAACTGCCTTTCGAGACTTCTCGTTTTGACCTCGTGCTATTTTTGTCTGAGACGGAAAATGGCCTCGAGGGCCTGTGGCTTTACAATCAGGATCTGTTCGAGCCGAACAGTATTACGCGTCTTTCTGAGCTCTATGAGCAACTACTGGAGAACATAGTTCGCGAGCCCAGCGCCCGAGTGGACTCTTACGGGATTCTCTGGCAGGCATTGAAGCGAAAGAAAATGGACAAGAAAGGGGAACAAGAGAAGCAAGTCGATCGACTGAGAGAGATGCGGCGCAAAGGCGTCGACCTTTCGCGATTGAGTACTGTCAAGCGAACGTTCCTGCAGCCTGATCAAACACTCCCGCTCGTACTCAAACCTGAAACAGACAACATCGATCTGCCTGAATGGGCCGGGAGCAACAAGGCTTCTCTCGCCGCCGACTTGCTTGAGCATGGCGCGATACTCTTTCGCGGCTTTGATGTTCAGTCGGTCGCCGAGTTTGAAAAATTCGCGTCCGCCCTCTGCCCCGAATTATTCGGCGAGTACGGCGATCTACCGCGCGAAGGGATGGGTGGCAAAGTCTACGGTTCGACTCCCTACCCGTCCGACGAAACGATTCTGTTTCACAACGAAAGCTCACACATGCATCGCTGGCCCATGCTCATCTGGTTCTATTGCGTGAGACCGGCTGAGCAAGGAGGCGAGTCGCCGATTGTCGACTGCCGCAAGATTTATCGGGCTCTCGATCCCGCGATCCGGCAAGAGTTCGAAAACAAGGGATTGATGTACGTGCGCAACTTTACCGACGCCCTGGACGTTAGCTGGCAAGACTTCTTTCATACCGGCAACAAGTCGGCGGTGGAAGACTACTGCCGCCGGGCGGGGATCGATTTCGAGTGGACCAGCGGCAATGGCTTGCGCACGCGCCAACTCTCTCCGGCGGTCGTCACCCATCCGCAAACCGGCGAGAAGGTGTTCTTCAATCAGGTGCAGTTGCATCACGTCGCTTGTTTGGCGCCCGCGGTGCGCGCGTCGCTGTTGTCGATGATGAAAGAAGAGGATCTGCCGCGCCATGTTTACTATGGCGATGGATCGCCGATCGACGATTCCGTGATGCAATATTTGGGAGAACTCTACCGAAGAGTCTCCGTCAAGTTTCCCTGGCAGGAACGTGACGTCTTGATGCTGAATAACATGCTGGTGGCCCACTCCCGCAATCCCTTTGCAGGCGAGCGCAAGATCGTCGTGGCCCTGGGGCAAATGATTTATGAGAATCAAATCTCGCGGACGATCTTGCCGGGCCTCACGCCAGGTTCCCAGGTTGGTAAAGAGCTGTAGGTATGGCATTCAAGCTAGCTGATTCTGATCCCCTTTGCCTTTACGAACTGCTTCGGACCCAGGCCGATCAGACGCCTGACTCCATTGCCATTGCCGCACCTGGCCGCTCAACGCTTACTTATGGCGCTTTGATTGATCGGATCAATAAATTGATCCGATTGTTGCGGGAAAAAGGTTTGGACAAGCAAGATCGAATCGCTATCGTTCTTCCCAATGGACCTGAGATGGCCGTCGCTTTCCTGGGCTTGACTGCTTTTGCGACCAGCGCGCCGCTAAACCCGACGTACACTGAAGAGGAGTTTGGATATTATCTTACCGATCTCAAGGTCAGCACCTTGATGGTTCAATCAGGCGTCAGCACCCCGGCGACGACGGCTGCCAAAGCCCGAGGCATTTCCGTCATGGAATTATCACCCGTGATGGACGCGCCAGCGGGCACCTTTGTTTTCGAAGACGGTCCTTCAGAATCCGGTGCTCTCGAATATGCTCGAGCTGGCGATACCGCGATCCTCTTGCATACTTCGGGAACAACGGCCCGACCGAAGATCGTTCCGCTCAGTCAGCAAAACATTTGTACTTCTGTGCTGAACGTAAAAGCCTCGCTCAAACTGACTCCAGCCGATCGGTGCTTGAATATCATGCCGCTCTTTCATATCCATGGCCTGGTAGGCGCACTGCTTTCGTCGCTGGCTGCGGGTGCCAGCGTGGTTTGCACTCCGGGTTTCTACGCAACTCGGTTCTTCCAATGGATGAAGGAATCCCGACCAACCTGGTACACCGCTGTTCCTACCATGCATCAAGCGATTCTGGGTCAAGCGGCAGCAAATCATGAGGTCATAGAAGCCTGTCCGTTGCGATTCATTCGCTCCTGTTCGGCTTCGTTGCCTTGCCCGTTGATGACCGAACTCGAAAGCACTTTCAACTCGCCCGTAGTCGAGGCTTATGGAATGACCGAGGCCGCGCACCAAATCACCAGCAGTCCCTTGCCACCGCTGAAGCGAAAGCCAGGCTCAGTCGGCATTAGCGCCGGAAATGAGACTGCGATCATGGATCATGACGGGGAGATTTTGGCGGCTGGCGAGATTGGAGAGATCGTCATTCGCGGCCAGAGCCTAACAGCTGGCTACGAGCGCGATCGGGAAGCCAATGACCAGGCGTTTGTCGACGGTTGGTTCAGGACGGGCGACCAGGGATTTCTCGATGGCGATGGCTACTTGTTTATCCAGGACCGACTTAAGGAAATAATCAAACGGGGCGGAGAAAACATATCGCCGCGCGAAATCGAGGCAGTGCTGTTGGATCACCCAGCCGTTGCCCAAGCAGTAGCTTTCGCCGTGCCTGATCGCCGCTTGGGTGAGGAGATCGCTTCGGTCGTAGTCCTGGAAGAAGGCGCGTCAATATCCGAGCAGCAGTTGCGCGAATACGTAGCCGCTCGGTTGGCTCCCTTCAAAACACCACGAAGAGTGTTGTTTCGCGACGACCTTCCAAAAGGGCCCACCGGGAAAATCCAACGAATTGGACTCTCAGAACGGTTAGGACTGAGGGCTGACAGTTTCGGCCGGGCAATTCCCGCGGCCGAACACAGACCTTTCACTGCTCCGAGGACCGCAGTCGAAGAATCGCTGGCGGCCATTTGGACAGAGGTGCTGGGACTTGAGCACATAAGCACCTTCGATAACTTTCTTGACTTGGGCGGCGACTCTATGTCGGCCACAATGATTGCGTCGCGGGTCTCCAGGGATCTTCTGCTAAAGCTGCCGCTACTCTCTTTCTTCGAGGCGCCAAACATCGCGGCGCAGGCCATGATCATTGAGGAAGCAGTGCGGAGCCTCAGCGAAATCGAACAGTTGTGACCATGAAACGACGCAACGAATCGAGCGAGACCGGAAGCCGGTGAAAGAAGAATTGACGTAAGAGAGATTAATCAGCCCGGTATGGCTGCGTAGCGCGCAAGCATGCAAGAACATGACAGTTGAAGGTTTCAGGCTTTCTCCGCAACAAAGGAATTTGTGGTCGCGTCAGTGTGGGGCGGACGGAAACGCGTTTCGCGCACGAGGCACGATTCTGCTCAAGGGGCGTCTTGAACCTGACGTTCTTCAGCGAGCGCTGCGACAGGTCGTAAGTCGGCACGAAATTCTGCGAACGACTTTTCATCGTCCGCCGGGAATTAGAACGCCGTTTCAGGTCGTCTCGGAAGATTCGGAAAGTCTATGGCAGACGATTGATCTCAGTCATCTGGATGCAACGCAACATAACGAGAAGATCGAACTGTGCTTTACCGACGAGCGTGAACGACTTTTCGACTTTGAGCAGGGGCCGCTGTTGCGGGTTACGCTAATCAAACAAACCAGTGAACGTCACGTGGTGATGGTTTCCCTGCCTGCGTTGTGTGCGGATTCGATAACGCTTGCGAATCTTACGAGCGAACTCAGCCGCGCTTACGAGCTGAGCGTCAGTGAGCAAGAGTTTATCAGCGAGACGATGCAATATGCCGACTTTGCGGAGTGGCAAAACGAGTTACTTGAAGCGACGGACGAGCACGCGCAAGCAGGAAAGACTTATTGGGAGAAGCAAAAGAGCGCGCGACTGTTAACGCCCGCTCTGCCGTTCGAAAAGCGAGTAGCCGAGTCGCGCACATTTGCTCCCGCGGCAGTTCCCATTGCGTTTGATTCGGGAACCCTGGCAAAGATCGAAGACCTCGCGGCTGAGCATGATATATCGGTTCCCTCCTTGCTCTTTGCCTGCTGGCAAATCCTCGTGTGGCGGCTTGGCGGTCAGACCGAATCTGAGTTTGCGATTTACAGACTTTGCGATGGCCGCAAATTTGAAGACCTGCGCACGGCGCTGGGTCTCTATGCACAGTACCTGCCGATTCGTTGTCACGGCGAAGAGAATTCCTTTGGCGAAGATGTGCGACAAATCAGTGAAGCGCTCAACGAAGCTGACGAGTGGCAAGAGTATTTCGATCCCGGGACGTTTGCGCATTCCATCGCTGAGGCGGTGGCCTTCGATTTTTTAGAGCAGCCAATTCCACATGAGAGCGCCGGACTTTCGTTTTCTCTAATCAAACAGGACATTTGTCTCGCTCCCTTCAAACTAAAACTCTCTTGCGCACGCTTTGGCAATGCGATATCTGGTGAACTGCACTATGACGCGCAAGTGTTTGAGCGCGAGACGATCGAAAACTTCGCCGGATATTTTGAGCGGTTTCTGCTGAGCGTGTTGCAGGATCCGGACAGAGAAATCAGCGCGATCGATATCCTCAGCGTTGACGAGCGCCAGCGATTGCTGGTCGAACTCAATCGCACCGCCGCTGAGTTTTCGTCAGACAAATGCATTCATGAGCTATTTGAAGAGCAAGTGGACAAGACGCCCGCAGAACCGGCAGTCGTATCGGGCGATCAACAGTTGACCTACACGGAGTTGAATGCGCGCGCCAATCAACTGGCGTGTTTGCTGCGCCGGCGCGGCGTTGGAGCAGACACCTGCGTGGGGCTTTGCGTCGAGCGGTCGGTGGAAATGATCGTCGGTCTGCTAGGCATTTTGAAAGCCGGCGGCGCTTATGTGCCACTGAATCCCGATCATCCCCACGAGCGGCTCGCGGTGCAGCTGGCTGAAAGCAGAGCTTCGCTGTTGGTCACAAAGGGCTCCATCGATCGATCGTTTGGCTTCAGCGGCGAGATCATCGATCTCGATCGCGATCGTGTTTTGCTCGATGCCCAGCCGACGATTAATCCGCCATCGGTCACGACGACGGAGAATCTCGTTTACGTAATTTACACGTCCGGCTCGACCGGAATTCCCAAAGGCGTGGCTCTCCGGCATCGTAACCTCGTTAACTACGCGCAGTTCATTTTGCGGCGGCTCCGGGTTGATGGTCCACTCCAATTTGCGACGGTTTCCACCATCAGCGCCGATCTGGGCAACACTTGCATCTTTCCGGCGCTGATTTCGGGCGGCTGCCTGCAGGTCATCGGCTACGACGTGGCCATGGAAGGGAATCTTTTCAGCCAGTACATCGCCCGTCATCCGATTGATGTGCTGAAGATTGTACCTTCGCATTTGAGGGCGCTGCTTGCTTCTAACGACGGAGGCAATGTTCTTCCCGCAAAATATTTGATACTCGGTGGTGAAGCTTTGTCTTGGGACCTGGTTGAGCGTATCACGCAGCTGGATCATACCTGCCGGATCATCAATCACTATGGCCCAACTGAAACGACGGTCGGCTCGTTGACGTTCAGCATTGACGACAATTACAGTTCGCCTTATTCGCTGACTGTGCCAATCGGCCGCGCAATCGCAAACACAGGCCTGTATCTTCTTGATCGCCACATGCAGCCTGTACCGCGCGGCGTACCGGGCGAGCTGTACGTCGGCGGCGCAGGAGTGGCGGCGGGTTATCTTAATCAGCCAGCAGAAACCGCCGCACGTTTTGTTCTCGATCCGTTTTCGGAGAACCCGGACGCGCGGTTGTACCGCACCGGCGATCTGGCGCGCTATCTGCCCGACGACAACATTGAGTTTCTCGGTCGCGTCGACGCCCAGGTAAAGGTGCGCGGCTTCCGCGTCGAGCTGGGCGAGATCGAAGCTGTGCTTACCCGGCACGATGAAGTGCGTCAGGCCCTCGTGACAGTCGATCGAGATTCGAGTGAAGGACGTATCGTGGCTTACGTCGTTTCGTCCGCCGGCTCGGCGAGCAAACAAGACGAATTGCGAAACTTACTGAGAAGTCGACTCCCTGATTATATGATCCCTTCCGCGTTTGTATTTCTGAAGGCACTGCCGCTGACGCCAAACGGCAAAGTGGATCGCGCGGCTCTGCCGAATCCCGATGCATTGCGGCCCGAGATGCAAAGAAACTTTGTCGCACCACGCAATGTGGTGGAAAAAGCGTTGGCCGGCATCTGGGCCAGCTTGCTGAAAGTCGGCGAAGTTGGCGTGCACGACAATTTTTTCGATCTCGGCGGCCACTCGCTGCTGGCCACTCAGGTCGTGTCACGCATGCGCAAAGAATTTCGGATGGAGATCCCGCTGCGGAGCTTGTTCGAGACGCCTACCGTCGCGCAACTCGCCGCAAAGATCGAGGCGGCAAATGGCAATGATACCGAGCGCTTACTGGCTGAACTGGCCGAACTCGACGGGCTTTCGGACGAGGAAGCAGAGCGACTGCTGGAGCTGGAACGCGCGGCGCAAGGTAAAGAGGTTTGACCGAAGTCGGACTTGGTGTGTGTTACGTCAGGGCCAACGGCGTCTTACGTCTGTCTTAACTACGACCCCGCAACGGTTTTGGTCCCTTCACGGCAAACTGGAACTGGAGCTTCGTCGCAACAGGCGCCACGTTCTTCATCAAGTTGATGCTTGATTCAAGCGGATGGTATCATTTGCCCCGGTAGTTTGGTGTATCCATCGACCCTTCCTGCGCCGGTGAGTTTTGCAATGCGTAGCTGGTCACCCGACCGCAAAACGCCCGGCAAAATCAGGATTTTGCACGCGCATTAGTCGTTTCATTCTATCCAGGACGCTGTGTGTCTGCCGCTGAGCGCCAAAATCGGGTATAAAAGTACGGCAGTCTTTATGGATAACCTTAGCAAGAGAATCGCCGGTCTCTCGCCCGCCAAACGCGCGCTACTCGAATTGCGGCTCAAGCAAAGCGGCGTCGCGGTGGCCCAGACCATCAGGCCGCGAGCCAATCGTTCAGCGGCGCGGGTTTCGTTTGCGCAACAGCGTCTGTGGTTTCTCGATCAGCTCGAGCCGAATAGTGCGTCATACAACGTGCCGCGCGCGATTCGCCTGAAGGGCGCGCTTAATGTTCCGGCACTGGAGAGGACGCTCGAGGAGATCGTTTCTCGTCACGAGCCTTTTCGCACTCACTTTCAATCGGTTGATGGCACGGTGCAACAGATCATTCGCGACGATGTCGAGATCCCTTTAACGGTGATCGACCTAAGCGATCTCGCTGAAAACGCGCGCGAAGCGCAAGCAAAGCAACTGGCAAACGCCGAGGCGACGCGTCCGTTTGATCTCGCTCATGGACCCGTTATGCGCACGACCTTGTTGCGGCTCGGAGATGCGGAACACGTCCTTTTGCTGACCACCCATCACATCATAAGCGACGCGTGGTCCGCTGGTATTCTCCTGCGAGAATTAGGCGACCTTTACAACGCCTTTGCCAGCGATAAATCTTCGCCTCTCACGCCGCTGCCGATCCAGTACGCCGACTTTGCCGAGTGGCAAAGGGAATGGTTGCAAGGCGATGTGCTTGCGGAGCAAGTTTCTTATTGGAAGCAACAGCTTGCCGCCGCACCGGGCGCTTTGGACTTGCCGACGGATCATCCGCGGCCATCAGCGCCGACACAGCGTGGAGCGTACGCGACGATGACGTTGCCAGAAGTTGTGAGCGAGCAACTCGCGGAATTGAGCAAACGCGAAGGCGCGACGATCTTCATGACGCTGCTGGCCGCGTTTCAGATTTTGTTGGCGCGATATTCGAACCAGACAGACATTGTTGTCGGCACCCCAATCGCCGGTCGCAACCGCGAGGAGATCGAAGGGCTGATCGGGTTTTTCATTAACACGCTCGCGCTGCGCGCGAATCTTGACGGCAATCCGACGTTCAGCGAGTTTCTCCGGCGAGTAAAAGAAACCGCGGTGGGCGCGTACGTGCATCAGGAGTTGCCATTTGAAAAACTCGTCGAAGAGCTTGAACCCGAGCGCGACCTTGGACGCAATCCGCTTTTTCAGGTGATGTTTCAGTTTCAGAATGCGCCGCGTGCGGTCCTGCATCTCAAAGACCTCACAATAAGCACGCTGGACGTATCGACCGGCACGGCGAAGTTTGATTTGCAGCTAGCCGCAATGGAAGAAGCCGGCACGTTGAATTTTGTGATGGAGTACAGCACCGATCTATTTAATGGCGAAACGATCGAACGCATGCTGCATCACTACGCCACGCTGCTTGCAGGCATCATCGCGAATCCCGATGAGCGTATCACCACTCTCTCGTTGACGACCGATACCGAGCGAAACGACGTTCTCTCAGCCGCGGTTGGTACGCAGATCGAGTTTTCAAAAGAGCAGCGCATTCACCGCCTCTTTGAGCAACAGGCGGAGTGCGCGCCTGATGACGTGGCCATTGTCTTTGGCGATGAGCGCATGACGTATCGCGAGTTGAATGCGCGCGCGAATCAATTGGCTCGTTACCTGCGCCAGCGTGGGGTTGGACCAGAAATGCGCGTGGCGATCTGTTTCGAGCGTTCGGTTGAAATGATTGTCGGCCTGCTCGGAATTTTGAAAGCCGGCGGCGCGTACGTTCCGTTGGAGCCTTCGTACCCGGCGGAGCGGGCGGCCTTTATTCTCGAAGATTCGGAAGCTCGGTTGCTGCTGACACAGCGGCGGCTTGCGCCATCATTGAAGTCTACGGACGTGGGCATGATTTGTCTCGACAGCGACTGGACAAAGATCGCGCGCGAAAGTAGCGCAAATCTTGTGGACGGAGCGACGGCTGGGAATGCGGCGCACGTTATCTACACTTCGGGTTCGACGGGCCAGCCGAAAGGCGTGCTCAGCGCACATCGCGCGTCAGTAAATCGCTTTGCCTGGATGTGGCAGGCGTATCCATTCCACCGCGGCGAAGTCTGCTGCCAGAAAACCGCACTTAGTTTTGTTGATTCGATCTGGGAAATCTTTGGCCCACTGTTGCAAGGCGTACCGCTGGTGATTGTCTTAGATGAAGTCGTCAAAGATCCACCGCGATTCGTTGCTTTGCTGTCAGCCAATAGGGTCACGCGACTCGTGCTGGTGCCGTCGCTGTTGCGCGTCATCCTCGAGACCGGTGACGACCTGGAACGGCAGCTAAGCGATTTGCGGTATTGCATTTGTAGTGGTGAAACACTGCCAGTCGAATTGGCCACAGCTTTTCGCGAAAAGCTGCCGCAAGCGGTGCTGATCAATCTGTACGGTTCCTCTGAAGTTGCGGCAGACGTGACGTGTTACGAAGTACGCCGCACTGACGGGCTCGCTAACATTCCCATCGGGCGGCCTATTGCCAACACCCAGGTTTATGTTCTCGACGCGAATTTGCGGCCTGTGCCCGTTGGTGTGCCCGGCGAGATCTATGTCGGCGGCGCGGGCCTGGCACGTGAGTACCTCAGCCACAAGCGGCTAACCGCGGAAAAGTTCATTGGGAATCCATTTAGCCGCAACCCAGGCGCGAGATTGTTCAGGACTGGCGACCTTGGCCGTTATCTGCCTGACGGAAACATCGAGTATCGCGGCCGGCGCGACAACCAGGTGAAGGTGCGTGGGTTTCGCATCGAACTCGGCGAGATTGAAACGGCACTCGCAACTCATCCAGGGGTGCGGCAGAGCGTCGTGCTCGCGCGCGCTATGAATAATGCTGAGCGAGACGATAAGCAACTAGTTGCCTACATAGTTGCGGAAGGGTCTGCGCCGGCCGGCAGTGAGCTCCGCGCGCATCTGCTGCAGAAGTTGCCGGATTACATGGTGCCTTCTGCATTTGTGGCGCTCGAGGCTTTGCCTTTGACGGCCAGCGGCAAAGTGAATCGCCTGGCGCTGCCCCCGCCTGATCATGAACAGATTGCGCTCCACGCGGATTTCCTTGCGCCGCGCACTCCGACCGAGGAGATTCTCGTCGGCATCTGGGCGGATGTTCTGGGAGTAGAAAACATCGGGGTCAATGATGACTTCTTCGCCCTCGGCGGTCATTCGCTGTTGTTGACGCGCGTTGCCGCGCGCATCGGCGAGGCAATTCAGCTTGAGTTGCCGTTACGCGCTCTGTTTGAGGCACCGACCGTCGCCGGGCTCGCAGAGAAGATCGAAATTACGCGGCGCAGGACTGAAGGATTCGAGGATGTGCCCCTGGCTCGCGTCTCGCGCGCCGGCCCGTTGCCCCTCTCGTTTGCGCAGGAGCGTCTGTGGTTCTTCGATCAGTTGGAACCGGCAAGTTCGACTTACAACATCCCGCGGGCGTTGCGGTTGAAAGGTCCGCTCGATGCGCGCGCCCTGCAACTGAGCCTCGACGCGATCGTCGCGCGGCACGAAGTCTTGCGGACGAGTTTTCTGAACGACAATGGAAAACCAGCGTTGTCGATAACGGAAAGCGCTGCGTTGGAGATTTCGTGGTTTGACCTCAGTCAATTGCCGGTGGGTGAACAAGAGGCAAAGGCAAGGGAATTGGCATCGCAGGAGACGCAGCGTCCGTTTGTCCTGGCACATAGTCCATTATTGCGTGCAGCCCTGGTGCGGCTGCGCGCCCAGGAACACGTACTGTTGCTGACGATGCATCACATCATCAGCGACGGCTGGTCGATCGGAATCTTTCTGCGCGAGTTGGCGTCGCTCTACAACGCTTTCAACCGTGGAGAGGCCCCGGCTCTGCCGGCTCTTCCGCTGCACTACGTCGACTTTGCCGCGTGGCAGCGAACCTGGCTCACCGGCGGAGAGCTCCAGAAACAACTCGCTTACTGGCGCGATCAACTTGCCGGCGCGCCGAGAGTCATTGCTCTTCCGATTGATCGGCCCCGCCCGCCAGTGCGCACCTTTCGTGGCGCCAGGTCTTCGTTCGCAATCACAAGAGAGATCACAGACAAATTAAAAGTGCTGGCGCGCGGCGAACGGGCGACACTCTTTATGATACTCCTGGCAGCGTTTCAGTCTTTGCTTTCCTGCCTGACGAATCAGGATGACATAGTGGTTGGCTCGCCGACTGCCGGGCGCAACCGGCCTGAGCTGGAAGCGCTGATTGGATATTTTGTCAACACCGTCCTCTTGCGGGCACAATTTTCCGGCGATCCGGATTTTCTTGAATGCCTGCGACGCAGCCGCGCCTTCGCGCTCGGTGCTTTTGCCAATCAGGATGTTCCGTTTGAAAAGCTTGTCGAAGAACTGCAACCGGCACGCTCGCTGCAGATTAATCCGCTCTTTCAAGTTTGGTTTGTTTTGCAAAACGCGTCGGGAGAACGTCAGGAGCTGCAGGGCCTGAAGTCAGAATCGCTCGATATCAATACCGCCGCGACGCGGCATGACCTGCAACTCACTTTGTGGGAAACTGGCAACGGCCTTGAAGGAGCGTTCACCTACAGCACCGATCTTTTCGAGGGCGAAACGATCAGTTGTATGGCGGAGCAATTTAGAAGCCTGCTGGCGGTGGTCGTTGAGCAGCCGCAAATCCGTTTGAGCGCTCTGCGCGTGGTGATCGACTACGCGGGCCGCGCTTATCGAGACAAGCTCGCAGGTCGGTTAGAAGAAGAGAGTCGGCGAATCCTGAAGTCAACAAAACGCAAGGCAGTCAGCGGAACAAAACAGAGCATAACGAACGAGGTGCTGACCAACTCGAATCAATGAAGCCGGACGTCACCAAGCCGGGCGCTATTAAGCGAAAGTCGATTTCGCTTACCGAGGAAGCTTTGATCAAGGAAGGTTTCCTGCGGGCCGGAACCCGTCTGCCGTTGTTGGTCGAGCCTGCCGTCGATGGTCTGAACCTGCAGCAGTGGAGTACCGGCAACCTGGAATTCATTCAGCAAAGGCTACTGAGCAAAGGCGCGATTCTCTTCCGCGGGTTTAACCTGAGCACGGTTGACGAGTTCGAATCTTTAATGGAGTCGCTGGCCGGCAATCTGCTGGAATACTCTTATCGTTCGACGCCGCGCACTCAAGTCAGCGGCCGTGTCTACACATCGACCGAATATCCCGCGCATCAGACGATCCCGCTGCATAACGAGATGTCGTACACTCGCGACTGGCCAATGGTCCTCGGTTTCTTTTGCGTTGAAACAGCGACCGAAGGCGGCGAGACCCCAATTGCCGACAGTCGCAGAGTCTTCGATTTGATCGCCCCGGCAATAAGAGATCGATTCATCGAGAAAAACGTGATGTACGTTCGAAACTATGGCAGCGCGCTGGATCTATCGTGGCAAAACGTTTTTCAGACGGACGATCGCGCGGAGGTCGAGACCTACTGCCGCCGGGCGGCAATCGAGTTTGAGTGGAAGAAGGACGACGAGTTGCGCACGCGGCAGGTTTGCCAGGCGGTGGCGACGCATCCGCACACTGGCGAAGCGGTTTGGTTCAATCAGGCACATCTGTTTCATGTGTCGAGTCTGGAAGCAGAGATACGCGAGTCGTTGTTGGCGTCCGATGAGCCTCCGCGTAACGCGTACTATGGCGATGGTTCGCCGATTGAAGATGTGGTGCTCGACGAGGTTCGTGCCGCCTACGCGAAAGAAGCTGTCGTTTTTCCCTGGCAGAGAGGAGATATTCTGGTGGTCGACAATATGCTGACAGCGCACGGGCGCAGGCCGTATCGGGGCGCGCGAAAGATCGTCGTCGCCATGGGCCGGGCTTTTGGTAATCAGACTGCATAGAGAACAAACACGATGCCGCAAGAGATCATCGAGGGGTTTCGTCTTTCGCCACAGCAGAAGCATCTGTGGCCTTTGCGGCAGTCTGATCACGGTCCTTCGTATTGCACTCGATGCGTTGTTCGGATCGAGGGAGAGTTGGATGTTGAGATTTTGCAGCAGGCGATCCGGCACGTAATCGGCCAGCACGAGATTCTTAGAACTACCTTCAGACTGCTACCAGGCATGACGATCCCGGTCCAGGTTATATCGGATCGCGCAGACTTCTCGTTTGACCGGCACGACGCTACTCAACTTAGCGTCGCAGATCAAAAAGTAAAGATCGATACACTCTTTGTTGCGGCTGCCCAGCGCGTAGCCGATTGCGAACGACTGCCTTTGCTTCGTGCCGATCTGATCGCCCAGTCATCTAGCCAGCATGCTTTGATTATTAGCGCACCTGCAGTTTGCGCCGATGCCCTATCGCTGGAGAATCTTATTCGCCAGACGGTCGCGGCCTACGATGCATATTGGCGCGGTGAAGCACCCGCGCGTACCGAGGCGATGCAATATGCCGACTTCGCTGAGTGGCAAAACGAATTACTCCAAGCCAAAGAGGCGGGGACCGGAAAGAGTTACTGGAAACAAGACGATCTGATTGACACTGAAAGTCAAAGGCTACCTTTTGAAAAGCGTTTCAGCTCGCCGCAGGCTTTTCAGCCGGCGTCCGTGCCTGTTGAGATCCGGAACGAAACGCACGTGCGGATTAGAACCGTCGCGAGTAGTTATGATCTACCGTTCTCTTCCTGCCTGTTGGCGTGCTGGCAAACACTCATTTCGCGTTTAATCGGAACGCGAGATGTGATTGTCGGCGCTGCCTTTAACGGGCGGAAGTTCGCAGAACTCGAAGATGCAGTCGGACTGTTTTCAACTTTCCTGCCTATTAGAGGCGACCTGCCCGCCGAGCTGGCTTTCCATAAATTTTGCACGCAGATCACTGAGCAGCAGCGCGAGGCCCTAAGGTGGCAGGAGTATTTTGCGCGAGACGACGACGCGTCGTCGAGTGACCCCAGCAAACCGCGCTTCTTTCCCTTCTGCTTTGAGTTTCGTCAACAAAGCGAGAGATCCGTCGCGGCTGGTTTAGTGTTCTCAATATATAAACAGGACGCGCTCACCGATCGCTTCAAGGTCAAGCTTGTGTGTGAAGCCAGCGCGGACTCGCTCGTTGCGGATCTGCACTACGATTCGAGTCTCTATTCGGCGAGCGACGTGCGCCGTCTCGCCGATCAACTAAAAACGCTGATCGAAGACGCGAGCCACAGGCCAGAGGCAGAGCTAGATGAATTAGAGGCCGTGAGTGACGCCGAGCGTCATCTGCAGCTTGTGGAATTCAACAACACGAGAAGCTCGTATCCGATTGGCCAATGTATTCACGAGCTGTTTGAGAGTCAAGCCGAGCAGCGGCCGGATCAGATTGCGGTAGTTTGCGAAGCTGAGCGATTGACTTACCGTGAACTCAACGCGCGCGCAAATCAACTCGCGCATCATCTGTTGAAACGTGGAGTGAAGCCAGATTTGCCCGTGGGTTTGTGTCTCGATCGTTCGGTCGATCTGATCGTGGGTTTGCTCGGGATAATGAAAGCCGGCGGAGCCTATGTGCCGCTTGATCCGGGTCTACCGAAGAGCCGCCTCGGTATGATGCTGGAGGATGCCAAAGCACAAGTGCTCGTAACCAGGGCGGAGTTGGCAGAGGGTTTGCGCGATCAACTGGGCCAGGTGGTTTGCCTCGATGCGGATCGCGAAGTTGTCGCTAACGAAGACTTGGACAATCCTTCCAGGCGTTCGTCCGATCAGAATCTTGTCTATGTGATCTTCACCTCAGGCTCCACCGGACGACCCAAAGGCGTCGCGGTCGAGCATCGGCACTTGGTCAATTACCTAAATGCGATTTGGGAAAAACTTGATTTGCCGATCGGCAGCAGCTTTGCGACCGTTTCCACAATCGCGGCAGACCTTGGGAATACCGTGCTTTTTCCCGCTCTATGTAAAGGGGGAATCCTGCATTTGATAGCCGAAGAACGCGCCACGGATCCCGACGCACTAGCGGAGTATTTCAGTCGCAATCAGATCGACTGCCTGAAGATCGTTCCGACGCACTTGACTGCGTTGCTTTCGGCGTCGAGTCCGGCCGGGGTATTACCGCGGCGGCGCCTCGTGCTTGGCGGCGAGGCGTGCTCGTGGAGTTTGATTGAGAGGATCCGAACGCTGGGCGCCGAATGCGCTGTGTTCAATCACTATGGACCAACCGAAGCGACCGTCGGCGCCATTGCGCATTGCGTGCAGGTTGACGAAGACGGCTGCGCTGCAGGCACGGTACCCCTCGGTCGTCCGCTGGCCAACGAGGAGGTTTATGTTCTCGACAAACGGTTGCGGCCGGTTCCAATCGCCACCGCCGGCGAACTGTATATCGGGGGAAGTGGGGTGGCGCGCGGGTACGTCAATCGGGCGGATGCGACGGCCGAGACGTTCGTTCCCCACCCGTTCGCTAATGGGGAGCGACTGTATAAGACGGGCGACCTGGTCCGTTACTTTGGCGACGGACGGATCGAGTTCCTCGGACGTGTCGATGATCAGGTGAAGATTCATGGATACCGGATCGAGCCAGGCGAGATCGAGATCGCGTTGCGCAATCACGCGAGAGTTGCCGCGAGCGTCGTTGTCGCGAGAGAGGATAAGCCTGGCGACAGGCGACTGGTTGCTTACGTCGTAACGCGAGACCGGGAGAAAGCCAATGCGAGCGACTTGAGAGCTTTTCTGAACGGCAAACTGCCTGAATACATGACTCCGTCCGCTTTCGTTTTTCTCGATAGTCTTCCGTTGACGTCGAATGGGAAAATCGATCGACGCGCGCTGCCGCCGCCGGACCTTTCACGACCCGACGGCGATAAAGTTTTCGCGGCCCCACGCAATCAGGTGGAAGAGACGCTGGCAAGGATCTGGGGCAGCGTTCTGGGGGTCGAGCGAGTGGGAATTCATGACAACTTTTTTGAGCTGGGCGGGGATTCGATCCTGAGCATCCAGATTATCGCGCGAGCGAATCAAGCGGGATTGAAACTGTCGCCGCGCCAGTTGTTTCAGCATCAGACCGTCGCCGAGTTGGCGACGGTTGCCGGAACGTCCGTCGCCGTCGAAGCTGAGCAAGGCGTGGTGACGGGCGCCGTGCCGCTGACGCCGGTGCAGGCACGGTTCTTTAAACAGGATCAGCCAGAGCCGCATTATTATAATCAGGCAAGGTTACTGCGCGTCGATGAAGCGCTGGACGTGTCGGTGATTGAGCGGGCGCTCGAGCACCTGCTCGTTCATCATGATGCGCTGCGACTGCGTTTTGCGAAATCTGAGAACGGTTGGCAACAGGTCATTGCGCCGCCGGATGGGGCCCGGCCTGACCGCGCTTCCAAGGTTGAGAGTTTCGATCTTTCGCACTTGCCCTTTGCGGAACAGTCGGCGGTGCTGCAACAACATGCGGCGAGTTTGCAGGCGAGCCTGGATCTCCAGAGCGGACCGTTGATGCGCGTGGCCCTTTTCAAAAGGGGCGTGCGGCGACCCAGCAATCTGCTGATCGTAATTCATCACCTGGCGGTCGACGGGGTTTCGTGGGGCGTTCTGCTTGAAGATTTGCAGACGCTCTATACCCAACTAAGGCGCGGCAAAAAAATCGAGTTGGCGGCCAAGACCACATCGTTTAAGAGTTGGTCTGAACAATTGACCGCTCATGCAAACTCAGACGCTCTGCGCGCGGAGGCGCCCTACTGGCTTGCGCTCCTGAAAGAATCCGTTACTCGTTTGCCGGTGGATTATGAAACGAAGGCTAACACCGCGGCTTCGGCTCGAACGGTAACAGTTTCGCTCAACCCCCGCGAGACTCTCGCTTTGCTGCTCGAAGTGCCGGCCGCCTATCGCACGCAGATTAACGAAGTGTTATTGACCGCGCTGGCGCGCACCCTTGGGCTGTGGACAGGTGCGTCTTCCGTGCTGCTCGATCTCGAGGGACATGGCCGGGAGGAGATTTTCGCGGGCGCTGATCTGTCGCGGACCGTTGGTTGGTTTACGACGATCTTTCCGGTCGCGCTTGACTTGAAAGAATCGCAAACGCCCGTCGACGCGGTACGTCTGGTAAAAGAGCAGTTACGCGCGATTCCTAATCGCGGAATCGGTTATGGGCTGCTGCGTTATGCTAATGGGGACCCGCAAATCGCCGCGGCATTGAGCGGGCAGCCGCAGGCCGAAGTCCGGTTCAATTATCTGGGCCAAACAGATCGCGCTTTGCCGCAAGCATCGATGTTCGAGCCCGATCCTGAATCAAGCGGGCCGCTCCAAAGTCCGAAACGTGAGCGCGGATACTTGCTGAACATCATCGGCGCGGTCACCAGCGGGGAACTGCGGCTGGAATGGACCTACAGCGAGAATATTCACCGGAGAGAAACGGTAGAGCGGCTGGCCCGGAGTTACATCGAAGAACTGCAAACGCTAATCGCGCAGGCGCGATCGCGTGTCGATGCGGCGAGTTTCTCGCCGATTGATTTTCCGCGCGCAAAGCTCAGCCCGGAGGAGTTGAAAAAAGTGCTGGCTAAACTCACCGGCTCGCAAGGTGAAAGTCTAAAATAGCGATTTTGAAGAAACGATTTACTTAACGAGGATGTCGAGCGTTACCGCACCCAAGAATTCGCCCGAACAATTACCAAGCCGAATTGTGCTCGATCCAATGCCCGAGAACCAGTTGCCGCTGTCCTCAATTAAGCCGCCGCTTCGTCCTCGCAAGGATCGCGGTTCAGCGCGGCTCTCGTTTGCTCAGGAACGGTTGTGGTTGCTCGATCAAATAAATCCTGGCAATGTTTCCGCAAATGTTTCTGGGGCAGTGCGAATCAGGGGCCCGCTCGACACTGAGGCATTGAAAGCGGCGGCGCAAGCACTACTTGATCGACATGAATCTCTGCGTACGACGTTTGCTCAGAATCAGCTTCGCGCGGGCGTGGATAGCCAGCCGTTGCAACTTATCGCTCAACGCGGAGTCGTCGACCTGAACGTCATCGATTTTTCTCATCTAAAGGAAGGCGAGCGGGCGCAACGAGCCAGAGTAGCAGCGCGTGAAGAAGCGCAGTGCACGTTCGATTTGACGCTTGGTCCTCTTTGGCGGCTGACGTTGCTGAAGCTAAGCGATCGCGACTGGGTGGCCTCATTCAACGCTCATCGGATCATCTGCGACGAAGGCTCGATTCAAATCTTTTTCGACGAACTGTGGGAAATTTATCAATCCGTTTTGAGCGGTGGCCGTACGCCTCTTGGCCCTTTGCCCGTTCAGTATGCCGACTATGCAGCCTGGCAAAGGGACTGGCTGCAAACCGAAGCGCTCAAGAGTCAGCTCGACTATTGGCATAGGAAACTTGAGGGCGCACCCGCGGCGATCGAGTTGCCTTTTGACCAACCACGCCCGCCAGTGCAGAGCTGGCATGGCGCTTCCGCCGGGATGGTCCTGGTCGAAGGGTTGATGGGGCAGTTAAAGGAGCTGGCCGCATGCCAAGACGCAACGCTCTTCATGGTTTTAATGGCGGCATTCCAAGTCTTGCTGTCCCGTTACAGCAGGCAGACTGACATTGTTGTCGGTTCAAGGTTCGCCAATCGAGATGTCGAGGAAACGAGAGGATTGATTGGGCCAATCGCAAGCTCGCTAGTCTTTCGCACGGACCTGTCAGGTAACCCCACATTCCGTGAGCTGCTCGAGCGCGTCAGGGCATCCGCGTTGGAGGCGCAGGCGCATCAATCGATTCCCTTTGAAAAACTGATCGAAGAGCTGAAGGTCGAGCGCAGCCTGAGTCATGCGCCAGTTTTCCAGGTGATGCTCAATCTAAGTAGCGCGAGAGAGACCACTCTCGATGCGGCCAGCTTGCATGTCGAACCGTTCGCTTTTGAAACTGGCATAGCGCCGCTCGATCTCACCCTGAATTCTCTTGAAGATGGCGAACGACTCCATTGCCGGCTGGAGTACAACTCGGATGTGTTCGACGTCGCGACGATATCGCGAATGCTAAGCCACTGGAGCACTCTACTCTGCGGGATCGTCGAAAATCCCGGCGAGCGCATCTCCCGCTTGCCCTTGCTGACGGCGCCCGAACGCCAGCAACTCCTGACCGAATGGAACGATGTACGAGTAGACTACAGGACGCAACAGTGTGTCCATCAGCTTTTTGAAACCCAGGCGGAAAAAGCGCCTGATCCGGTTGCGCTGGTATTCGAGAACCAGCCACTGAGCTATCGCGAACTAAACGAGAGGGCAAACCAGTTGGCGCATTATTTGCGGCAGCGAGCAGTAGGGCCAGAAGTGCTCGTCGGCGTTTGTATGGAGCGTTCGCTGGAGTTGGTGGTGGCATTGCTCGCTATTCTTAAGGCGGGCGGCGCCTATGTACCGCTCGATCCCGCGTACCCAGAGGACCGTTTACAGTTCATGATGGACGACGCAGACGTCGCGGTGTTGCTGACGCAGCAGCGATTGCGAGAGATCGTTGCTGACCATCGGGCTGAGGTGGTTGAGGTTGACACAGACTGGCCACGAATCGCCGCAGAGAGCAAAGCTAATCCCACCAGCAGTGTGACACAAGATAATCTGGCTTATGTGATCTACACCTCTGGTTCAACCGGCCGGCCGAAAGGTGCGATGAACACGCATCGGGGTCTGAGCAACCGGCTGCTCTGGATGCAGGAGGCCTATGGTTTGACTGCCACTGATGCAGTGTTGCAGAAGACGCCTTTCAGTTTTGATGTTTCGGTATGGGAGTTTTTCTGGCCCTTGATAACAGGAGCACGCCTGGTTGTGGCGCGCCCCGGTGGTCATCAGGACAGCGCGTATCTCGTCAACGCGATTCGGCAGAACCGGATCACCACGCTCCACTTTGTTCCCTCAATGTTGCAAGTCTTTCTGGAACAAACAAACGTTGAGCAGTGCGAGAGTGTCAGGCAATTGATCTGCAGCGGAGAAGCCTTATCGTTTGAACTACAGGAACGCAGCCTTGCGCGCCTGAAAGCGAAACTGTACAACCTTTATGGACCAACTGAGGCCTCAATTGATGTCACTCAGTGGGAGTGTCGGCAGGGTGACGCGCGCAAGGGGGTGCCCATCGGCCGACCGATCGCTAATACGCAGATTTATCTTCTCGATGCATATCTGCAACCGGTACCAATCGGTGTCGCCGGCGAATTATTTATCGGCGGAGTGGGACTGGGCCGTGCTTACCTGAAGCGGCCCAACCTGACGGCTGAAAGATTCATTCCCAATCCCTTCAGTGACGAACCAGGCACGCGCCTGTACCGTACGGGCGATCTTGCTCGATACCGCGACGATGGGGCGATCGATTTTCTGGGGCGAATTGACGATCAAGTTAAGGTTCGCGGCTTTCGTATTGAGCTAGGTGAGATCGAATCCGTCCTGGCCCAACATGAGTCGGTGAGCGAATGTGCGGTGCTTGCGGAAGAGCATCTGGGCGGCAAGCGGCTCGTGGCTTACGTGGTTGCGTCACAACGCGACGGATCCAGAGAACCTGAAAACCTAGCGAGCAGCCTGCGAGGCTTTTTGCTGCAGCAGCTGCCAGAATATATGGTGCCGGCTCTGTTTACGAGCCTTGATGCCCTGCCATTACTGCCGAATGGCAAACTCGATCGCAGGGCGTTGCCAAAACCGGATGACAGCAGGCCGAACCTGGAAGTGGCATTTGCGGCGGCACGTGACCGGCTTGAAGCACAACTCGTTCGACTCTGGGGGCAAGTTCTGGGTCTCAAGTCAGTTGGCATCAGAGACAATTTCTTCGAATTGGGCGGCCAGTCGCTGCTGGCGGCGCGATTGTTCGCTCAGATTGAGAATCACTTTGGAAAAAACCTTCCGCTCGCTACTCTATTTCATTCGCCGACCATCGAGCAGTTGGCAGTCGTGCTTCGTGAAAACATATCCGCCGATGCCTGGTCACCATTGGTGCCAATTCAGCCCAATGGGTCAAAGCCTCCGCTGTACTGCGTGCATGCTTGCGGACCACACGTTTTCATTTATCGGCCGCTTGCTCGTCGTTTGTCACCCGACCAACCCGTGTACGGGCTGCAAGCGCAGGGGCTAGATGGGAAACGAGAACCGTTTCAAAAGATCTCAGACATGGCAGCGCACTACATCAAGGAGATCCGCGACTTTCAGCCGCACGGACCTTACTATCTCCTGGGTGACACACTCGCCGGGCTCTTCGCTTTAGAGATGGCGCAGCAGCTGGTTGAGCAGGGAGAGGAAGTGGGGCTGCTGGCGATGATCGATACGTTTTGTCCGCTTCGCCCGTCGCTGGGCCGGCGGTTGGCTTGCCATCTGATTCACTTGAAAGAACTGGGAGTCGGGAGCTATGTTTTTGCCGGGGCGCGCGCGGCCAAAAACAGGTTGGCGAGGAAGGTCACAAAAGATGTTGCCAATCCTTACGCGCAAACTAAAGAGGTGGAAGCGGCGCGACAAGCGTCGGATACGGATGATCCTCTGGTAAAAACAGAATGGGCCATCTACAAAGCAGCGTATCTGAACTATTCACCTCCCACGAAAGTTTTTCCCGGTCGGATTGTCTATTTCCTTGCAGCGGATGCTGCGTACGCATCGCGTTACGAGGACAATCGGCTCACCTGGAAAAAGATGGCCGGCAAGGGGTTCGAAGTCTATCCGATTCCCGGGCGTCACGATACTGTTAAAGAAGAGCCGAATGTTGGCTTGCTGGCCGAGAAGCTGACGGCTTGCCTCGAACACGCCGAGAAAGAAAATGGGAACGCAAAGGCGAAATAATGCTGTCGAGTGAAAACAAACTGGAGAATTTGGAGGACCTGTATCCCCTTTCGCCGATGCAGCAGGGCATGCTGTTCCACACGATCTACGCGCCAGAGTCGGGCGTGTACTTCGAGCAGTCCGTCTTCACGATCAAAGGCGAGCTGGACGTTAAGAATTTCGAGCGCGCCTGGCAGCATGTGCTCAACCGGCATTCGATTTTGCGCAGCTCGTTTTTGTGGGAAGACCTGGAAAACCCACAGCAGGTGGTCCATCGCCGCGTCAGCTTGCCGTTCGAAAAGCAGGACTGGTCCAACCTTTCCTCAGCGCAGCAGGAACAGCGGCTGAATGAATACCTTGTCGCGGACCGCGCGCGGGGTTTTGATCTCGGCTCTGCGCCACTGATCCGCCTCGCACTTTTTCAAAACGCTCCCGATCTGCACCGATTTGTTTTTAGCCGCCATCACTTGCTGCTGGATAGATGGTCGCGATCACTGATTCTAAAAGAGGTGTTTGCTTTCTACGATGCGTTGGGCAAAGGCGTGCAGCTGACCCTGGAGCCTTTGCGCCCCTATGGCGATTACATTGCCTGGCTGGACGCGCAGGATCAAGGCGCGGCTGAAAGGTACTGGCGCGAGTTGCTCGCTGGAGTTTTAGCGCCAACGACGCTGGCCGCAGACGAAAAGCTTTCGACCAGAGTTGCCGGCGGCGATCAATATGGCGATGAAAGAATTCAGCTCTCTGAAGAGAGCACCGCGCTCCTTCGAGCCTTTGCGCGGCAGCAAAAGCTGACACTGAACATTCTGGCCCAGGCAGCCTGGGCGCTGTTACTGAGTCGCTACACGCGGGACGACGATGTTTTGTTCGGAGCAACGGTAGCCGGCCGGCCCGCGACGCTCGCCGGTGTCGAATCGATGGTGGGATTGTTCATCAACACGCTGCCGTTAAGGGCGCGCGTGCCCTCGTCTGTTAACGTGTTGACATGGTTAAAAGAGCTTCAGGAACGGCAGTCTGCGATGCAGCAATACGAATACAGTTCGCTCATGGATATCCAGGGGTGGAGCGATGTGCCGCGTGGGGTGCCGCTCTTCGAAAGTATTTTTGTCTTCGAGAACCTCCCCGTCGACGGCAGCTTTCAAACAAGCAAAGGTGAGCTTGAATTCTTAAGCGATCGCGGGTTGGGCTCGAACACTGGTTATCCGCTCACCGTGCTGGTGAGTCCGGGCTCGAAGCTGACGATCCAGCTGGTCTACGATCGTGAACGTTTCGATCAAACGACGATTCAGCGAATGCTGGGCCACATGCACATGTTGCTTGAGAATTTGCCGCGCAACTTTGAACGACCCATTTCGAGCTGGCCAATGCTCACTGAGGCAGAGCGAGAGCAGATCCTCGTAGACTGGAACGACACCCAAATAGATTTCAGCCAGGAGTCAGTCTTGCCACTCTTTGAAGCTCAAGTCGAGCGAACGCCTGAGGCGACAGCGGCTCTTTTTGAAAATCAGCAACTCAGTTATCGCGAGTTGAACGCGCGCGCGAATCAATTGGCCCGCTACCTGCAAGGATTGGGCGCCGGTCCCGATGCTCGAGTCGGCATCGCTATCGATCGTAGTCTGGAAATGGCAGTCGCGGTACTTGGCGCTTTGAAGGCGGGCGCGGCTTATGTGCCCCTGGATCCGGCTTATCCGGGCGAGCGTCTGTCGTTCATGCTTAAAGACGCGCAGTGCGCGGCGCTGCTTACTAACGAACGATTGGTAGCCAGTCTGCCCGATGCGGACGCGCCCGTGTTATGTCTAGACAGAGATTGGGGCAAAATCGCGCGCGACGGCAGCGAGAATCCGAAAACGCGGGTCTCGAGGGAAAACCTCGCGTACGTAATTTACACGTCCGGCTCGACTGGTTGGCCCAAAGGCGTGGCGATGACCCATCGGGCGCTTGGTAATTTGATTTCGTGGCAAATCGCTAATGGGTTTGCGCCTGCCAGGACTCTGCAATTCGCCTCGTTGAGTTTTGACGTCTCGTTTCAAGAGTTGTTCTCGACCTGGTGCTCCGGCGGGACGTTGCTGTTGGTAAGTGACGAACTCAGGCGCGACGCGGCGGCACTGCTGCGCTTTATGGTGGCGCATCAGGTGCAAAGGATTTTTGTGCCCTTCGTTTACCTGCAGCACCTTGCTGAGGCCTGCGCGGACACGACTGACGACCTCTTGCCCGTTCACCTGCGCGAAATAATCACTGCGGGGGAACAATTGGAGATCACGCCCCAAATCTCACAACTGTGCAATCGCTTAAAGGACTGCACGCTGCACAATCACTATGGTCCGTCAGAGACTCACGTCGTTACCGCGCACGCGTTGAGCAGCGTTGTAGACGATTGGCCGCGGCTGCCACCGATAGGGCGCCCGATCGCCAACACGCAAATCTATGTTCTGGATCAAAATGGAGAGCCCGCCCCAATTGGCGTGCCCGGCGAATTGTGTATTGGCGGCGCTAACGTTTCGCGCGGATACCTGAACCGGCCCGAACTTACGGCGGAGAGATTCATTCCCGATCCATTCAGCAGGGATCCGGGAGCGCGCATTTATTGCACCGGCGATCTCGCGCGCTATCAGAGTGACGGCGCCATCGATTTTCTGGGCCGCATCGATAGCCAGGTGAAGATTCGCGGTTTTCGCGTTGAGTTGGGCGAGATCGAAACAACGCTTGCCGCGCACTCCCAGGTGCGCGAAGCCGTAGTCGTAGTGCGCGACGAGGCGGACGATCGCGTGCTGGTAGCTTACATTGTGACCGGGCCGGAAAGACCCGAGGGCTTGGTCCGCGATCTGCGCGGCTTTCTTAAGCCGAAGTTGCCGGACTATATGGTGCCGGCGAGTTTTGTTTTTCTGGATGGCTTGCCGTTGACTCCTTCCGGAAAAATCAATCGGCGCGCGTTGCCGGCTCCCGACCTTCGCGTGCGACAAAGCGAGAA
>WNGK01000611.1_pt1 | contig 36628 bp, 26 predicted proteins | sample 5400601 | NCBI WGS metagenome assembly WNGK01 (sample SAMN13153376, study PRJNA577476) | soil metagenome | isolation source: 60 cm soil or saprolite under Garry oak tree replicate 1 | place: USA:California | collected 2016-06-15 | reverse complement strand
GCGAGTGCCGCGCTCGGCGTCGAGCTGACGACCCTCGACGAGCTCCTCCCGCGGGTGGATGTGCTGACGCTGCACGTCCCGCTCGCCGGCGGCACGCATCACCTGATCGGCGAGCATGAGCTGCGCCTGATGCGGCCGACGGCCACCCTGGTCAACACCTCGCGCGGTTCCGTTGTTGATGGGGCCGCTCTCGCCGCGGCCCTCCGGGAGGGCGTCATCGCCGGCGCAGCCCTGGACGTGTTCGAACGCGAGCCGCTGCCCGAGAACGACGAGCTGGCGGCGCTGCCCGAGGTCTTGCTCAGCGGCCACCTCGCCGGGTTTAGCGCCGGCGCCCTCTCGGCCGTGCTCGGCGGCGTGGTGGACAGCCTGATCGAGCTGGACCGCGGTCATTTGCCTGCGGGATGCGTCAACCCCGCGGTCTTCACGGGCGCGCAGCAGCTGTGATCGTCGGCTCGGACGCTCATCGGTTTCGCTGGCTCAAGGGTTGGGGCCGGCTGCCTGACGGCATGACCCTGGGCGACGTGCCTGGCGTTGCCGTCGACTCACAGGACAGGGTGTTCGCGTTTCAGCGCGGCGAGCCGCCCATCGTGGTCTTCGATCGCGAAGGTGACTTCGTCACCTCGTGGGGCGACGGCGTGTTCAAGCGCACCCACGGCATCCACATCACGGGCGACGACTCGGTGTACTGCGTCGATGACGTGGGCCAGGCGGTGAGGCGGTTCTCGACCGATGGGCGTCTCGACCTGGAGATCACCGCGCCCGACCAGTCCGAGGCCACCGGCTACCGGCGCGGCTACCACCGGAGCGTGCAACGGTCGGCGCCGCCTTTCTGCTTTCCGACCGCGGCCGCGCCAAGCCATGACGGCCGCTACGTGATGGTCAGCGACGGCTACGGCAACGCCCGCCTGCACCGGTTCGACCAGGCCGGCGAGCTCGTGAGCTCCTTCGGCGACCCCGGGGAGGGACCGTCGGAGTTCATCATCCCGCACGGCATCCACGTCGAGGCCGACGGCACCATGTACGTGTCGGACCGGGAGAACGAACGGGCGCAGATCTTCAGCGCGGCCGGCGATTTCGTCGGCGAGTGGAAGGGGATGAACTGCCCGAACAACATCGTTCGCGGTCCCGACGGCTACTACTACACGGCCGAGCTAGGCCGGACGGTGCAGGGCCCGCCGGGCGCCAAGTTCGTGGTCGAGGATGCACTCTCACCGCGGGTGACTGTCCGCGACTCGAGCGGCGCCATCCTCGCCGAGTGGGGCGCCCCCGAGCCGGAGCGCGTGTGGTTCGCACCCCACGGGATCGCGATCGACTCGCGTGGAGACCTTTACGTTGGCGAGGTCTCGGCGTCGAACAGCTATGGGCTGGCGCCGCAGCGCGCCGCGTTGCACAAGTTTCTCCGGCTTGACTAACGTCATCCAGGTGGGTAGGCAGGAGGACGCCGCCAGGGCGCTGAAGGAGGCTGCGGCAGCGGTCGCTCGATTCATCGACGCTTGCCCGGATGCGACCTGGTACCGCCGGGTCGAAACCGAAGCCAAGATGGTGGCCGCGATCGCCTATCACTGGGCGCTCGGCAACGATGTCGCGCTTGGTTGGATCTGCCAGCTGCTCGCCCGGCGTCCGGTCTATGAGACCCGCGAGGTGTGGTGCGCAGAAATACATCCCGAGTGGCAGCGATCTTCGCCTGTTCGCATAGCCTGGCAACCTTCTCATGGTTGCGGCCCGGACTACCGACCCCTTACCGTGCCCGCTCGTGCTCCTGGCGCCCTTCTATTCATTCGTCCGGCTGATGAGTGGACTGGCCGCGCTCACCCGGATGGCGCAGAGCGAGAAGGACGCCGAGATCTTGGCCTGGGGACCACTACAACCATGGTCGGTCGACCCCACATGGCGCTCGATCTCGTTGCACCCGACCCGAGGCCAACGCCGGAGACCGGCATGATCGTGCGCGAGCGAAAGCTGTTCGGCCTCACCACCGAGTACTCGCGCGCGGCGTAACTATCGCCCACCGCCGGCCCATCAAGGCACGTGGTCACCTCGCATCACCGCCACTTCCTCTCCGGTCCCCGATTCCGATCAAAGCGGCAATCGCCGGACTTTGTGCGCACCACGCCATCCACGAAGGCACGCTGACAGTGGCGCACCCCGCGTCAAAGACAGCCAAGACGACAGCCGACATGGCGGATGACAGCGGACATCGACGGACGACGGCGGAATCCTGACCCTTAGGTTCGAACTGTGGCGGACGTCGGTGGACAGTGGCGGACCCGGGACCCGCGGTCTTCAAAACCGTTTCTGGGGCGTCCATAGACGTCCGCTCGAGTTCGTTCTCGTCCGTCTGCGTTCACGCGCCGAAGTAGTGACAGCCAACGACAGCCAAGACGACCTGGGGCTCTACCTAGCCGACTGTCGGACGGTTAAGCGCCGAGGACTCGCCCGCCGGAGCACTGCAAACGGTTTTCCAAACCGTCTGCGGCCACGCGAGCCCCGCGCGTGTCCCTATACATGTCGGCACGACTTGAGGTCTGGATTGCGGCCAACAATCCTGGCTTATTCGGAGCTTTGACCTTGAGCTCGTCCACCTGTCTACGTGGTGCTTGCTGCACCGATCACGAAACTCAAGATCTAGCTTGTTCCGCCCTGGGGTTGGTGCTCGACCTTCGACTAATCATTCTCCGGCCAGGCACTGCCAATAGTCACTAGAGCCTTGCCGGCTGGTGAGTCTTTGCACATGTAGAATTCGACTAGCGTGCAAGTCGATAGTAGGATCTAGAGTGCGGGCGCTTACGAAGGGAAAGCCAAGACGTCAGGCGTCGGTCAGCGTCACAGGTCGCTCCGCTGAGAGCTCTCACCCCACGAATGAGGTGAAATTCAACCGGTCCGGCCCTGGATCAGCCACCCGGATCTTGCGTGTGCTCGAATGCTTCCTTCCTACGGACCATGACCTCAGCCTGTCTCAAATTGCTGAGAGGCTCTCGATGAACAAGAGTTCTATTCACCGCGCGCTGACAACACTCAGCGCGCACGGACTAGTGGAACAGGATCCAGTTACCCGCCGATATCGGCTAGGTATTCGTTTGTTTGAGATAGGCGCCGCAGCGATTCACCAACCTGGTCACACGGAGCCGCGCATCCTGCCCTCGTCGAACTCGCGACAGCCACGGGAGAAGCTTGTCATCTGGCAGTCTGAGGTGCGCAGAAAGTCCGTCGCACCGCGCAAGCCATCGGTAAGAAGCGTCTCCTAACTCTCTGCGTGCACTTCCGATCGATCTTTCGCAATGTAAATTCGCCCGAGGCGCGCGGTATGGAGTCCAGATGACTTCCACGCCCTCCGACTCGAGCACGGCGTCGAAGCCGGATGTGAACTTGGCGTCTCGGTCGTGAATAGCGAAGCGCACAGGGAGGCCAAGGTCTCTCGATCTCATAAGCCACATTCCGCGCCTGCTGAGTTACCCACAGGGAGTCTGGATGGGCAGTGCAGTTCGCAAAGAGCAACCGCCGGGTGCCGAGTTCGATGAAGACGATGACGTACAGCGTCTGCAGCAACACCGTATCGATCGTGAACATATCGATCGCGACGATCGCCGCGGCATGCGCGCGGATGAACTGTCGCCAGGTGGGACCGCCTCGGCGGGGTGTGGGTGAAATCCGATGCGCACGCAGGAGCATCCGGATGGCGGTCGCCGAGACTTTGATCCCGAGCTTGAGGAGTTCGCCCTTGATGCGACGATCTCCCCAGCGTGGGTTTTCGCGTGCCATCTCGAGGATCAAGGCCTTGGTTTCCTCGGCCAGCGGAGGTCGGCCACGACGGGGGCGTCGCTGAAAGACTGCCCACTTCCGCCTGACCAGTTCGCGATGCCACCGCAGCAAGGTGGCCGGCTGGAACATGAGTCTGCCAGCCGGCAGATTGGTACCGAGTGCGGCGAAGATGGCGCGATCGGTGCGGAAGAGGTCTGGCCGCTTAACGCGTCGCCGGAGAACCGCGACCTCGTGACGAAGGGCCAAGATCTCGGCGTCCTTCTCGTTCTCCGCCATGCCGGTGAGCGCGACCAGTCCGATCATCAGCCGGAGCAGTGAATAGAAGGACGCGAGGAGCACGAGCGGGCACAGTAAGTGGTCGGCCTTCCTGCTCGCAACCATGAGAAGGTTGCCAGGCTATGAGATCAGGCGGAGATCGTTGCTTCCCGGGATGAACTTTCTGCGCACCACACCTTGCCCGGGACAAATAGCTGCCTGGTCACGGCCATAAACTTCTCCGGCGAGTGGTTGAAGGCTGGACCCAGTTCAGGGGGTTGAGGCATGCAGGGATCCACCGAGACCCTCACCCAAATTTCTAACTTCCAGCTCCTCTTACTTACAAGGGACACGACCGCGCGCCACCCCGTTGGGGTCAACATTCATATCGAGGCGGCAAGCAATGTCCGGGCTAGAAACTCGGGGCTGCCTTTGACATAAGCCCCCTTCACCCAAGCGTCGCGTGTCGTCTTGAGCGTAAACGTCCGGCCGAGTTTTGAGTTGGCGTCCACTGACTGCTTGAGCTGCGATCCGCTCGGATGGTTGATGTTCCAAAGGGCACGGGCGCGGTAGTGCTCGTAAAGGCGCATGAACTCTGCCAAGTATGTCTGCGCGAGGTCTGGGTTGCCCTTGACCTCGAGCAGGTTCTCGTCGTTGTTGTGAGTCGAATTGTTACTTAGATTGTTCGAGCCGGTGTAAATCACCGGGCTCTTCGTTTCGGGGTCGATGACTATGAACTTGTGGTGGATGTGAATCGCCGGAGGTGCACCTCTAGTCGATCGCCCCTTGGGCGGAGGCAACGTGCTTTTTGAGCTCATTTCGATGGCAGTCAGCTCGGGGAGGAAGCCAACGGGTGTGTCGCCGGGCCTGAAGTAAGAGTAGGCGAGCACCTTCCTGTCTTTCCTCGATCGATTGAACAATGTGACCTTGATTTGAGTCGACGCCGTTGGCGCTGTCGGTGCCTCTCCAGAGGCTGATAGGCTATTCGCCTTCTTCGTGGGATCGGAGATAGCGTTCAGCAGTCCGTAAAGCAGCTTCGACTGGTCGCCAACCGCGAGCAAGGCTGAAAGCAGCTCTGGGTCGGTTGGATCGAACATGCAGAAAACCACCGACTCCTTCGCCGCTCGAACAGACGCGATAACTGTGTCCAGCGAGATTCGTTTGCCCTTCGGCTCGGGGCTGAAGAAGACGCGTACCTCAGAGCGACCGACGGCCACCGGTTGTGACCAGGTCGCCCCTCGTGCCGTGTCAGCTATTGAAGGATCCCTTTCGAGCAGCCTCTGCCTCGTGGAATAGAGTGCGGCCAACTCGGGCGATTCGAAGACGTGAAGTAAATTCGCCTGGCTGGTCAGCCCTTCAGGTGTGAAGTTGGCAGAACCGGCAAGCACTCGGCCCTTGTCGGTGTCGACGAGGAACTTGTCGTGCATGATGTTCGTCTTCGACCGCTTGCTTCCAGTGAATGCCTTGCCCTTGGCGCGTGAGAGGAGCTGAATGGCAGGCAAGCACGTGGTGTCGTTGTTTCTGTCCTCATAGACGAGAGAGATCTGACCCGTGTACTTCTTGAGATCCGGTACCACCCACTCATTGTCGGTGAGATGGTAGATCGCCCCCGCCACGTTGCGACCCTGGCTCAGGATGTCGCTGAAAGCAACCTGCATGCCATTGGCGAGCCATGCCATAGCGGCGTCGAGGTTCTGGGTGGGATGTGGAAACTCCCGTGAAAAAGACTGCGAGCTGACTACCGCACGATTGAACCAGGTGGAAATCCCATCTCGCTTCACCTCGGGAATCACGACGTCGATCGGGCCCGACGATGCCCCGTCCTGCAATTTCAGGTCGCGAGGCCCGGTCCCGCGCACCGGTGTGACCGTATAAGTGAATGTCTTACCTCGATCGGCGTCGGCAATCGCTGAATCCCACCAAAGGAACTTCTGGATCGGCGATACGTTGCTTGGAAGTGATTGGGAATGAGGCCTCGGAGGAGCGAACCCAATCTTGTTCACCAGGTATCCATCCTTTTCGCCGGGTTGAAAGCCCGGAGATCGGAGAATGGCGAACCCTAGAAAGTCGGAGTAACTGCTGCCGGCCTCCCAGTCCATCGCCAACAGCACCAACGTAGGCGACGTGTACACACGCACCGCAACTTTCACGGCCTTTGCGGATGTTGCGAGGGATTTTGGCTTAACAAGAGCCGAGTCGACGTATGCGCGCTCCGCGCTCACATCTGCCTCCTTCACCGAACGCTGCCCACCCCGCCGTTGGCAGAAACAAGTGGTTCGCAGGCTGGACGACTGTGGAGTCCTGGCGGCTCGGCGCAGTCTGCCACCGTTCTCCACACCCGTCAAGTGGCATTCGTTAACAAGCTCTAGACAAGAGAGATCGCTCGCCGCCGCATGTTCCTGCGCCGAGGGCAGCGTCTACGTGACGGCGGGCGCGGATTTGCTCAACTCGTCCGCCGCGCGATCGGGCTCCCAGACGAAACCAGGTTCGGCGACCAAGTGGCCTCTTGGCGACGCATCAACCGGGGCAGTTTTGGTTAATTGAACTTTGCGAGCGATCGGTGCCCAGCATCTGGCTGGCTCTCAAGTCAACATGAATCCCCAGTCGGAAGTCGTTCGATCGATGGCTTGAGTTCGACATGCCTCCAGGGGATTGATCCCGAGTAAGTGTCGGGTTGGGCTCACGCGATTCGCTGAGCAGAGGCCCAAAAGGTCGGCACAACGATCCCCAACCTAAGGGGGAGTGGGCTCAGGTTGCTTTGGGGAGACAGCGCGCAAGCGAACTAGGTTGCTCGCTTAACAGATCCTTAACACTAGGCTGCGTCTTGGCATGCAGCGAGGTGGTCGTGGTTCCGGAATATCCGTGGATCCGGCCCGAGTGCGACAGGCCCGCCTTGCGGCCGGGCTTAGCCTGGCGCAACTCGCCGGCGATGATGTCTCGTGGACGTTCATATATCTCGTCGAACAGGGACGCTCGCGGCCGTCCCCACCAGTTCTCGAGTTGATCGCGCGCCGCACTGGCAAACCTGTGCGGTACTTCCTCAGTCCAGCCGCGCAGGAGCCCCTGTCAAACCGGGATTTGGCGGCAGAACTCTCCAGCAGCGCCAGCCGGGTGCGACGCTTCGTTGCCATCAAACGACTCACCAAGCTGGAGCGCGAAGCGATGAAGCTGATCGAGGTATCCCTCCGCCAGGGAGCAGCCCTGGTCAGGGTCGTGCAACCCCAATCGTCTCGGTAGGTTGGTATTCGGTCGCACAACCTGCTCTTTTTGACGGCTTTCGGTAACTAGAAGACCCCTATCGTGCGCGGCCGGAGCAACTCCGCCAGGCACACGGAGTAACAACAGATCGGGGACAAGGGCGCAAATACGCCCGTCGGCGTTTGTTAATCAAAGTTCACTTGACAGCCACGCAGTACGGCCTTATGGTCCTGCAATCACCGGCACCTAAGTCACACGTGCATCTTGAAACCGGTGAGTCGGGGGGAAGTGATAGGTGTTTCATGCCGATATCGACACGCGCCCATCGATGTTCCTGCACCCGCGTGGCCCTTTCCTTACGACTAACGAATCCGACCGTGACGCCTACGCATTGGTTTGCATTTCGACACTCAGGGGGCCAAGGCCATGAAGCAAGACGTCTCAGTCGTCGAACGCCTGACCAGCCGGGCCTTGCGCGTGTCCATTGCGACCGGTCGCATCAAGTCGATTGGGGTTGCGATTTCCGTAGTTGCAGCGTTTGCTCTGCAGCCGCCTTCGCCAGCGCAGGCGGCTGCGCTATGGAGCCACCACGCGCACAGCCTCGGTACGCACATTTCAACCGCAGCTTCCAACTCTGGGAGCGATCCGGCGTACGAGCCGAAGCCCGCGGCCAATGGCAGAAACTACACTGCGCCCGCTTCGGCTGCCAGCCCTAAGTCCTCGGGGGGCTCTGGGGTCGAGAAGGCGAATCTGCGCACGCGAACGTCGAGGACGTATGCGGGCAGCGGACGGCAGCTCACCACCGTGATCTACGGCCAATCCGTCAACTTCCGCGATGCGGGGGGCAGCTGGCAGACCATCGACGACTCGCTGGTCAAGACGAAACTCGTCCCGTACTCCTATCAGAACAAGGCCAACCGATACACGGTCTACCTGCCGAGCGACGTCGGCTCAGCTCCCGTCCGAGTGCAGATTGGGTCAAGCTGGTTCACCTTCAGCCTCGACGGCGCGAAGGGCGCTCCTCATATTTCTGGCTCGGTTGCCAACTATGCCAATGTCCTTCCGGGGGTCAGTGTTGTCATCGCCGCTCAGGCGGACGCAGTCGAAGAGGGCCTCGTGCTTCAGGGTCTGTTGGCGGGATCCGTTTTCACATACACCGTTCGGACCAGCCCAGGACTCAGTGTCGAGAGCCAGGGTCGAGGAGTCGCGATCCTCGACGCATCTGGCCGCGCCGTGTTCACGTTTGCCGCCCCAGCTATGTTCGACAGTTCGAAACCGCAAGCTGCCCGGTCGTCTTCCATCGCCCTTACCACGGCTACCCAACCTGGTCGGACCACGGTGACGCTGAAGGCTGACCAGGCGTGGCTGACCAGCAATAGGCGGAAGTGGCCGGTAACCATCGATCCGACCGTGATCGTGGGCGATGTCCAGAACTGCTACATCGCGGCCGCGTCGCCCACCACCAGCTTCTGTGGGGGCACGAGCCTCAACGCCGGCTTCGACGGCACGAATGCATCGCGTTCGCTGCTGCAATTCAGCCTGCAGTCGATCCCCTCGACCAACACCGTCGTCAGCGCGAAGCTGCTGATGTTTCTCGGGTCTGCCTCGACGAGCACAGCGACCTCGTTCGGCGTCTACCAGCTGACTCGGACCTGGACGACCGCCGCGACCACGAACGGCATCGCGGCCACTGGGGTTTGGTACAGCTGGTCTCCGACCGCCCTTGTCCAGGGTTGGGTGAACGGGACGATCGCCAACGACGGCCTGCTCCTCAAGGAGCCGACCGAGAACGTCACCAACGTCCTCTCCTTCAACTCGGCTTCGGCGACTAATCCGCCTTACCTACAGGTCGTCCACCAGCAGGGCGGGGCAACACCGGGCAGCTACTCGTCGACGGTGCAGGCCGACAGCCCGGTCGCTTACTGGCACCTCGACGAGACGTCTGGATCGACCATGACCGACGCGGAAAACGTCGACTCAGGCACCTACCAGGGCGGCTTCACGCTGGCCCAAAGCTCCCTGATCCAGCCGGCGAGCGGGACCTCGGTCACCTTCAATGGCAGTACCGGCTACGCGACCGCTCCGACGCTCAATGCGCTGCAGGGCGACAACACGCGCAGCGTGGAGATGTGGTTCCAGACCACCAACAACGGCGGCGAACCACTCTTTGACAGCGGCAACTTCGGCGGCACCAACTACACGATGTTCAACCTTCAGCTGACAGGCCCGAATACGGTCGGCAACAATCCGCCGCTGAACACGCCCGGGCTCTACTTGATCACTTGGGGTGAAGACGTCTACATACCGGGGTTGTACCTGGCCGACGGCAAGCGTCACCAGGTGGTCATCGAGCTAAGCGGAAACAACTTGTGGATCTATGTCGACAACACCACCCCGCCCGGATTCATGAACGTCGGCGGCTGGAATACCCGTTACCTCAGTTCCCAGCCATTCAATCTGCCCAACACGCCGAACACGACCGGCAATCCGATTCTGATCGGCAACACCCGCTTCAACGCGGGCGGTGCCACCAACTTCTTCCAGGGCCAGTTCGACGAAGTCGCCGTCTACTCGACCGCGCTGACGGCAACCCAGGTGCAGAACCACTGGCAGGCTGGCAACGGCCTTCCCTGGGCGCCGACCAATGTATCGGCCACTCCCGGCTCGAACCAGGTCGCGCTCTCGTGGACCGCGCCGACCTTCAACGGCAGCGGCATTACTGGATACGTGGTTACGCCCCAGGTTGGGAGCAACCTGCGGACGCCGATCACGTTCAACTCCGCCGCCACGAGCGAGACCATCACCAACCTTTCCGGGGGTACGAGTTACACATTCACCGTCACCGCGTTCAACAGTCTTGGCCTTGGTGTGCCCTCCAACATGTCGGGCGCAGCGTCTCCCACAGGTGCGCCGATACCGCTTTACGAGGACACCGTCCTGGCCGACTCGCCCCTTGGCTTTTGGCCGTTGGCAGAGACAAGCTTCAATATCGCCGCCGACCTGACGCAGACGTACAACGGGCAAGACTTCGGTAGCTACACGCAAGGAGACGCTGGACCTGGGGTCAGGTTCGCCAGCAATGCCACCAACTTGAGCGGCGCCAATGCCTACGTTCGCCTAGACCATGCCACCCTCCTGGAGCCTTCAGCCGTCACTGTCGAGGTGTGGCTGAAGCCCTCGTCCGTCCCTGTCAATGACACGGTGATTGTCATCTCGCCCCAATCGGGGACCAGCGAGTGGTCGACCAACGGCTACGACCTGGTGTTGGACGGCTCAAACAACGGCGGAAACGGCAAAGTCACGTTCAACGCCGGCGCTGGAGTGACCACCTCGGCGGCTCTGCCGATTGGAGTTTGGTCATATGTCGTCGGGACGAGCGACGGCACCGTAGCTCGGATCTACGTCAACGGCAAGGAGACGAACGCGAATATTGGAGCCGGCCCCAACTATGGAGGTCAACCGAACTTCGACGCGCTCATCACTCGCTTCGGAATTCCCGCAGACATCGCAGATGTCGCGATCTACAGTTCGGCATTGACCAGTTCACAGGTCGCCGGGCACTACGCCACCGCCGGCTACGCGCCGGGTCCGGTGTCTAACCTTGTCGCGACGGCGAGCACCAACTCAGCCAGCCTGACCTGGACCGCGCCCAGCTACGTGGGGACGAGCCCGATCAGCTCCTACACGGTGACGCCGGTCGTCGACGGCAAGTCGAGCACCCCGATCGCGATCAGTGGCAACGGCACCGGCGCCAACATCCCCAACCTGCCGGGCGGCGCGAGCTACACCTTCCAGGTCCAGGCCAACAACGCCAGCGGCGCGGGCCTGATCGTGACCTCATCGGCGGTCACGATCGGCTCGCCGGCCGCTGGTCCGGGTGGCTTTGGCACATACCTCTATATGCGGGGTGGTCCTGGCCAGGGTCAGGCCTACGCCCACTACGGGTTCGTCAGCCGGAACAACGTCGCCGCCATGAGCAGTTGGACCCTCGAGGAGCGACTCTGGAGCTTTAGTCAGGTCTCCAGCGATCCAGGGAGTCACGCGGCACTCGGCATGCTCAGCGGGACGCCCGGCAACCCAACCGACCAGAACCCAATCGCCGGACTCAGCTTCGGCCTCAGCGATGCCCCGAACCATCAGACGTACTTCGTCTGGCCTGGCGGCGGCACCTGCACGATCCCGAGTGACAACTACGGCATCCCATTCGCAATCGACAACGCACTTCCGGCCCACATTGCCTTGACCTACGACGGCACAAAGGTCCGCGGCTTCATCAACGGCATCCTGGTCTCTGGATGCGAGGTGACGACAGGGGGTGCTGCCATCGCCGCCGCCCCCTTCGGCTTCATGGACAACGCGGGAATTTACCAGGCAGCGTTCGATGAGTTTCGGGTCAGCAACACCGCGCGCTACACCTCGAACTTCACGCCACCCGACCTCCAATTCACCACCGACGCCAATACAATGGCGCTCTGGCGCTTCAACGACTACCCGATCAGTAAGCTGCCCTCGACCCACATCGTTCCCGACCAGAACGACGGCGGCATCTTCTCAAGCGGCCAGATCCCCTCCACCTACCGCGACTCCTCGGGCAACACCAACCACGCCAACACGATTTGGGCCACCAGTCACGCGATCAACAACGGATCCGAGGACTGGAGGCGGCCTTACTCGCTCGGCCAGGGCGTCACCGCTGACGAGCTGACCGGCGGCGAATCGAAATGGCTGTGCCCCTGCACGATAAGTTCGACCGCCAAGCCGATCAATGACTCGACCGGCGAGTTCTACCACACCTTCACCGATTTCCATATCCCCGGCCGCATCGACATGGATTTCACGCGCACCTACTCGTCGCTGCGTACGGCGACGCTGGGGCCCACCGGCTACGGCTGGACCGACAACTACAACCAGTACCTGAACTTCGACGGCTCCGGCAACGCCACCGTCTACGAAGACAACGGAAGCGCCGTCGTCTTCACCTTCACCGCGCCCAGCACCTACACCGGACCGCCCAGCGAACACGTCACCCTGGTCAAGAACGGTGACAACACCTTCACCCTGACCGACGCCGGCCAGAACCAGACCGTATTCAATGTCGCGGTCAGCAACCTGAGCACGCTGAAGAAGATCGTCGACCGCCACAACCTGGCTGCCTACACCCTAACCATGGCTTACAACGGTGACGGCACCCTGGCTTCGGTCACCGACCCCAACAGCCGCACCCTCACGCTCGCCTACCAGAGCATCGGCACAAGCAAGCTGATCCAGACCATCACGGACAGCGGCGCGCCGGTGCGCACGGTCACTTTCCAGTACGGCACCAACCCCGCCGACCCAACCACCTACCTCAGCCTGACCCAGGTCACCGACGTCGCCTCCGGCCTGACCAAGTTCACCTACGACTCCAACCACTACCTGCTGACCATGACCGACCCCAACAACGGGGTGACCACCAACCACTACGACCCCAGCACCCACCACGTCACCAGCCAGGACGATCCGATGAGCCCGACCCGGACCACCGCCTTCACCTACTCGGGCGGGATCACCACCATCACCGACCCCAAGGGCAACAAGGTTCAGGAGGAGTACCTGAACGGGATCCTGCTCTCACGCACCGTCGGCTACGGCACTGCGCAAGCGGCAACCTGGACTTATGCATTTGATCCGGCAGCGGTCGGACTGACGGCCGCGGTCGGGCCGAACGGCGAAACAGTCACCACGGTGCGCGATGCGAGCGCCAACCTCCTCAGCGAAACCGATGGTCTCGGCCGCACCACCAGCTACACCTACAACTCGTTTAATGAGCCCCTGACCATCCTGGATCCGACCAGCGTCACGACGACCAACGTCTATAACGGGACGGGTGACCTGACCTCCACCTCAAGGCCTTTGGTCGGTGGCGGCCAGACCCAGACCACGACTTACAACCGCACTGACTCATCCCACCCTGGCGATGTGACATCAATGGTTGACGCCGACAACAACAGCTGGACGTACACCTACGACACCAACGGCTACCGCAACAGCGTCAAGGACCCACTCGGCAACCTGGCTGAATACGTGTTCAACAGCAAGGGCTGGATGACGTCCTCGGTGACGCCCAACGGCAACACCAGCCGGCAGGACACTTTTGTTCGCACACCTGTGTCTGGCTCGTGGGGCACCGCCACCGATAGCAACCCCTGGACCAAGCAGCTCGGCAGTGCCACTTACTCGACCACCGGCACCCAGGGCAAGATCGCCTCGCCTTCCTCGGACTCGTTTGAGAGCCTGGGCGCAGCCCTCGCCAACGACGGGGGCGAGATCCTGGTCCGCTGGCAGATCGCCGCGACCACCAACAAGGCGGGCGCGGTACTCCGCATGTCGGCCGCGGCTGCGACCTACTACGGGGTCCGCTTCGATGGCGCCGGCCACGTCGAACTCTTTGGCAAGTGGGGCGGCTCCGTCCACACCAACATCGGCAGCGTCCGGATCAACTACACGCCGGGCACCGCTCTGCAGTGGTTCAGGTTCCGGGTCGCCGGCTCGACCCTCTACTTCAAGGTCTGGGCCGACGGTACCTCTGAGCCCGCGAACTGGAGCGGTCAGACCACCGACACCAACGTCACGGCGAGCGGCTTCGCCGGCCTCTTCGGCAATGCCTCGAACTCGACCGGGGTCAAGTTCGACCAGTTCACGGCCAGCCCTTACGCCACCACCACCTACACCTACAACAACTTCGGCCAGCGGACCGGGTTGACCGACCCGGGGAACCACATCACAATGTGGCACTACGACCCCAACCAGAACCTGGACAAAGTCACCGACGCCGACGGAAACCTGACGACCAACGTCTACGACGCCGACAACGAGCTGACCCAAGTCAAGCGGGCCGATTCGCCGCAGACCACGCTGCTCACCGATTACAACCCCGACAGCACCGTGCTCGACCAGAAGGATGGCAAGGGCAACGCGATCCAGAGCTACCAATACGACAGTCTGGCCCACGTGACCACGGTCACCGACGCCTTGAGCAACGTCGCGACCTATGTCTATGACGCCAATGGCAACCGGCTCAGCAAACAGGATCCGGGAGGCAGCTGCAGCGCCCAGACGCCAACCACCTGCACGACGTACGCGTACGATGCGGCCAACCAGCTCACCGGGATCAACTACAGCGACGGCGTCACGCCCAACGTCTCCAACCTCACCTACGACGGCGACGGTCAGCGCCTGAGCATGACCGACGGCACGGGGACGAGCACGTTCGGCTGGGACAGCCTCCACCGTATGGTCAGCTACACCAACGGCAACGGCGCCCAGGTGCAGTGGATTTACAACCTGCGCAATCTGCCCACCACCATCACCTATCCCGGTCCACTGAACGTGACCCGAGGCTATGACAACGCTGGGCGTTGGACCTCCGTCCAGGACTGGAACTCCAACACCACCAGCTTCGGCTACGACGCCAACTCAAACCTGACCACCCAGACGTTCCCTGCCGCCTCGGGGGTGGTCGACACCTTCACCTTTAACGCCGCTGACCAGATGACCGCAGCCGCCTCCAACAAAGGCGGCAGCGCGCTCTTTTCTGCGACTTACACGCGAGACCTTGCCGACCAGCTGGCCAGCGACACCTCGGCCGCCTCCGGCACCGGCTCCTACAAGTACACACCGCTGAATCAGGTCTGCTACGCCGGCTCGAGCAGCACCAACGCCTGCACCTCACCGCCCACCGGCAGCATTGCGTACAAGTACGACGCCGCCGACAACATGACCCAGAAGGGCTCGACCCAGCAGGCTTTCAACAACGCCGACGAGCTTTGCTGGACCGCTTCGAGCTCGGCGGCCTGCGCCAGCCCACCCTCTGGAGCGACCACCTACCAGTACGACACCCGGGGCAACCGGACCGAAGTCACTCCCAGTGTCGGCCAGGCCCAGACCCTGACCTACGACCAAGTCAACCGGCTGACTAAGTACGCCGCCGCCAGCACCACCAGCTTCGGCTACAACGGCGACGGCCTGCGCATGTGCAAGGTCGCGGGCAGCTCCACTCAGCCCTGCCAGGCGGGTGGTAACACGCTGTTCCTGTGGGATGTCGCCGGCTCCCTGCCGCTGCTGATCAAGGATGGAGCCACTAGCTACGTCTACGGCCCGGGCGGACTGCAGCTGGAACAGGTCAGCGGCACCACCACCTTGTGGTACCACCACGACCAGATCGGCTCTACACGCCTGGTCACCAGCTCAACAGGAACCTCGCAGGCGACCTATACCTACGACCCCTACGGCGGCCTCGCGTCGAGTACAGGAACGATCACCAATCCCTTCCGCTTCGCTGGCCAGTACCAAGATCCGGAATCTGGCCTGTACTACATGCGGGCGCGCTACTACGACCCAATAAGCGGACAGTTCTGCTCACTTGATCCCGCTGTTGCTACCACCTGGGAACCGTACCCGTACGCTTCAGACAATCCCATCAACCGTCAAGACCCGACAGGGTTGTGGGGTGGCCTCGGCTTTTCGCTGAATTTCTCAACATTGTCGTTGAACCCTCTATTCAACAATCCGGTCACTCATGCCGTTGCCAACTGGGTAGTTCAGAACGGCATAAACGTGGTCGGAAACGCGGTCTTGGGATGCGCAGCCGCCATGGATCAAGTCGAGGGCGTCATCCCAGCATACCCGATGGCGCAAACCATATTGAGTGGCGCTGCATGTGTGGGCGGTGCGATTGCGTATCAAATCGAAGGAGTCGATTTTGGAACGCGCCTTCACGGTAGGCCACCCAAACAGAGCAGTCTCGTGACCGGCGCCTGGGGCGCAATTGCTGCGGATCTGTTCGGCAGTTCGACAACGATGCCAATATTGGCCAGATTCGAGTGTTGACATGGCACCATGGACTGGTGCGAGGAAGCGAACATGCTTGATCCACATTCGGCAAATAGGTCGCTTCCGGCTTATTTCAATGTCGAGGGTTTCCGCCCTGGGCTCTGGTGCCACCGCCGTTACGGTTTAATGGGTCTGCGGAGCGACCTCTCTTTTAGGTGCGGCAGCGTTGCGTAGCGCCCATTCCCGTCTGGTACCACCCCGGTGCAGCGCCGGTCCTTCGTCGGTGGGCGCGTTAAGTTAGCCTAAATCGATGGGGCGGGTGACAAATGGGTGGCAGCGGATCTGTTGCGCGCCGATTCGCAAATGGCTACCTATAGCGATCCAGTGGGATGTGGATAAGTGGCGGCAAATCGTCTGACGTGAGGGAGCCGACACGATTGACGCGCGTGCTGCAGATAGGTCTTCCGGCGTACTTCGATCTCGTATGGCTGGTGGCTTGGGCCATGGCGATGCCAGCCGTGAGTTCCACTTTCGCCACGGGCCAATGGTATCGCGGGACTCTAATCATCCTTTCATTGGGCCTCGTGACTGCTCTCCTCGCATTACTCACATATGGGAGCATGAGAAGATGGCCTTGGACATTCTGGACCTTCCTTCTGCTACTAGGCTTGTTTGTAGCTTTGGCAATTCGCGGTCCAAACCGAACAACCATCGAATTATTTGCTGATCTAGTCTCAGGTTTAATCGCGATGGCGTTGTTGATCGCATGTCTCGTTGCGCTCGTTCGATTTGGGCCCTGGGCGATGAAGAAGCCATGAGTTGAAGCAACTCCGCCAAGTCATTCGAGTTTGAAGCGGTGAGGTACTAATCTCCTGCAATGTCGAATCAGCGAACCGAAAAGGGATCGCCAGGCGACCCCTTGAACACAATCGCGAACTGTGGATGTTGGTAAAGTTGCGCGGGTAAAGCGCGGTGGGGGCTTCAGCCCCGTTATGCGCAGTTCTGATATCAGAATGGGCGCACGCCACAACGTGGATGAATCGGTCACTCTCATAATCGGCATTCCAACAGCGACACCCCAAACTGCACCCGTCTACGTCGGATTGGGTTTCGTGGCAATCGGCTTCATATTGCTGTGGTATCGGAGAGATCTCTACTGGACGTACCAGTGGATAGTCCGTTACCCGGACCATGGATTCGTGTACTCCCTGGTTCACTTCGTGGGCCCGATCGTATTTGTCGTCGTTGGTATGGTCCTAGTCGTCACGCCATTTGTGGGCTGGTGACCTGTTTGTAATTCGGGCCTTTGTCGCGAATGGTACAGCCATAGTCAATGCCCCCGGCCAGCGTAATGTCCGCGGCCGTGGCCATCGAAAAGTCCCGTGGGGTGGCAAAAGTCCAAATGCTTATCAGGCGGCTCGTTCGTAAGCGTGATGTAGGCTGCCCAGGATCGGGCGAGAGCGAATCTCGCCCCTGAACAAGCGGACCCTGCTGAGCGGAGTTTCTAGTCCCAAACTCCGGTGCGGACAATCGTGGTTGTAATAGGCGACGAACTCGGCTAGCACGGTGCTCAGATGCCGTTCGCCGAGGATGATGATGTGGTCGAGGCACTCGCGGCGTAGGCTGGCCACGACCCGCTCCCCGATCGAGTTTGCATTGGGCGCTCGGATCGGCGTGGGCACGCTCTTGATGCCGATCGCCGCCAGCCGGGCGGCAAAGTCACCGCCCCAGACTCGATCGCGATCATGGATTAGGAACCTCGGTAGCCGACCCCAAGCCGTGGCCTCGATCATCTGCGCCAGGTCCAGGCGGCGGCCGGGTGGGAAGTCACTTGGAAGTGGAGGAGCTCTCGGCGACCGTGACTGATGAAGAACAACACGTACAGGGTCTTGAAGCCGAGGGTCTGGACCACGAACAAGTCGGCGGCCCAAATGGCGCCTGCGTGGTTGATGAGGAAGGTGCGCCAGCTCTGGCTCGGTGGTCGGTTGCGGGGCCGTCGCCGATAGCGGCGGATGGAGCGGGCGCTGACGACCAACCCGAGCTTTAAGAGCTCGCCGCGGATCCGTTCGGTTCCCCACAGGGGATTCTGGTCAGCCATAGTGGTGATCAGCTCCCGGACCTCCGGAGTCAGGCGCGGTCGGCCGAGGAGAGTGCCCGAGCGCAAGCGCCAGTAGAGGCGCCATCCCTGTCGGTGCCAGTGGATTACCGTCTCCGGCCGGACTAAAAGCAGGTGCTGTCGCCAGTCCCGACGGAAGCGATGGACACTCACCCAGAAAAGCTTGTCCCATGTTCGGAGGGCTGGCCGCCGCCGGGAGCGGAGGGCGACCTGGAGCTGCTGCCGGAGGAAGAGGTTTTCGAGAAGCAGGTCATGCCGGCTGCGAAGAGCCTCGGACACGACGGCGAGCAAAAGCCTGAGAAGTTCGAGCATCACGTGAGGATCGCCGATCGACCTCTCGGATAGGGACCACGCTGACTTTTGCCCCCGCACGGGTGCGACAGCGGGTCCGGGTACGCGGAGAGGCAGGGATCACCCCATCGAGTTGAGGGCTCCTACGCCATTAGATGGAAGCCCTACTCCGTGCTGCCGGTGTCCCACTGGCCTGAGTTTCGCTATGCCGCGGTCCGGGTCGGACAGCTAGTTTCTGAGTCGGCGGATTTGTTCCTGATAATGGAAACGGTTTTGGTGACATGCCATTCCGATCACGCCATGGGCGCTGGGTTAAATGGACAGTCCCCGATGGAGGAGAGCGGCGAATCGAAGTAAGAGGTAACCGTGTTGAACTGATTCCACGCGGAGTTACCTGTTCCGAGCCAGCACCAGTATGACCACTCGTACAAGTACGTTCCGCAACAGCCCTGCCACCTGCATCGAAAAGGCCAAGTGATTCGCGTGCGTGTCGCGCTAAAGTCGTACTTGTATTTGGTAACCGTTTTCGACTTCCTGCAAGGATATGGGATGAAACCCCATTTCCAACAGGTTGACCAATATCTCACGACAACTTCGATTTCTAGTCCGCAGTCCATGCGCCCACCATACGCCTGGCACTGGAAGTGTCAAGCGAAACGCGAGCATCACTTGACAGCCGCTGGATCGAGTTCGACAATGGCGCCGCTGTGACTGGGCAGCAGGGAAGCCGTGCCGCTTCGTTTTGCGAGTGGAGGCGACTCCGTCAACGGCGAACCTGTGACAAGGCATGACCCTCCAGCAGACACTGCCCATCAAGGTGACTGAGCTCCAGCTGAGTCGCTGATAAGACCCTCGAGAGATATGGCATGCCGGTGGCGACTCGCCGCTTGAGATCGGGAGACTTCTGGGGCATTATCGCCGAGCCGCCTCGCGGATTCGCGGACGGTCAAGCCTGCATGCGCAGGCATAGCCACGCTAGATGAGCCTTCTGCAGGCGCTCTGGAATTTGGTCACCTCACAGTGGTGGGCAGCCAATTGGACCTCCTCCGCGCTGAACCTTGCTGCCTTCCTACTCGCTCTGGTTCTCCTCGTGCGCCTCGTTCAGATGCTGGTGGGAGGGCTGTTGCGCTACTTCGATGGTCGGACTCTGCTGATCAACCCATTCGACAACGGACCAGGACCTGACATAGGCCTCGGCTACTCGGTTCTGGTGCGAGATGCGATGCGCCGTCTGGCCGTGGATGGTGAAGACATCAGGATTGACATTGCCTCCAGGTGGGCCGATCCGGTGGCGATTTCATCTGACCTGGCAAGTGCAGTTCCCCAGGGCAGCATCGTGTCGGGACTCGTCCAGTTGTTGGTACTGATTGCGCCCAGCCACGACCGGACGCTCACGGGCTCGCTTCAGATGAGTTCGCCGCGCGGCCCGGGCGTGACTGCATCCCTGGAGTGGCGATCTGGCGGCATCTTTGACAGCGTCACGATTTGGCAAGACGAGCTGCCGCTTGCGCCCAGCCATGGCCCGTTGGCCGCGCCGGGTGCCGGGGCCCAGCCGCCGCCCGACATGACTGTCTTCTATCCATTTGCCTTTGCCATCGCGGTATGGGCAGCCCAGCGACTTGACCCGGTGGGCTTTGCACGTACCGGCACGGACTCATGGAAGAGCTACGTCGCGTTTTCGGCAGGAGACCTTGCGCAGCGAGCAGGGTACTTCGCGTCCGCCAGGGATCTGTATCTGAAGGCCCTAGCTCTCGATTTCAACAATCGAGCGGCGCGCTTCAATCTCGGAGTCGTCGAATACCGGCTTGCTCGAGGGGTCAGCCCGAAGCCATGAATGATTCTTTCGTCCGGAGACGAGACTATCTCCCTCTCGCGGTGGATCATATCGAGAGCACTGTACGAAGCGCGCTTGGTGTCGACCGGCTTCCAGAGTCGCCGAAGGATTCAGCCCGCTATCCAGCGAATTGCGACCCGTTCTGGTACCGATCCATGTACATGCTTGCGATTCTTGCCGAAGATCCGCACTGGACCGAGCGTGGCCACGAGCAGTGGTCGAGACGTGAAATAGCCCGAGTCCTCTCGCTCACCCTGGAAACTCAACTCGTATCAGCTCTTCGCTATCGGCCGGTCAAGCGCCGGCTTCGATTCCGACGCTGGGCTTTCTTCAAGCGCGAGTTGGAGCTACTTACTTTTCTGGAACGCGTGGAGCCTGAAGTCCTGGTTCTCTTGGCTGGCATATTGGCGCGCGGCGAGGCACTGTTGGCCCGACCACCAGATGCTGCGGCGAGACGCCAATTCGACAAGAGGTCGCCGCACAGACGACCCCTGGTCGAACGGTTAAGGCGGGTGGCTCGCACCCGTGATGAGCGTGAGAACATTTCGCTGGCGACCTACATCGTCGGATTTGTCGTCGGGTCCCTCGAATCAACACCCCGCGGTAGCTACAACCTCGCGTGCTATTACTCGGACGGAGCGCAGCGCGCTCGTGGTTCGGCCGAACATCAACGCTGGATCGGCGACGCGGCGGGTTACTTGTTGGACGGCCTTTCTGGGCTAGATGCTGGAATGGACGCCTGGGCGAGGGTCGATCCCGATCTGCAGGAACTTCGTCGTTCGCTTGGTGGCCGATTTGAGGAGTTGATCAGATCCGGTAGCGCTGTGCGTGCAGCTGGACTCCAGCAGGACACGAACCAGACTTAGCCCTCGTGGTGGCCCGCTCTTAAAAGTGACTGAGCCACGGCCGGCCTTCCGGGTACATTGTCCCGATCGATTAGCCGGCGGATCCCGCGACCGACCACATCTCAGGGTGCTCGATTGACCTCGTACGAATTTGCGTTCCACTCACGTCCTCACGGTGGTTCGTGACGTCGAACTCCCCTATGCCATTGCCGTTTTCCGATAGCCAGACAGATGGTCTGACTACGGCTACGCCGTCGACAAGCCGTCTGCAAAGCCGTCGGCGCTCGCCCACCTGCTGATGAACTTAGTCGAATCGTGGCAGCTGGCGTCTAGGCCCAGACTGCCAGCGCCGACGGTCCATTGATCATCTAGTTGCGTACACACCGGCCCGGCCGCTGGTTCCGTTAAGCTGCCTAACCGCCGGTCGCCGGTCGGCGACAGCCAAGATGACAGCTAACCTGACGGACGATGGCGCACGACTGCGCACGATAACGGAGAGCGAGGTCTGGCATGCCAACTTCCCAGAATTCTGGGTGGACGGTCACGGACGGAGAGCCCGCGGTCTTCAAAACCGTCTGCGGCCGTCCGTAGACGTCCATTCAAGTTCGCTTTCGTTTGCCGACGTCCGCCCTGTCTGCGAATGACAGCCAACGACAGCCAAGGTGGGGATAGCGCAAGCCGTACTGGGTAGCCGCCGACTTGGCGCCTGCGATTAACCGTCTTCTCACCCTCAGACGGTTTTCTGAACCGTTGCAGTTCCTCAGCCTCGTGCGCGTCCTGTGGAGTCGAGGTGGCGATCGAGCAAGATCGCGATAATCGGTGCTAACCCCGAACTGAGGTCCCTTTTGAGAGGCTCTCTTCTCACCCACCCTCATACAGCCAATCGACAGCGACTGGAGGACACACGATTAGGCAAGAGCAAGCTGGGTGGCGTAACGTCGTAGCCGCCTTATGGGCTTCCAAATGAAAGACTCAGCCGAGAATTCGAGCCTCACTCCCGACGTCACGATGGAGCTCTTTGCAGCCGTGCTTAATAACTCGGAAGCACTGTCCAGCGAGGCCGGCCTCCTTCTCGACGCAAAACACGCCCCGCGCGCCTACGCGCTTGCGCATCTGGCTCATGAGGAACTCGCCAAGTGCTTTGGACTGCTCAACATCTGGCTCACCCAAATCCTGTCGGTCGCCAACGCTCATTGGAAGTTGTTTTGGAAGCGGTGGCGTCATCATGGATTCAAGGTCCAATTAGCGCTGGCCGGCGACGTGATCCGCCAGGGGGTTGTCCAAGAGTCGATTAGCCAAACAACACCAGATCTACAACACCTTCCGGTGGACATGGCGGTACGGATCAGCAACCTCTACTCAGGGATCGACTCAGCGTTGCCTCAGCAGCCCGAGCTCACCCGTTTGCGTGAGGACTCGATCTACGTCGATCTTCGTAACGGCCTAATCGTCACGCCGGCCGCCACCATCACCAACGAGATGGCCGAGCAAATGGTCGAGGCGCCGAAGGTCAACTGCAGGTTCATGAGGTCAATCGCTGATATCGATCCTACCCGACTCATTGAAATCGGACAACACCCGGCGATGGAAGAAATACAGGTCGCGTGGAAGAGCGCAGCGGAACGTAGTGAACCCGGTGCGCACGATTGAGGAGTAGCGCGCCGAAGTGGTAACCCACTTCCTAAGGTCTCGCCTGTATGGAAGGCACTCAGTAGGTCCAGCAGGCCCCGAGAGAATTGCTTGCGATAAAGCGCCCCTGTCGATAGCCGATGCCGACGCTGGTCCTTGCTCTCGATAACCTACCCCCTATCGATAGCTCACGGGACCGAGGCTCTCTGGTTCCAAGCCGGCGCCCGGCTTCGCTGTGCTGGTAACTCTCCTCTTCCGAAAAGGGCCGGTCACCGCCCAGTTTGCTCGAGGCTCCCACCTGCCTGGACGCCCGTTTCGATCACCAAGACCCTGGCCATGCCTTTCTCCACCAGGTGAAAGGCAATAGCAGCGCCGTTCATGCCAGCGCGCCCATTACAACCGCGTCGGCAGTTTCACAACCCAATCGTTCACGCTGTCAACGAAGCGTCCGGAAGAATGCAATCGATGCATCGGGGTCGTCGCTCTGCGTAATCACCCGCCGGAGCCAGCGCGCGAAGCGCTGCCGAATGGTGCGTTTACGCGGAATCGCTCTCACTTCGGCGGGAATTTGCTCCGAGCCAGAGTCTCGCTTCTTCATTCCGCGAGCACGGCTACTCCCGTGCCGGGGTGAGTTGGTGAACCCCAGACAATCCCCGTCCGGATTGTGTGCCGTGCGCTCAATATGGTCTTCGCGGTGCGCTCGTGTCCGAACGTGTCTGAAAACCCAACTGCACCGGCGGCCAAGTCGAGGACAGCTATGTCCGCGACTCCACCGATTCGTAGCGCGCCGAGCTTCTCTTCACGGCCGAGTGCCTTGGCCGCACGGTCGGTGACGGCCGAGATGACTTCGTCGAGGGGCATGCCGACCGCGAGCATTTTGGACATTACGTCAGGTAGGCTCTTGGCCCTCGGAGCGCTGATGCTGTGGAGGTCTGTGCTGATTGTGTCTGGCCAGAATCCCACCCTTGCAGCCACCTCGGCGACCTCAAAATCAAAGCTGCCGGCACCATGGCCGACATCAAAGAGGACCCCGCGTTCCCTGGCGGCTAGGGCGGCTTCTGAGAACTCCCCGCCGTTCCGCAAGCCATTGGCGGAACCAGTGAAGCAATGGGTGACGATGTCACCTTTGCCGAGCATCGAAAGGAGTTCGGTGATGGGCTCGTCCGAGTCTGTGATGTGGACCATGACCGGCAGCCCAACGGCTCGTCCGACCGTGATTGCTCGCTTCAGCGGCTCTAATCCGTTCGTCCCTGTTACGGCCGCGCCGCCCTGTCGGACCTTAAGCCCGACGATCACGTCCGGAAAGCGAGAAATGGCTGCTTCCGCTGCTTCGACGTCAAGGAGGTCAAGCTGGAGAGACTCGCCGACGGGGAAGCTGGCCAAGCCGATGCTTGAGATATGAAGAAAGGCCAGGACCCTGGTTCGCGACCCGTTAACGATCAGCTGTCGAAAGGCTTCGATTGTGTTCGCTCCAGCGTCACCCGCACTCACCATCGTTGTGACGCCGCTCCGTGAGGCCATTTCGTCAGCGGGCACCGTCAGTGGGCAGACGCCGATGTAGACATGGGCATGGATGTCGATCAGGCCCGGCACTACCAGTGCCCCGTTCGCATCGATGGTTTGTGGCGGCTGCTGACCGGTACTCCGATGCTCAAGATCGTGTCCAATCGCCTCGATCCGCCCTCGGCTGACGCCAACGTCGAGGTACTCATCGATTCCTCGTGCTGGATCGATGACTCGCCCGCCCTTGACCAGCAGGTCGAACTTCATGCCAGCGCTAGCCCCTCGTGGCGACCCGGATCTTGGTGAGTGGATTCAGCAGCGGCTCGCCGCGCAACCCACGCGCAACCTCTTGGGCTACACGACGAATCAGGTCCGGCTCGGAGTCATTCGAGTAGTACGACATGTGTGGCGTGATGACGGCTGCTGGGTGGTTTCGCAACTGGTGGTCGCCCGGCAGCGGTTCGGTTTCAAACACGTCGAGCGCGACGCCACTGAGCAGGCCGGTATCGAGGGCTTCCATGACCGCATCCAGATCGACGAGGCCCCCGCGGGCCGTGTTGATCAACACCGGCTTCCTGCGGGCCGCCTTCAGGGCCGTCCGATCCACGACGTGGCGGGTTTTGTCGGTCAAAGGCAGATGGAGCGATACATAGTCCGCCGTCTCGAAGACGTCGGCCACACTGCGCGCAACTTGAACAGCAGGAACGTCGACGGGAGCAACTGGGTCGAACGCGTGTACTTCGAGGCCGAATGCAAGAGCGCGTGTGGCAACCCGCCGCCCGATGCGCCCGAAACCGATTAAGCCCAACTGCTGGTTCTGGATGCGCGGCACCTGCCCTTTGGGAATCTCCCATCCGCCCTCGCGGACGGATCGCATGGCGTCGGGCAGCTTCCTCGCATATGCGAGCAGCAGCGCCATCGTGTGGTCGGCGACTTCGTCCTGGCAATAATCTGGAACGTTCGCGAACGGAATCCCGTAGCGATCAGCGGCCGCCACGTCGACGTTGTCATAACCGATGCCGTAGCGGACGATGGCGCGACAGCCATGTCGGGCTGCCGCCGCAATAACAGGCTCGCGGACGGGTACGTAGCCGACCATGATGGCATCTGCTGTGCCGGCTTCTTCGACCAGCGTTTTCTCATCTCCTGACGGCGACAGATGCACTTCCGCACCGACCGGACGCAAGACCTCTTCTTCGATCTCGAAAGACGGCATGTCGGTGTCGGTCACCAGCACTCGATACATCTTTGGCTCTCCTATTTCCTCGAGGCCGATTAGGTCGATCGTTTCGGTATGTAGGCGGTCGCCTCGAGGGCCACCAGCCAATCTGGATCCTCTAGTCCGCTGACCTGAATGAAGGTGCTGACGGCGCGAGGCTCCTTGAACGTCTTCATGCGTTCGGCATTGATCTGCGGCCGGTTCTTCATGTCCGTCGCGAACACCCGCAGCCTCACGACGTCGTGAATCGAACCGCCGGCTTCCCGCAGGATGGTGTCCATCACCTTGAGGATCTGCCGCGTCTGAGCGCCCGCGTCGCCCTGCCCAACGGTTTGCCCTTTCTCGTCGACTGGACCAAGGCCAGAGAGGAAGACCAGGTCGCCCCGTTGCATCAGAAATGCGGCGGCGTGAAGCTTCCAGTCCCTGTCCTCGAGCTCTTTGGGCAAGACTGCAACCGCGCCGTCGGAACTCGATTCATGTGATGTCATCCGAACCTCCCGTGGGTTATCACTACTTGCGTTCAGGCTTTCCGTAGATGCGCTTATTTCCAACTCGACCATCCCGCTTTCACCGACCAGACCTTCGATCGCGACCACGCTTACTGCGGGCGGTTTGCCGAACCGCGACTTGATCTGGTCCCAAACCGAGGGCCAACCCTCGATCTCCGTCGTGAACACGGACAACCGGGCCACGCTGTCGAAGCCACCGCCTGCCTCCCGTAGGATCGGTTCCATCAGCGTGTCCAGCACGTAGGTCGTCTGCTTGAGGAGATCTCCGGCGAAGACCTCCTGGCCGTGTTCGTTCCAGGCGGCCAAGCCCGAGATCTCGAGCAGGCCGTCAGTGCTGACCCGCACGGCCGGCGAATATCTGGCACCACCGACATCCTTACGAAGCGAGAGTCGTCGTTTCATCCCGATGCCTCACTTGTGTCGTCTATTCCTGAGTGGCGGCGCGATGACAAGTCGCGGACTTGCCTTGTGCCGTGACGCTGACGAAGTTGAAACCTGATCGGCGCGGGCGGAGCGGCGTTCCGCTGGGCCATCCCGACCGGACAACAGAACTGAGGTTTGCCGCATGTGGTCCAGGATCGCGTCGTCCAGCGCCGACTCATTCCGTTCGGTCAGCGCCTCCATGATGGCCCGATGGTTCTGTTTGATCTTCTCCCTCGAGATCAGCCGTCGTGAAGTCGACAGGAACTTCCGAGTCAGGAACTCCATCTGCGGCCACAAGCCCTGGAGCGGAGGGAAACCCGACAGATCGTAAAGGCGCGCGTGGAACGCCATGTCGGCCTCGACGCGATCGGTCGCAGTTCGCGAGGACAACTGGGCGAGCTGATGCTCCAGATACTCGATGTCGGCCTGGGCGAGCTTTCCCATCGCCAGGCGCATGGCCAGCGGCTCCACGCGCTCGCGAAGCTGATAAAGGTGGTTGATCGTGTCGATCGGCAGGGAAGCCACATAGGTCCCTCGCCGGGGGACTGAAAGCACAAGGCCCTCGTGGGCCAGACGGGCAAGGGCCTCGCGCAGCGTGCTTTGGCTGATGCCAAGGTCACGGGCGTAGGTGGCTTCGAAGAGTCGCGTGCCGGCAGGCAACTCGCCGCTCAAGATCTTGCTTCGCAGCTGTTCATGGGCCTCCTCAGAAGCTCGGCGCCGCGAAAGCGACTTCAGCAAGACCGGCGCGCTAGTAATCCCGCGGCTTGACACCTTCCCTCCTTCGCTATAATCTCACGATAATCGATTATCGATAATATCAACCCGCCGGCCAAATGGGTAGGGAGGCTCACGCAACATGAAGCGATCAGCTTTGACCGCCGGACTGGGCGCCATGCTGCTGGTGGCGTCCATTGCGTGTGGAGGCAGCGCAACGCCAACTTCGTCCAGCCCGCCCTTTAAGACGATCACCGCGGGCGCCCTGACGATCGCGACATATGGATCCGCGCCGCCACTGGTCACAATTGGTCCCGGACCCAACGACATCGGAGGTCTGTCGGGCGGATGGGCGAAGGCGTTTGCATCCGAGTATGGACTCCAGATCAAGCTCTTCCAGACGACATTTGCCTCATCGCTCCTCGCCGTTCAGCAGGGCAAGGCAGATATCGGTGAGCCGGTCTACTACAACTCTGACCGGGCCAAGACCTACTACTACACCTACCCCGTCGACGTGGAGGCCCTCGTGGTATTCACCAAGAAGTCATTCGCATATAGCGGACCGAACAGTCTCAAGGGCCACAAGGTCGCGACAGTGACTGGCTATGTCTGGACGCCCTACTTCCAGAAGTTCTTCGGCTCGGACCTGCAGCTTTACTCGGGAGCCGCCGATGCCAAGACAGCATTCATGAACGGCCAGGTCGACGCGTACCTCGACGCCGACATCAACTACTTCAGCCCCCCTCTGAATCTGTCTCCCGAGTTGTCGCTCCACACCGTCAGTCCCGGCGACTTCGGCATACCGGGCGACATCATCGCGAACGAGTCGTACTGGATCGTGAACTGCACCGAAAAAGACCTGGCCAAGGCGATGGACAAAACGAGAGACAGGCTGGAATCGAGTGGCCAGTGGAAGTCGATCGTGAGCGGTGACGGAGCCCCTGCGGGGACTCCGCAGCAGACGCCCCAGCTGGCGGTGCCGACCAACCTCTGCTGAGAGCCGACCCGGGCATTCACATCCCATCAGTCCGGCGCCCAGTAAAACTCGCAGCTGACCTGCGTGCCAAGATCAGTTCGCCGGCGAGGCGAATGTGAGCACGCTGATCCATTGGCTTGGGATACTCGGCGCCGGTTTCGTCGTCACCATTGAGCTGTCCGCCCTGACGCTGGTCTTGGCGGTCATCGTCGCAGGCGTGGTGGCGCTCATGAGCATCAGCCCGTGGCGGCTGGCGCGCGGCCTGGCGAGCGTGTACGTAGACGTGTTCAGGAGCATCCCGATCCTCGCCCTGGCGATCTCTGTCTATTACGGGTTGGGCGCGACCCTCCACGAGCTTGGCATCACGCCGTTTGGCACGGCGGTAGCAGTCCTCGCCGCAATCGAGTCCGCTTATCTAGCGGAGCTCTACCGCGGCTCGCTGGAGGCGATTCGCCGTCCCCAATGGGACGCGGCTTCGAGTCTCGGCCTCGGATGGTTCGCGACAGTCAGGCACGTGATTCTGCCGCAGGCGCTGCCGCCCGCGGTCCCACTCACCCTGAATATGGCGATCGCAATCGTGAAGGACAGTTCGCTGGTATCGCTCATCGCGGTCAGTGAGGTGACGCTGGTGGCCAACCAGCTCATTGCGGAGACATTCCAACCGGTCCAGGTCTACCTCCTGGTCGCCCTCCTCTATGTGGTCTTGATTCTTCCGCTGTCGCAGGTGGCCCGGCGAGTCGAGGTCCTCGTCGCGCACAGGCTCGGACTGGAGCCGCGGACCCAGCAGGACAAGAACCTGCAGAGACTCGCCATCGAAGCCGAAGCGAGGGCGGGGTGATGGAGGGAGGTTCATTATGGACGTGATTCAGGGCGTCATGCCCTACCTCCTCCCGGGCATCGTCGTGACGCTGGAGATCACGTTCGGGGCCTGGGTCGTGTCTGCGGTGCTTGGTCTCGTCCTCGCCGTGATCCGCGACACCCGGCGACCACTAATCAGTCTGCCGGCGACGATCTCGGTCGAAGTCGTGAGGGCGATCCCGCAACTGGTCGTGCTCTACATAGTGTTCTTCGGCCTGAGCACTATCGGTCTCAACCTGGACTCGCTCACGGCGGCGATAATCGGGCTGGGCATTGCCGACGCGGTATTCAGCGCTGAGTACTACCGCGCGGGATTCCTCACTGTCGCGCCCACTCAGCGCGACGCGGGCATCAGCATGGGGCTCAGCCCGTTCCAGGTGGCGCGGTTCGTCGTGATCCCACAGACCATCCCGTTCGTCGTGCCGCCGCTTCTGAACTCGTTCGTGGGCTTGATGAAGTCGGCGACGCTGGCATCGGCGGTGGGAGCGCCGGAAATTCTCTATGGAGGTCGGAACTATATGGAGACCACGGGCCACGTCGCCCCGGCCGCGGTGGCGATCATGGGGCTCTACATAATCGCGACTGTGCCGCTGACCCGGGCGGTGAGAAGCCTTGAGCGGCGTGTCCAGCTGAGGGCCCGATTCTGATGGGCTCGCCAAGGTTCGGAGTGAGGCTGCCGTGTGCGGGCGTCCTGGCGAGTCCCGCCGCGATGCTTCGAGTGGCGAAGGAGGCGGAGGGCCTCGGATACGACTCGCTCTGGGTCCACGACTACATCATCTGGACCAAGATACTGGACCGGGTTCACCTGTCTTGCGGTTCGCGCGAAGCTGTCGATGCGGCCGGCGACGACTACCCGCCCATGTTCTTCGAGTCCCTGACTAACCTCGCCTACCTCGCCGCCGCGACGACTCGCATCCACCTCGGAACCGCGATCCTTGTCCTTCCATATCGCAACGCGGTCGTCACGGCCAAGCAGCTCGCGTGCATCGATGTACTGAGCAACGGGCGGCTCGAGCTGGGCATCGGACAGGGATCGGGTAAGAGCACGCTCAACGAAGATTTCGAGGTGCTCGGCATACCCCGCCGCGAAAAGATTCAGCGCACTCGCGAGACGTTTGAGGCGATGCGCAAGATCTGGACCGAGGACGCGCCGGCCTTTGACGGCGAGTTCGTCAAGTTTCCCGCCGCGACGATCTACCCCAAGCCGGTACAGAAGCCTTACCCGAAGATCTGGATCGGAGGCTCCACAGACAAATCGCTGGACATGGTCGCCGACTACGCGAACGGCTGGATCACGTCTGCAATCCCCCCGGATCGGCTCCCGGCCGCGATTGACGGGCTGAATGCCAAGCTCGCAGCCCGGAACCGGCAAGCCTCCGAGATGACCGTCGCCACCGAGATCGAGGTGCTGGTTGCCAATACGACAGAGGAAGCGCGCCGGCAAGCCTCGCGCACGCTGGTGACCCTTTATGAGCACTATTCGGGCGTACCGGCTCATATGGAGCTCAGCGAGGTCGAGCCCGATTTCCTGTCGCAGGCCTGGGCGACATCGTTGGTCGGTACTGTCGAGGGCATCCGCGAAGAGGTCCGCCGCTACATGGATTCGGGCTGCGGCGTGTTCGAGCTCAAGTTCATCTACCACGACATCGATCACCTCGTCGCGCAGATGCGCCAGTTCGCGGAGGGTGTGATGTCTCATGTTCGCTAGCCGCAGCGGTAAAGGGAGATAGTTTCGTGATCCTGCTTCATTACTCGAGCCCCGCCGGTCCCCAGTTGGCCGTTCGCGATGGCAACGAGACGCGCGATGCTGGCATTACCCTGGCGGATGCACTCAAAGGCGTCAAACCAAAGCCGGGAAGCGCCGTCGACCTTGCGCATGCGCGCCTTGCGCCCTGCGTCCCTCAGCCCGGAAAGATCGTCTGCATCGGGCTCAACTATCGCCGACATGCGGCCGAGTCGAATCTCCCGGTGCCCGAACGGCCCATTCTGTTCGCCAAGCTCGCGAACACGCCGGCGGCTTCGAATGAGGACATTCCACTGCCCTCGGTGTCGAGTCACTACGACTACGAAGCGGAGCTCGTTGCCGTGATCGGCCGTGCCGCTCGAAACGTCTCCGAGGCAAAGGCTCTCGACCACGTGTGGGGCTACTGCAACGGCAACGACCTCAGCGCCCGCGACCTCCAGTCGCAAAGCAGCCAGTGGCTGCTCGGCAAGTCTCTCGATCACTTCGCTCCAATGGGCCCATACCTCGTCAGTCGAGACGAAGCGGAACCCCTCGAGAACATGGCCATCAAGTGCGCGGTGAACGGCGAGGTCCGTCAGTCCTCGATGGTCGCGGATATGGTCTTTGGAGTGCCAGAGCTGGTCAGCTTCATCAGCCGCCACTTCACCCTCGACGCGGGTGACGTAATCTTCACCGGCACTCCAGAAGGCGTGGCCGATGGGCGCCCCGACCATCCCTGGCTCGAGCCGGGCGACGAAGTCGTAGTGGAGGTCGGGAATCTCGGGCGTCTCGTCAACCGCATGGTCCGCTCAGACAGCTGAGGAAGATGACTGGCGAAGAGGTTCTGGCCGTCAAGGGGCTCTACAAGAGCTTCGGGCTCAGTTTGGTGCTCGAAGCGGTCGACCTGACCGTCCGCCGGGGGGAAACGGTCTGCATCCTCGGGCCGAGCGGCTCCGGCAAGACCACGCTGCTGCGCTGCCTGAACCTGCTCGTCCAGCCCACTCAGGGCCAGATCTTTTACAAGGGCGAGTTGATCGGTCGGTGGCCAACCTCGAAACCGCGCATTGACCTGACGAAGTACCGCAGCCGAATCTCGATGGTCTTCCAGCAGTTCGAGCTCTTTCCACATCTAACCGCACGAGACAATGTGAGCCTTGGCCCGAGGCGTGTCCTCCGGCTTAGTAAGGGCGAAGCCGACGAGCGAGCTCTGGCTCTGCTCGACCGGGTTGGACTGAAAGTGTTCGCCAATGCGCGCCCGCGTACGCTGTCGGGCGGACAGCAGCAGAGAGTGGCGATCGCGCGAGCCCTCGCGATGTCTCCTGACGTCATCCTCTTCGACGAGCCGACATCGGCCCTCGACTGGGAGATGGTGGGCGAGGTTCTGGACATCATGGCCGACCTCGCGCTCCAGGGTATGACCATGGTGGTCGTCACGCACGAGCTTGGCTTTGCTCGCGAGTGCGCCGATCGGGTGATCACCATGGACAAGGGTCGGATCCTAGAGGAAGGTGCGGCCTCGGAGATGTTTGAGGCTCCGACCCAGGCGCGCACGCGGGAGATACTCGGCCTGGTTGAGACAGAGTCACGATCCAAACGACGCCAGGAGCACAACGCCTCCTGAGTCGCGCGGTCAGATGATCTGGACGGCCCGACCCCTTCCGCGCCTGGGTGTGTTCGTCGGTGGCGTGTTCATGGCCGAGTCGGCCTTTTACTCCGTCGTTCCGCCACTGTTGCCGAGGATCGTGGCCGAGGTTCACATGACGACCAGCGAGGCCGGGATTCTTGTCGCTGCATATCCCGCGGGCGTGATGTTCGCGGCGCTTCCTGCCATCGCGTTGGTGAACCGTCGTGGTGTCCGCACTACGACGCTTATTGGTCTGGGTCTACTCACTATGGCGACCCTGGCCTTCGGATGGAGTTCGAGTGCCGCTGTCCTTGACTTGGCGCGCCTGGTGCAGGGCATCGGCGGAGCTGTCGCCTGGGCGGCCGCCCTCGCATGGTTGATCAGCGAGGCGCCAGCCGCGCGCCGTGGCACGGTCATCGGCGGGGCCGTAGGTGCCGCTCTGCTCGGCATGGTCATCGGTCCAGTGATCGGCGCCGCCGCGACCTGGATTGGTCGAGCGTTCGTCTTCTCGGGCATCGCTGTCGTACTCGTTGCGATGGCGGCCCTCGTGCCAGCGTCACCTCACGGAGCAACTGATCAGCGGAGTCCGATGCGAGCGGTTGCGCGGCTCATGCGAGTCCGTGGTGCCATGATCGGAACGGTCCTGATCGGCGTGATCGGCGTGATCAACGGCACGCTGTTCAGCCTGGCGCCTCTGCTCATCGCTAGGCATTTCGGGTCCGCGGGATCGATCGCCACCGTTTTTATGGCCAGCTACCTGCTCGCTTCGTTTTGGAACGTGGTGCTGGGCCGCGTAGCCGATCATCTCGGGAAGGTCATCCCACTAGCAGCGGGATTCGCCCTCGGCGCCGTGGTGCTTCCGTTCCTGCCCTCAATCGGCTCGCTGCTTGCGCTAAGCGTCGCCGCCGTGGTAGCGGGCTCGGCGGCGTCCGGGCTATGGTCGCCGACTGCCGCTATGGTCGCCGATGGTGCGGATGCGTCACCGCCGAACCAGGCGGTCGCAGTAGCGGTGACGAACGCCTCATGGGCAGCGGGGGGAACTATCGGTGCGGCCGCGGCGTCCAAAATAGCCGAGGTCGCAGGATTTGGGGTTCCCTTTGTGCTGGTCGCTTTGCTGTGCGCCGCTGCGGTGGTTGTGTGCCTCGCCACATTGCGTGGCAGCCATAGCGACGCGAAGATGTCGCTTCAAGGGGAGAGTCGAAGGTGATTACTTCGGACGGATGCATAGTCATCGCGCCTCACGAAGGGCGTGCTGCAAGGGGTGGCGGCGGCGCGGAAACGCGCATCAAGGCTACTGGACCGGAGACGGCCGGCCTTCTGGAGGTTTTCGAACAGGTGTCAACCGCGGGTTCTGGACCGCCGCTGCACATTCACCACGAGTGCGCCGAGGCTCTCTACGTCCTGGAAGGCGAGGTCAAATTTGACATTGGGTCAGATCACGTGACCGCTTCGACGGGCAGTTTCGTGTTCGTGCCGAATGGCGTGCCTCACACCTACACGAACGTCGGACCCGCAGAAGCCAGAGTTCTGTTCTGGTTCACACCCGCAGCGAGAATGGCCGGCTATTTCGAGGAACTAGCAAACCTGAAGTCCTGGACTCAAGGCGACCCAGCGCTGGATGACGTTGCTTCAAGGCACGGAATCGAGATAGTTCGGCGATCCTGACAGCCTAAGTCCCGCGATTGATTTGCGATGCTAGCGATAAGTCTCTCCCCTATCGTTAGCTTGCTTCCGATAGCTTCCGCTGATCCACTGCACGCGATAAGGTATTGATTCCCGAGATCCTATCGCCGTCGCCGGGTTGGAGTTCGGCAGTGAAGCCGCCTTACTCCGCAGCGTCGCGACTGCCGAGATGTACCGAGGGAAGGGCTTAGGAAAGAGGATGGTTGACAGCGCCTTGGAGAGAGCCCGGGCACACGGCTTCAGGCACGTCTACTTGTTCAGCACAGGATTTCGTTGGCCTCGGATTCGTCGAATCACCGGTCGAGGAGCTGGTCGCCGCGCTACAGAACGCCCCGCAGGTAGTTCGTTTCGCCGCTCTTGGATGGCTCTCGACCGAGGTCGCCTGGCGCATCGACCTATGAAGGTGCTTGCAGAGGAGAGCTGTCAGCGAAATATCGATCGGAGATTTCGTAGGTCTCGCCTCGAATCCCGCCGGCCGGGTCGTCTCCAAAGCCTCCGCCAGCGCAACCACGCGTGATGGGCTTCGCCGCCGTTGCGACCAACCACCGTTCCACTAACGGGTCAGGGATCTGGAGGGCGCCGCCGAAGACGTCGACGCCGTGATCGATTACGTTCGTATGAATGCAGCTCACCTTGGTATCGACCCCGAGCCGATTGCAATATGGACATGTTCAGCAGGTCGTATAGACCTTCGGTTGATGTGTCGTGAAGCTACTTCGGTTGATGTGTCTCACTCCCACTGAAATTTATCTCTGCCGGGGCGCTGTGCCGTCGGCATGCAGTTTGCGAACCGGGCCTCGGCTTGTGCGAGCCGCGGTCTTGAGAAGCTCGTTGCCGACCCAGAACTGAAGCAGGCCGTCGGTCATCAGCACGTCGCAAGCGCCGCCGCCGTAGTTCTTGCCAACGCTCACCTGCTGGTAGCCGACGCTCACGAGACCATTGCTGGCCACCCTCCTGCAGACCCACTGCTCTCCGTTGCGTTCAGGATGTCTCAGCTGATGCCGGACTTCTGCTCGGCCAGAGCGGAAGCGGCTCTCCGGCGTGAGGTCGCCTAGCGACTGGTGCGGCCGCTGCGTGTTGTAGTAGGTCACCCACTCATCGAGTGCCTCCTGTGCAGTCTTCACGGTCTTGAACACCTGCATGGTGTTGAATTCGACGCGGAGGGTGCGGTGGAAGCGCTCGATCTTGCCCGTCGTGGTCGGCGAGCGTGGTTGGGTGAGGATATGGTCGACTCCGTTCTCGCGGCAGATGCGGTCGAATAGGACTTCGACTGGGGGCTGGGCGAAGCGTCCGGTGAAGACCTTGCCGTTGTCGGTCAGAACCTGGAGCGGCACGCCGTAGGCCTGTCCAACTCTTTTCTCGCGGCGGTCATCCTTGGCTTTTTTGCAGGCATGTCGCTTGCCGCCTCAGTCGGCCTTCAGTGGGAGATGCGCCACCCCCCCGATAGGTGAACTGCGATCGGCTGATGTGGCCGGGCGGCGATTGTGGTCGCTGGGAATCTCGGCCCCGGATCCAGAGTTCTTCATCGCAGAGGGACCAGTAGTATAGGAACTAGGCGGAGGTTAACCATGTTGCCGGATCCTGCAGTACAGAAAACCGGAGCGGCAACTCCGTACGGCGACCTTCAACCAGTCGAGCGAATGGCTCGGCGACGGCCGCAGGTCTTGATCGTTGGGGCGGGCTGGGGCGGTCTGACCTTGGCGCGGCGACTGCGGTCGGTCCCTGTCGATGTGGAGCTGATCGACCGCAACAACTATCGAGTGTTCAGTCCGTTCGTCTATCAAGTCGCGGCGGGCATGCTTTCTCCGGGCGACGTTGCCCCTTCGGTACGCAAGCTAATTCGTTCGGTCAGCAACGCAAGCTTCCTCAAGGCGGAGGTAACCGGCATCGACGCCCAGAACTCTCGAGTCCTCACCGACCACGGCTCGATTCCTTACGACTATCTGGTCTTGGCGCCCGGCAGCGTGACCAACGATTTCGGTAATGTCACCGTTAGGGAACGCGCGTACAGCCTCAAGACCCTGCCTGACGCGCTCGGTATTCGCAACGCCGTGATGGATGCCCTCGAGCGCGCGCGCTGGGCGGAAGATCCGCAGCAGAGGTCGGTCCTGAGCACATTTGTCATCGTGGGCGGAGGGCCCGTTGGCGTCGAGTATGCAGGCGCTTTGATTGATTTGCTGCGCGCGGTGCTGCCCAAGGATTTTCGGGACGTGGGGCACGAGGCGAAGGTCGTGCTGTTGGAGGCCGGTCCTCGGATCTTGCCGCTGTTCGATGAGCCACTGGCTGCTTCGGCAGCGCGATCGCTGCAGAAGCTGGGTGTGGATGTCCGAACCGGAACCGCACTGAAGGCTATCGACCAGGACATGGTCGAGCTCGCGGACGGCAGCAGGATCGAAGCGGGGACAGTGATCTGGGCGGCGGGAGTCAAGGCGTCGCCGTTGGGCGGCACCTTTGGCGTCCCGCTGACGAGTCAGGGACGGGTGCCGGTCACGTCCACCCTCCGGGTCAAATCACTCCCTAATGTATTCATCATCGGCGACCTGGCCGCGCATGCAGATCTGCCGATGTTGGCCCGGCCGGCGATTGAGGAAGGCGAGTACGTAGCGAAAGCGATCCACAGCATGCTGTTGGATCGGGAGCCGCAACCATTTGTCTATA
>WNGK01001796.1_pt1 | contig 36641 bp, 39 predicted proteins | sample 5400601 | NCBI WGS metagenome assembly WNGK01 (sample SAMN13153376, study PRJNA577476) | soil metagenome | isolation source: 60 cm soil or saprolite under Garry oak tree replicate 1 | place: USA:California | collected 2016-06-15 | reverse complement strand
ATCCGTTCGGCGATGGCGCGCCCAAACGGGCCACGCATGATGAACATCGCGGCGATACTCACAAACAGGACCATCATGGGAAGTTCAGGACCGTTCAACACGCGGCCTCCTACCTCGTCCAACCTATGGCCTAGTCTCCCGCCTGCAACACCTTGCGCAGGAATTCGCCCGTATGAGAGCCTTTGGACTGCGCGATCTTCTCGGGCGGCCCTTCCGCCACCACCCGACCACCCAGCTCCCCACCTTCGGGCCCCAGGTCGATCACCCAATCGGCGGTCTTCACCACGTCCAGATTGTGTTCGATGACGACGACCGTATTCCCCTTGTCCACGAGCCGGTGCAGTACTTCCAGCAGCAACCGTACGTCCTCGAAGTGCAGTCCGGTCGTCGGCTCGTCCAGGATGTACAGCGTGCGACCCGTGTCCCGTTTGGCGAGCTCAGTCGCGAGCTTCACGCGCTGGGCTTCACCGCCCGAGAGGGTCGTTGCCGACTGCCCGAGGTGGATGTATCCCAGACCTACGTCGTTGAGCAACTCGAGTTTCGCCCTGATGCGCGGTTGATGCTCGAAGAAGTCGAGCGCGTCGGCGACCGTCAGGTCAAGCACGTCGGCGATCGACTTTCCTTTATAACGGACCTCCAATGTTTCCCGGTTGTAACGCCGGCCTTTGCAGACTTCGCACGGGACGTACACGTCAGGCAGAAAGTGCATCTCGACTTTCACCAGTCCGTCGCCCTGGCACGCCTCGCAGCGGCCGCCTTTGACGTTGAACGAGAATCGGCCCGGTCCGTAGCCGCGCAGCTTCGACTCCGGGAGATAGGTGAAGAGCTCCCGGATCGGCGTGAAGAGCCCCGTGTACGTCGCGGGGTTGGAGCGCGGCGTGCGGCCAATCGGGCTCTGGTCGATGTCGATCACCTTATCGATGTGGTCGAGTCCCTCGAGCCGCTCATGCGCACCGGGGACGACTTTGGCGCGATAGAAGTGACGCGCCAACGCCTGGTACAGGATGTCGGTCACGAGCGTCGATTTTCCCGAGCCCGACACACCCGTTACCGCGACGAACAGTCCGAGCGGAACGTCTACGGTGAGATCCTTGAGATTGTGGTGCTTCGCGCCCAGCACACGGAGCATGCGATCGGTGCTGGCGATACGGCGCCGGGGCGGCAGCGGAATGCGCAGCTCGCCGCGGAGATAACGCGCGGTCAGCGAGTCGTGACTGCCGAGCACCTCGTCGAGCGGTCCTGCCGCCACGACTTCGCCCCCATGCCGGCCGGCGCGCGGCCCCAGGTCCACGACATAGTCCGCCGACCGGATCGTTTCCTCGTCGTGCTCCACGACCAGCACGGTGTTGCCGAGGTCGCGCAGCTCCTTCAACGTGGCCAGCAGGCGCGCGTTGTCGCGCTGATGCAGGCCAATCGACGGCTCGTCGAGGATGTACAGCACACCGACGAGACGGCTGCCGATCTGCGTCGCGAGCCGAATTCGCTGGGCCTCGCCGCCTGAGAGCGTCACCGCGGAACGTTCGAGCGTCAGATAGTCGAGGCCGACATCCACGAGGAATCGCAGCCGGTCGGTCACTTCCTTCAGAATCGGACGGGAGATTTCCGGATCAAGCCCCGCTCGGCCATTGCCGCGCAAGGGGACTTTCGAGAAAAAGTCGAGTGCCTCGCGCACGGGAAGCGCCACGACGTCGCCGATGCTCTTGCCGGCGACCAGGACCGACAAGCTCTCCGGTTTGAGACGGCGGCCGCCGCACGTGGGGCACGGCTGTTCGACCATGAACTGCTCGAGCTGCTCACGCACCGCATCGGAGGCCGTTTCGCGGTAGCGCTTGTCGACGTGATCGAGCACGCCCTTCCAGGCCGATTCATAGGAGCCGTGCCAGCGCTCGCTGTCGTACTGATAGGTGATCGTTTTTCCGGGCGCGCCGTTGAGCAGAATCTTCTGGACCGCGGGAGACAGATCACGCCACGGTGTGTTGAGATCGAACTTGTATGTCTTGGCGAGCGCCGGCAGCACCACTTTCCTTAAATAGCCGCTCGGCTCGCCCCACGGGAGCACGACGCCCTCGAGAATCGACAGACTGTGGTCGCCCAGCACGAGATCGGCGTTCACCTCGCGCCGCGTGCCGAGTCCTGAGCAATCGGGACAGGCACCGTAGGGCGAGTTGAACGAGAACTGGCGCGGCTCGAGCTCGGGCAACGACAGCCCGCATTTGGGGCACGCATAGCGCTCGGAGAACATCCGGGAGCGCGGGCTGCCAGTCTGACGGACGACTTCCACGACGCCGTCGGCCGCCTTCAGCGCGGTCTCGATCGAGTCGGCGAGCCGGCCGCGGTCGGAGGGACGCACGACCAACCGATCGACCACCACGGCGATCTCGTGGTTTTGGCGCTTGTTCAGCTTGGGAACGGCGGTCAGATCGTACGTCTCGCCATCGACGCGGACACGCACGAAGCCCTGTTTGCGCATCGCCTCGAAGACGTCGCGAAACTCACCCTTGCGCCCACGCACCAGGGGCGCGAGTACCTCGATCTTGGTACCTTCCGGCCACTCGAGCACGAGATCGGTGATCTGTGACGCGGACTGCCGCTCGACCGGCGTGCCATCGTTCGGGCAATGCGGCGTCCCCGTACGGGCCCACAGCAGGCGCAGGTAGTCGTAGATCTCAGTGATCGTGCCGACGGTAGACCGCGGATTGGCGCCCGCGGTCTTCTGCTCGATGGAAATCGCCGGCGAGAGTCCTTCGATCGCGTCCACGTCGGGCTTGTCCATGAGCCCAAGGAATTGCCGGGCGTAAGCGGAAAGGGATTCGACGTAGCGACGCTGTCCCTCGGCGTAGATCGTGTCGAAGGCCAGGGACGACTTCCCCGAGCCCGACAGCCCTGTGATGACCACGAGGGCGTTCCGGGGCAACTCGACGTCGATGTTCTTGAGGTTATGTTCGCGTGCGCCGCGGACAATCAACGCATCACCGGGCATAGACCCTTAGGCTAGATAGGCAACTGGCTTGCGGTCAACTCTCCCCTTTCCTACGTTAGCATCCCCCATGACCCCAAACGCGCAGGTGCTGACATGAACCGCGGCGGCCCCCCCGGCCCCCCCGGAGGCAAGCGCGAACGCCGCTGGCAGACGTCGCAGGAGCGGGCACGGGTCGCGGCCGAGCTCATCGAGGAAGCGGAATCGCTGACCCAAACGGGCGCGATCGCGACCCCGAACGATGTCGCGCGCGACGAGCAGCCGCCGCCGCTTCGCATCGCGCAACCTCTATCTACTCCGACACCTACAGACATCAAGGCAAGGCTGGACGACGGCGAGCAAGAACCTCCGGCGCCCCCGCCGGCTTCTCCACCGCCTCCAGTGCCTCCACCTCCTCCACCGTCCTCCAGCGCCCCGCCGGAGCCATCGGCTCCGGCGCCTGACGACCCGCTCTACATCGCGGCCAGGGAAGCCAGCGAGCGCGGGGAGACCGAGCGGGCTGCTGCCTCGTATCGCGATCTCCTCGCGCGCGATCCCAAGCACGTGAAAGCGCGCAACAACCTCGCGTTAATTCTCGATGCTCGGGGCGATCGCGACGGCGCCCTGGCGGAGCTGGACCGCGCGCTCGAGAGCGAACCCGACAATCCCGCGCTGCTGATGAACCGCGCCGCGATCCTCGGTGCCACAGTCCGCTACGCCGCGGCGCAGCGCGACCTGCAGCGCGTGTTGCGCGCCGACCCGAACAACGTGGAAGCGCTGTTCAACCTCGGCATCGTCCTCACGCGCCGTGGCATGTGGCGCGAGGGCACCGACCAACTGCAGCGCGCGGTCGCCGTCCAGCCGGAACGTGCGGCCGCCTGGTATTACCTCGGCGAAGCGCTCAATCACATGGATGATTTGACCGGCGCGCTGGCCGCATACGAAAGAGCGGTCGAGCTGCAGCCCGCGAATCCGAAAGCGCTGTACGGCATCGGCAAGGTACTGGATCGGTTGAACCGCCCCGACGAAGCGACGGCGATGTACCGCCGCTCGCGGGAACTGTCGGGTAGGTGATTCGCGTAGTCGTGGACGATCTCGCGTCGTTCGCCGCCGATGCCCTCGTCCGTCCCGCCACCACTCGCCTCGATCCCACGGCCGCCGCGCTGCGGCGCGTCGAGATCGCCGGCGGTGAACAATTCCAGAACCGCATCCGCCTGAACCGCGAGCTGGCGGTCGGGGGCGCGGTCGTGACCGCCGCCGGTGGCGATCTCCCCGCGGAATTCGTGATCCACGCCATCATTCGCAGCGAAACGGAGCCGGTGACGCGCGGCAACGTCGCGCGTGCCTGGCTGTCCACGCTGCATCAGGCGCAAGAATGGGAGTTCGTGCACCTCAGCGCCCCGCCGCTCGGCACGGGCGCCGGGAATCTGACGCTCGAGGATTCCGCGGAAATCATGGCGACGGTGTTGCACGCCCACCGCGGTAGCGCGCAATTCCCCGAACAGGTGTCGTTCGTCGTCGAGCGCCCCGAGGATCAGCAAGTCTTCGAGGCGGCGCTGCAGCGGGCGGTCTCGTGAATCGCCGTACCTGGGTGATCGCCGTGCTCGGTGCGTGGGCGCTGTCGCTCGGGTGGCTCGTGCAGCGCGAAGTCTTCCGCTCCACCGGCGCGCGGCTGGCTGCGGCGGCGATGGCGGTGGCGCCGGGTGGGCTGTTCTATCGGCTCGAAGTCGGGGGCCAACAGGTCGGGTACTCCTCGACCACGATCGACACCCTCCCGGACGCGATCCGAGTCGAAAACGTCTTCGTGCTCGACGTGCCGGCGCTTGGGAAGCTCCATCGCACCGATGCCCGCAGCACCGCCATGCTGTCACGGGCCCTGCGACTGCAGACTCTGGAAGCGACCTTCGACGGCGATCTCGGCCAATTCGCCGCCCATGGCCGCGTGCTCGGCGATACGGTGTTGTCGATTGCCATCATCTCCGAGGGTGACTCGCAGATGACCCGAATCCCGCTGCGGGGCCCGGTCACGCTGCCGACCTTGTTGCCGCTGCGGCTCGCGTTCGGCGACGAGCTGCGCTCAGGCCGCGCCTATACCGCGCGGCTATTCGACCCACTGCTCCTGACGGGCCGGGACGTTACGGCCCGGGTGTCCGCCGAATCGACGCTCGTGGTGTCCGACAGCGCCGACCTCGATTCGACGACGATGACGTGGGTCCCGGAGCACTTCGACACCGTGCGCGCGTTCCGCATCGACCACGACGCCAATGGTGTGCCGACGAGCAGCTGGATCGATGCGCAGGGCCGCATCGTGCTTGCCTCCACGAAAAGCGCGGACGACCAGGGATTCGCGATGGAGCGCGCGGCGTTCGAGATCGTCTACGAAAACTTCAAGAAACGTGACACCGCCCGCGTGGCACGCGGCAGCGCCGCGCCGGGCCTCGGTGAGATCGTGCCGCTGACCGCGCTGGTTGCGGGGGTTCGCGGCGATCCGCCCGAGCGCACACGAATGCGCGTGCGCCGGAACGGCCGAGATACGCTCGAGCTGGTACAGGCCGGTGCGCTCCAAGCGCACGCCGCACCCTATCGGCTCCCCTCGGGCGATACGGCGCTCGCCCGCTGGCTCCAGCCGGAGCCGTTGATTCAAAGTCACGACCCGCGGATTGCCGCCCAGGCCCGCCGCGTCATCGAGCGCGAGCGCAGTCCGGCGCGGGTGGCGGAGCTGCTCACGCACTGGGTTCACGGCACGGTGCGACGCGCCGTCCCACAAGCCGGCAGCGTGCCGAGCGCCGAGAAGGTGCTGGAGACTGGCCGCGGTGATTGCAATGAGGCGGCCACGTTGTTCGTCGCGCTGGCGCGCTCGACCGGGTTACCGGCGCGCACGGTGGCGGGACTGATCTATCTGGATGGCCGCTTCTACTATCACGCGTGGGCTGAGGTCTATCTCAACGACTGGATCGCCGTGGACCCGACATTCGATCAATTCCCGGCCGACGCCGCACACCTGCCGATCGCCATCGGGGGGCTCGCACGACAGGTCGAGCTCGTCCCGCTCATCGGCCGGCTGAAGCTCGAGGTACTATGATCCGCCTGGAGAATCTCACCAAACTCTACGGCAGCTTCGTCGCCGTCGACGACATCAGCCTGCATGTGCCACGTGGCGTTCTGTTCGGCTGCCTGGGACCAAACGGCGCAGGCAAGACGACCACATTGCGCATGATCGCCGGGATCCTGCGGCCCACCCAGGGCCGCGTGCTGCTCGGCGGCGACGACGTGCACGTCAATCCGCTGGCCGCCAAGATGCGGCTCGGGTTCATCCCGGACCGCCCCTTCGTGTACGACAAACTCACCGGCGCGGAGTTTTTGCGGTTCGTCGCCGGATTGTACGGGCAGGAAGGCGACAGCGTCGAGCGCCGCATCGCGGAGCTGCTCGAAGTGTTCGAGCTGACGAGCTGGAAGGATGAGCTGGTCGAAGCATACAGCCACGGCATGCGCCAGAAGCTCATCATTTCGAGCGCGCTGATTCACCGCCCCGAGTGCATTGTCGTGGACGAGCCGATGGTCGGGCTCGATCCCAAAGCCGCCCGCCTGCTGAAGGACATCTTCCGACAATTCGTCGAGCGCGGCGGCACGGTGTTGATGAGCACGCACACGCTCGAGGTCGCCGAAGCGATGTGCGATCAGATCGCGATCATCCAGCACGGGAAAATCGTCGCCGCCGGCACGGTCAGCGATGTGCGGCGCCAGCATCAAGCCGGCGACGCGAGTCTCGAGGAGCTGTTCCTGAAGCTCACGGGCGGCGCACAGGTCCGGGAGCTGGCCGAGGTGTTGGGACGATGAAGCAACCGTCGCTCGCACATGTCCTGCAGCCCAAGTGGCGAACCGCGCTGCAGCGGTTCCGCGAGGAGCGTGCGAGCGGCGGCACCGGCAAGCTCGTCATCCTGGCGCTGGTCGGCGGAGCGTTCTGGGCGGGGGTGTTTGGAGTGCTGTACCGGATCCTGAAGACCCTCCGCGCGGTCGAGGAGCTCGGGCCCCTGATCCCCGGAAAAATCCTCGGGCTCATCCTGCTGTCGTTCATCTCGATCCTCGTGCTCTCGAACGTGATCACGGCATTGTCGAGCTTCTTCCTCGCGAAGGATCTCGACCTCCTCGTCTCGGCGCCCGTTGACTGGCTGCGCCTGTATCTCGCCAAGCTGGGTGAGACGCTGCTCCACTCGTCGTGGATGGTGGCGTTGATGGCGGTGCCGATCCTCGCCGCCTATGGTGTCGTGTTCAAGGGAGGCGTGTTCTTCGCGCTCTACGCCCTGCTCGCGATCGTCCCGATGCTGATTTTGCCGGCGGTTTTGGGCTCCGCCGTGACCCTGGTGCTCGTCAACGTCTTCCCGGCGCGTCGCACGCGCGATCTGCTGTCCATCATCGCGCTCGGCGCCGCCGGCGGCGTGATCTTGCTGTTCCGCATGATCCGGCCCGAGCAGCTGGCCCGGCCCGAAGGATTCCGCAACCTGTTGGACTTCGTCATTCTGCTCCGCGGGCCCACGTCGCCGTTTCTGCCCAGTGAGTGGGCGTCACAGGCGATCATGGGATATCTGCGGCACGAGCTGGATCCGCTCCCGCTCCTCCTGCTCTGGACCACCGCTGCCGCATTCGTCACGCTCGGTGCGGTGCTGCACCGCGCGCTGTATGCGCAGGGGTTCACCAAGGCCCAGGAGGGCGCGGAGCGTTTCATTCGTGGTGGCCTGTGGCGCTGGACGGTGGGGTCGCTGCTGCGCTGGCTCCCAGTCGCGAAGCGAGAGTTCGTCCTCAAAGACATCAAGCTCTTCTTCCGCGACACGACGCAGTGGAGCCAATTGATCCTGCTCGCGGTCCTCATCGTCGTGTATCTGTTCAACATTCAGGCGTTGCCGCTGCATCGCGGCGAGCCGGTCGGCTTCTTCTACGTCAATCTCGTGTCGTTCCTGAACCTCGGCCTCGCGGGCTTCGTACTCGCCTCGATCGCGGCGCGCTTCATCTTCCCCGCAGTCTCGCTCGAGGGCAGGCAGATGTGGCTGCTGCGCTCATCGCCGCTCGACCTGCGCGCGCTGCTCTGGTCCAAATACTGGGTGGGAACGCTGCCGCTTCTCATCCTCGGCATGATCCTCACGGGGCTGACCAACGCGCTGCTCGAGGTGACGCCGTTCATGATGATTCTGAGTCTCGCGACCATGGCCGGGCTGACGCTCGCGATCTCCGCGATGGCGCTGACGTTCGGCACGCTCTATCCGCAGTTCGAGACGGAGAACGCCGCGCAGATTCCCACGTCCTTCGGCGGCCTCGTGTTCATGATGGCGACCATCGCGCTGCTCGCCGGCGTGTTGATGCTCCTCTCGCGTGCGGTGTACACGTACGTACGGTCCGCCTGGGAAGGCCGCGCGGTGGGGGTGACGCCGGAAATGCTGGTCTTGTTTGTGGTGGCCGCCGCGGTGTGCACGGCGGCCACGATTCTTCCGCTCAGGATGGCGCTGCGCAAGATGGAGACGTTCGAGTTCTAGCCTAGCGCCAGTTGACTCCGCCGACAATCTGGAACGAGCTGCCGTTGCCGAGGATGAATTTGCCCTCGATGTAGGGCCGCGTGCGGCCGCGGCGTCCCTCGAGTCCGGTGAGCAGATTCAGATTGGTGTCGCTTCCGCTGACGCCACCGGAGCTCGCGTGCGACCAGTTCAGTCCGCCGCCGACGTACCAGGCGCCGTAGCGGGTGGGCGGCCGGTACTTCAGGTCGAAATTCAGCGCCCACAGCGAGCCGCCGCTCACGAAGTAGTAGTCGAACGTGGGATAGAGCGCGAGATCGGGCGTGAGTGGCCAGGAGAGCTGGGCGCCGAGGAGCAGCCTATCGACGTCGAAGTTGTAGCCGACGTGTGCGCCGTACGTTGGACCGGAATTCGTCGCGATCGCGCGGCGGCGCCGCCGCTGCGCATCCGCCGTCGACGCTGTCACCGCCACGAGCAGCAGCACGATCAACAATCGCGAGACCCATCGGTTCACGACGTGCTCCAGGGTTCGGGGATGCAGACTGATAGGAAACGGGACTCGAAAACGCAAGAGTCAGGCGGCGACGCGGGCTCCACAGCGATTGCAGTATCGGGCATCATTCTCGAGCGCCGTGCCACAGCGCGCGCAGTAGCCTGGCGCCGTTCCTAACCGCCTGCCGCACTCCGAGCAGAACTGGGCGTCCTTCTCGGGGCGGGGACCGTGCTCGGGACACGGGAAACGAGAAACGGGAAACGTGGTGGCTGCTACGTGTCCCGTTTCCCGTTGCACGTTTCCCGCTTCACCCCGCATGGCCACCAGAGCTTCCTGGGTGTACTTCCCTTTAAGTTGCTCATAATCCGAGTCGGATAGTTTCCCCGTCGCGCGATCGAATTCGATTTCCTTTAGCGCCCGCAACGCGACCGTCTGCAGGCTCATGTCGTCCGCGGGGTCTTCGCCCTCATCGCCGGGCTCGGCACCATTTGCCGATTCGACGGGTGGCCGGAGGATTGGGAGCAGGACGAAGTAGGTCGCGCCCGCGGCCAGCAGGACCCCGAGAATCAGCTCGAGCATGGAGAGACCCGGCTAGCCGGGGAGCCGGTCGAGCTCGCGGCGCAGGCGCTCGAGCTCTTCGGGCGTGGCATTCGGCGACAGCGTGGCGGGTGCCGGCGTGGCGCCCTCGGCTTCCCGGGTCCAGCGTCGCAGCGTCCGCAGCAGGAAGAAGGCAGCGACAACGATCGCGACGCCGGGGAGGAAGTAGGCGGCGAGGTTGAAGCCCTCCCTCGGAGGCGACATCAATGCCACCTGGCCGTATTGCTTCACGAATTCGTCGAGGATTTGCTGTGCCGTCTTCCCCTGCCCCGCCAGCCGGAGGACGTCCTGGTGGAGCGCGGGACTGTAGGTGCACTGGAAGTCGGTCGTGCGACAAGTGTAGATGTCGAGGCCGCAGCCACAACTACAGCGGAGCTTTTTTTCGATCGCCTGGATACGCGCGTCGTTATCGGCGGACGTGATGGGCGCCTGCGCGCGACCGGCCCGCTGCGGATCGTAGACGCGCCCCGCCTGCACCGTGTCCTGAATGACGGCGCCGGCGGCCGCCGCGGCGAGCGCGAAGAACCGTCGGCGACTCAGCTGTTCGCTCACCGCTCGGCCTCCAGTTTCACGGCGTATCCCGCTTGCGCCGGCGTCGCCTTCGAGCCCTTCACAGCCACGACGACGCCGCCCGGCCACAGCACGATCAGCCCGCCAATCACGAGTACGAAGCCGCCGAACCACACCCACCAGACGAGCGGATTGATCGTGAAACGAAAGACCGCCTGCTCCGTGCCGTTCACGAGACCCGCAAGCACGACATACAGGTCCACGCGCAGACCGCTCATGATGCCGACTTCCGTCGATGGTTCAAACGTCGGATTGCCGAGGGCATCGACGTGCTGGCGCTTTTCGGTGCGCAGCCGGCCAATGTCCTTGCCGTCGCGGCGCACATCGAGGAGTGCCGCGGTCACCTGCCGATTGAGCGCGTTGTATTGCGAGATACCGAGGTGCGTAAACGTGTACAGGTGGCCATCGCTGCCTCTCAGCTCGGCGGATTCGCCCGGGCGCAGCGTTGCCTCGGTCTCGGTCTTGAACGCCATCCCCGCGAAGCCGACGAAGAGCAACACGATCGCGATGTGCACGATGTAGCCGCCGTAGCGGCGGCGATTCCGCGACAACAATTGCAGCACGGCGAACCCGGTGGATTCACCGTATTGCCGGTGCCGCGCGCGCGCCCCCCGCGCGAATTCCTGGAACACGGTCCCGAACACGAACGCCCCGATGCTGAAGGCGAGCAGCGCGCCCAGCTCCCGCATGCCGGCGACGAGGAGTATCAGGAGCATGAACACGCCGACGGTCACCGGCACGGCGAACTGACGGCGGAGATTTATGGTCGAGGCGCGGCGCCAGGCGATGAGGGGGCCGATCCCGGTCAGGAGCAGCAACACCAACCCCAGCGGAATGTTCACGAAGTTGAAGGTCGGCGGGCCGTAGGTGACCTTGACCCCTTGTACCCATTCTGAAATGATCGGGTACAGCGTGCCCCATAGCACCGAAAACGCGAGGCCAATGAGGAGCAGATTGTTGAAGAGGAAGCTCGCTTCGCGGCTCACGACCGACTCGAGCGTTGACTCAGCCTCGAGCAGTGGTAGCCGTTTGATGTACACGATGGCACAGGCGATCGCGGCGACGACCAGGAACGCGAGGAAGAAGTAGCCGACCGGCGATTGCGTAAACGAGTGCACACTCGCGATCACGCCGGAGCGCGTGAGGAACGTCCCGAAGATCGACAGGAGCCAGGCGCCGAGCACGAGCGCGAGATTCCATTTCTTCAGCATCCCGCGCTTTTCCTGAACCATCACGGAATGCAAAAAGGCCGTCATCACGAGCCACGGTAACAGGGCGGCGTTTTCGACCGGATCCCAGGCCCAATACCCGCCCCACCCCAGCTCCACGTACGCCCACCACATGCCGATGAGCAGGCCGATGCTGAGAAACAGCCACGACACGATCGTCCATTTGCGCACCGCCACCAGCCAGTCCGCATCGAGCTTCCTGGTGAGCAGCGCCGCCATCGCGAACGCGAACGGGATCGTGATCGAGATGTAGCCGAGGTACAACATCGGGGGATGGAAGACCATCCCGGGGTTCTGCAGCTGCGGGTTCATGCCCGAGCCGTCGAGCGGCGTGAACGCCGCCCGCTGGAACGGATTGGCGGGGGCGAAGAGCATCACGCTCACGAAGAAGGTGGCGACCAGCGACGTGATCGCGGCGACGTACGGCAGGTACGCCCGGTGGCGCCGACTCGTGAACAGCTGCGTCACAGCGCCGAACAAGCTCAGGACCGCCGCCCAGAACAGCAGGCTGCCCTCCTGTCCCGAGTACAGCGCGGACCACAGATAAAACGTCGGCAAGTTGCGGCTCGTGCGACCTGCGACGTATTGGAGACTGAAGTCGTGACGGAAGATTGCGAGCTCGAGCGAGATCACCGCGACGAGCAGCGCACCGAACAGTGCAAACGTCGCGTTGCGCGCGCTTTGCTGCAGGTCGGACCGGTGCTGTGCGCCGCCGACGAATCCGGTGATTGCCCCCCACAGGCCGACCAGGAAGGCGAGCCAGAGGGAAAGGTGTCCGAGCAGACTCATTTAGGCTTTGGGAACTGCTTCGTAGCGCGACCCGCACTTGGCGAGGACGTTGGTCGCGTGGATGACGCCGTCCTTTTGGAGTCGTCCTTCGACGACGACCTCGACCGAGTCGGTAAACGTGTCGGGGGGCAGGCCCTTGAAGATGACGGGGTAGTTGACCGTGCCGTCGGTGATGTTGAAGCGGAGTGTCTGCGTCGCGGTCTCCTTGGACACAGTGCCGGGAACGACGCGCGCGCCGACCTTGAGGCCGAGGTCATAGAACGACGGATCGGCCGAGACGCGCTGCGCCAGCTCACTGGGCGTGAGGAAATACTGTCCGGTCTGCTTGATTCCGGACGCCATCAGATAGCCGACCGAGCCGACGATCAGGACCGCGCCGAGGGCGAACTTCGTGCCAGCCGTCATACCTGAATTATACCACTCCGTGTTAAGCCCGTTCTAGCACCCACACGTAAGATGCCGATCGTCGTGCTGCGGTTGTGTGTCCGGGCTTCATCCTGCCCAGTGCAACGCCGTCTGGACCGCGCGATGCCACTCGGCGGCGCGTGCCTGCACGCCGCGCCGGGCCGCACTCGGTGTGAACTTCGTGAAGAGCCGACCTGCGAGGAAGTCGTCGGCCGATTTCCACAGGCCGGCGCCCAGCCCCGCGAGTCCTGCGGCGCCGAGCGCCGTCGTCTCGACGAGGTCGGGCCGCGCGACCGTCACGCCAAGCACGTCGGCCTGGAATTGCATGAGCCAATCGTTGGCGGCCGCACCGCCGTCGACCAGCAGGCTCGACAGTTTGAGCTTTGCGTCGGCCGTCATGGCGTCGAGGACATCCTTGGTGCTGAAGGCCATCGCCTCGAGCGCCGCGCGGACGATATGCGCGCGACTGCTGCCGCGGGTGAGGCCGACGATCGTGCCGCGGGCATTGGGCTCCCAATGCGGCGCGCCGAGTCCGACGAAGGCGGGAACGAAGTAGACGCCACCGGTATCATCGACGCTCCGCGCCATTGGCTCCGACTCGGCGGCTTTGGCAATGATGCCAAGTCCATCGCGCAGCCATTGCATCGCCGCACCGGCGATGAAGACGCTGCCCTCGAGCGCGTACACCGGCTCGCCACGCGGACCACAGGCCAGCGTCGTCAGCAAGCCGCGCTTGGAGTTGGCGCGACGCTTTCCGGTGTTGAGCAACAGAAACGCACCCGTGCCATAGGTGTTCTTCGCCTGTCCCGGCTTCCAGCAGCCCTGACCGAACAGCGCGGCCTGCTGGTCACCCGCGACGCCGCTGATCGGCAACTCGACACCGAAATGCTCGGCCGCCGCCGTGCCGAAGTCGCCGCTCGAATTGCGCACTTCGGGGAGCGCGTCGCGCGGCACACCGAACAGTTTCAGCAGATCGGCATCCCAGGCGCGCTTGCCGATGTCGTACAGCATCGTGCGGGACGCGTTGGTGTGATCCGTCGCAAACGTCTTGCCGTTGGTGAGCCGGCAGATCAGCCAGGTGTCGATCGTGCCGAAGACGACGTCGCCATCCTTCGCGCGCCTGCGCAGCCCTTCACATGCTCGAGTAGCCATTCGATCTTGGTCGCGGAGAAGTAGGGATCGAGCACCAGCCCCGTGCGCGCGCGGACGAGCGGTTCTTTCTTTTGCTTTTTGAGCTGCGCGCAGCGTTCCGACGTACGCCGATCCTGCCACACGATGGCGCGATGCACCGGTCGGCCAGTCTCGCGCTCCCACCCGCACACCGTCTCGCGCTGATTCGTGATGCCGATGGCGTCGGGCGTCACATGCGCCTGGCGGATGGCCTCCCGCGCGGCCTCGACGGTGACGCGCAGGATCTCCTCGGCGTCGTGCTCGACCTCGCCGGGCGAGGGGAAGTGCTGGGTGAACTCGCGATAGCCGCGGCCGAGCACGCGACCTGCGTCGCTGAGGACGAGCGCGGTGCTGCCGGTGGTTCCCTGATCGAGCGCGAGGACAGCGGTCATGGTTACGACTCCCCCGAGAACGGTGGTTGAACGATCCCGCGATCGGTGACGAATCCCGTCACGTACCGCGCCGGCGTGACATCGAAGGCAGGGTTCAGCGCGGTTGCCTGATCGGGTGCAATCGGCCGGCCCGCGATCATCGTAACCTCGGCGGGCGAGCGTTGCTCGATCGGGATCAGGTCGCCGTCGGCCAACGCCACGTCCACGGTTGACCAGGGCGCCGCACAATAGAACGGGACGCCGTGATGGCGCGCCAGCACCGCCAGGCCATACGTGCCGATTTTGTTGGCAAAATCGCCGTTGGCGCAGATCCGGTCGGCGCCAACCAGCACGACATCGACCTTGGCCTGCCGCATCAGGGTGGCCGCCGTCGCGTCGGTGATGAGCGTGCACGAGATCCCTGCGTGCACCAGCTCCCACATCGTGAGTCGCGAGCCCTGGAGCAGCGGTCGAGTCTCGTCCACGTAGACGTGCACCTTGCGGCCCTGTTCGTGCGCGAGGTAGATCGGCGCGAGGGCGGTACCGATGCCGCCCGTCGCCAATGCGCCGGTGTTGCAGTGGGTCAGTACGTTCACGCCATCGGCCAGCAGCGTGAGCCCGTGTTCGCCGATGCGGCGGCACATCGCCCGATCTTCTTCCCAGATCGTCGTCGCCTCGACACGCAGTCGCTCCCACAGGTCGCTTCCCTCGCCCGGCGTCTCCTCGGCGACCCGCAGCATGCGTGCGAGCGCCCAACGCAGGTTCACCGCGGTCGGGCGGGAGGCGCCCAGCAGCGCCGCGACGTCCTGTGCACGCGCGACGAAGTCGGCGCGCGACGCGGAGCGCTGATCGCGCGTGGCGGCGACGAGGCCCATCGCGGCCGCAATGCCGATCAGCGGCGCGCCGCGCACCTGCAGCTGGCGGATCGCATCCGCGACCGACTCCGCACTCTCGAGATCCCGTGTCAGCTCGGCATCGGGGAGCGCGCGTTGATCGATGATGCGCACCGCACCCGAAGGGGACCATGAGATGGCTTGGATGGGCATGGAGGTACTTGATAATGCGACGCTAGGATGGGGCGACGCTAGGACAAGACGACGCTAGGACACTGCGACGCCTTACCCTAGCGTCGCTTTTTCCTAGCGTCGCATCGTCCTAGCGTCGTCTCAGCAAGTGCCGTTAGCATTCTTTCCATGAACTACCAAACCCTCCTTTTCGAGATTCGCGACGGCATCGCATTCGTAACGATCAATCGTCCAGACAAACTGAACGCGCTCAACGATCAGGTAATGTTGGAGCTCAGTGATGCCGGCGAGCGGATCGCTACCGAGTCGGTGATCAAGGGCGCGATCCTCACCGGCGCGGGCCCGAAATCGTTCGTCGCCGGCGCCGACATCGGCGATCTGTCGCGGCAGGGGCCGTTCGACGGCAAGGCGCGCGCGCAGCGCGGCCAGGGCGTGCTTCGCCGACTCGAGACCTGCGGCAAGCCGGTCATCGCGGCGATCAACGGATTCGCGCTCGGCGGCGGCTGCGAGCTTGCCATGGCGTGTCACATCCGCATCGCCAGCGAGAACGCGAAGTTCGGCCAACCGGAGGTCAAGCTCGGGATCGCGCCCGGCTACGGCGGCACGCAGCGTCTGCCGCGCCTCGTGGGCAAGGGCGTAGCGATGCAATTGATTCTGACCGGGGAGATGATCGACGCGCAGGAGGCCTACCGGATCGGGCTCGTCAATAAGGTCGTCCCGGCCGCGGACCTCCTCGCCGAATCCGAGAAGATGATGCGGGGTATCCTCGCGATGGGGCCGCTGGCTATACGGCTGGCCATGGAAGCCGTCGATCAGGGGCTGGAGATGACGCTCGATGAGGGGCTGCTGCTCGAGGCGAATCACTTCGGCCTGTTGGCCGCCACGCAGGACATGAAAGAGGGAACGTCCGCATTTCTCGAAAAGCGCGCCGCAAAATTCCAGGGGCGCTAGCCCTGCTCTTCGCCGCGGCCTGTCTTGGCGAACGCGAGCGGCCCGGGCCCCCACAGGTCTCGTTAACGATCGATGATACGACGGTCGTCTCCAGCCGCGCCGACACCATTGGCGGTACAGTGCGCGCTCAGGATGGTGATGGCATCGATTCCGTGTGGGTCACGGCCGGATCACAGCAGTGGTCCGAAGACGGGGGCTTCAACCAGGTCATCAGCACCCGCTATCGCCTGATCATCCCCTCGGGCACCCAGCCCGGAACCCACATTCCGATGTCCTTTGTGGCGCGGGACGCGGCCGGTTTTGAGGCCCAGCGGGACACCTACGTCGTGGCTGTACCGTAACTTCCGCCACACCCTTAACTGTTGACAGGACAAGGACTTCCGTGTATTTTATAGGCTGTGACTGACCGTTCCAATCGCCCTCCAAAAAGCCGTCCTGTTGCAGTCGCCGAGGCACTCGAAGGCTACCTGAAACGGGCCGGTTTGGCGCGCCGGGTGGGGCAGGCGCAGATGATTCCCGATTGGCCGCGGCTGGTGGGTCCCCAGATCGCGGCCGTCGCCACGCCCGAGAGCATTACGCCCGATGGCGTGCTGTTTGTACGGGTGGCGACGAGCTCGTGGATGAATGAGCTGCAGCTCATGACGCCCGACATCATGGCCCGCGTCAACGCGGGGCGCGGTGCGGGCCGCATCACGACAATACGTTGGCTTCTTTCACGCTAGGAATCTGATGCCAAAGAAGAAACCCGCCGCACCAAAGAAAGAAAAAGGCAACGGCGGCTATCAGGCCGACTCCATCCAGGTTCTCAAGGGCCTCGAGGCGGTCCGGCGCCGGCCGGCGATGTACATCGGCTCGGTGTCGTCGCGCGGTCTGCACCACCTCGTCTACGAAGTGGTGGACAACTCGGTGGACGAGGCACTCGCAGGCTTCGCGACCGACATCTCCGTTACGATTCACGCCGACAATGCCATCACGGTCGTCGACAACGGCCGTGGTATTCCCGTCGACATTCACAAGACGGAGAAGAAGCCGGGCGTTGAAGTCGCGCTCACCGTGCTGCACGCCGGCGGCAAGTTCGACAAGAGCAGCTACAAGGTGTCGGGCGGATTGCACGGCGTCGGCGTCTCGGTCGTGAACGCCCTGTCCGAGAAGCTCGAGGTGTGGGTGGACCGCGACGGCAAGCGGCATCACATGTCGTTCGAGCGCGGTGACACCAAGAAAAAGCTCGAGATCGTCGGCAAGGCGAAGGGCACCGGCACCACGGTCTGGTTCAAGCCCGACACGGAGATCTTCACCGAGACGCGCTTCGACTACGCCACGATCGCCAACCGCCTCCGCGAGCTGGCGTTCTTGAACAAGGCGCTCACGATCGTGCTCAAGGACGAGCGCAAGGGAAGCACGAAGGAAGAGACCTTCTACTATAAGGGCGGTCTGTCCGAATTCGTGAAGTGGATCGTCGGCAACCGCCGTCCCCTGCATCCCAAGCCAATCACGTTCGAAGCGTCACGCGAAGACGTCGAGGTCGAGGGCGCGGTTCAGTACGACGACCAGTACAGCGAAAACACGTTCACGTTCGTGAACAACATCAACACGCACGAAGGCGGCACGCATCTCACCGGCTTCAAGTCGGCGCTGACCCGCACGATCAACGAATGGGCGAAACAGGACGGCGCTCTGAAGAAGGAAGACTTCACCCTCTCCGGCGACGACGTGCGCGAGGGGCTCAACTGCGTGCTCAGCGTCAAAGTCAAAAACCCGCAGTTCGAAGGGCAGACCAAGACCAAGCTCGGCAACTCCGAAGTCGAAGGCATCGTCAAAACCGTCGTCAACGAGGCACTGGGCGCGTTCTTCGACAAGAACCCGAGCGTCGCGCGCGCGATCATCGCCAAAGCGGTGAGCGCCGCGCGTGCCCGCGAAGCGGCCCGCAAGGCGCGCGAGCTGGTGCGTAAGAAGAGCGGGCTCGATGCCGGTCTCCTGCCCGGCAAGCTCGCCGACTGCTCGCTCACCGATCCCAAGCTCTGCGAGATCTATCTCGTCGAGGGCGACTCGGCGGGCGGGTCAGCCAAAATGGGCCGGGACCGCAGCTACCAGGCGATCCTGCCGCTGCGCGGCAAGATCCTGAACGTGCAGAAAGCACGCATCGACAAGATTCTGTCCAACGAAGAAATCCGCACGATGATCACGGCCATCGGCACGGGCGTCGGCGAGGACTTCAAGGTGGACGAAGCGCGCTATCACAAGATCATCATCATGACCGACGCCGACGTGGACGGCGCGCACATCCGCACGCTGCTGCTCACCTTCTTCTATAAGGAGATGAAGCAGCTCATCGACGTCGGCTACATCTACATCGCGCAGCCGCCGCTCTTTCGCGTGTCGAAGGGCAAAGAGGAGTTCTACGCCTACGACGAGAAGGAGCGCGACACGTACGTGAAGCGTCTGACCAATGGAGCGGAGAGCAAGTCGTCGGTCAACGTGAGCCGATACAAGGGGCTGGGCGAAATGAACCCGGATCAGCTCCGCGACACGACGATGGACCCGTCGAAACGCACGCTGCTCAAGGTGACGATGGAGGACGCGCTCGAGGCGTCGCAGCTGTTCGAGACGCTGATGGGCGATGAAGTCGAGCCGCGCCGCAGGTTCATCGAAGAAAACGCGAAGTTCGTGAAGAACCTCGATGTCTGATGGGCCTCGTCGCGGGTGTCGTGGTGCTGCTGATCATTCTGGGGTGGTTCTTCTGGCCCAGTAAAGACGCTGCTCCAGCGCGGCACGAGCGGCCGGACGTGGACGAATCGGAGCTGGAAGCCGCCGAGCGGGATGTGCAGGAAGCGGCCGACGAAGAGAGCGTGCGCGACTGGGGGCCGGGCACCGGCCAGAAACCGCTCCCCTAGGCAAGCTCCTCGACGCCCGCGCGGGTCACGCGGTGCGACACGAGCCGCAGCGGTTTCTGCGTCAGCTTGTCGCCAATCACAATCGCCTGAGTCAGTGCGTCAAAGCCCGTGCGGATGCCGTCCGCATCCTTGGCGAACACGGACGCGATCGGCTCACCCTCCAGCACCTTGTCCCCCGGCTTCACGGTGATCACGAAGCCCACGGTCGGGTCGATGGTATCGTCGACGGTGCGGCGGCCGCCGCCGAGCGCGATGATCGCGCGGCCGATGGTGCGCGGCTCGACGCGCTGCACGACTCCCGTGCGCTGGGCGGCGTAGACCTCGACCGCCAGCGCCTGTGGGAGCACCGACGGATCTTCGACGGCCTTGGGATTCCCACCCTGTGCCTCGATGACCTGCTCGAACTTCTCGGCGGCGAGACCCGACTCGATCGCGGTTTCGAGTTTGTTGCGCGCCTTCTTCGTGTTCTTCTCGATGCCGCCCTGCAACAGCATCTCCACACCCAGCGCGTACGTCACTTCGAGCAGATCGGGCGGTCCTTCGCCGCGCAACGCCAGAATCGCTTCCTCGGTCTCGAGCACATTGCCGCAGGCGCGCCCCAGCGGCCGGTCCATCGCGGTAATCAGCGCCACCGTCGGGCAGCCGCGATCCTCGCCCAGCGCGATCATCGTCTTTGCCAGCTCGAGACCGCGCGCGACCTCCGGCAGAAACGCGCCACTGCCGTTTTTCACGTCGAGCACGAGGCCGTTCAGTCCTTCGGCGAGCTTCTTGGACATGATGCTCGCCGAGATCAGCGGAATCGATTCGACCGTCGCGGTGACGTCACGTAGCGCGTACAGCTTGCGGTCGGCGGGCGCGATCTCGGCGGTCTGGCCGATCAGCGCGCAGCCGAGTTTCTGCACCTGCGCCTTCGCCTCGGCGAGCGACAGGTTGGTGCGAAATCCCGGAATCGCTTCGAGTTTGTCGAGCGTGCCGCCGGTGTGCCCGAGTCCTCGACCCGACATCATCGGTACCGCCACGCCGCACGCCGCGACCAATGGTCCCAGCACGAGCGAGACCTTATCGCCCACGCCGCCGGTGGAGTGTTTGTCGATGCGCGGCGTCGCCCAGCCGTCGAACGACAGGCGGTCGCCCGACGCGAGCATCGCGTCGGTGAGCGCGGCGAGCTCCTGCCGGTCCAACCCGCGCATGAACACCGCCATGAGCATCGCCGCGATCTGATAGTCCGGGATCCGCCCGGCTGTGTATTCGGCGACGAGGGCTGACCACTCTTCGGGACTCAGCGCGCCGCCGTCGCGCTTGCGCTCGATCAGGGGTGGGACGATCATTGTTTCATGCGCCTCTCCTTGTGTCTGCTCGCTCCGCTCTTCGGCGCGACTCTCGCCGCCCAGACGGCGGCCCAGCATGTCGCGCTCGGAGACAGCGCGGGCCTGATGCATCCGGACGTGCAACTCCGCCACTATCAGGCCGCCCTTGCCCTCGACTCGCTGAGCTATGCGGCGAACTGGAAGGCGGCGCGGGCGATCGCCGACGTCGCCAAACAAATACAGGGCAATGCCGATTCCCTCAAGCGGCGCCGAGATAGCCTTTATTCCGTGGGCCGGGGCTATGCCGAGCGCGCGATTCGCGCGGATTCGACGCGGCCCGACGGGCACTACGCGCTCTCGATGGTGCTGGGCCGCCTGTCACGCACCAAAGGCAGCAAGGAACGGGTGCGGTACGCCAAAATCATTTACGACGAAGCGACGCGCGCTGTCCAAATCGACTCCACCTACGACAATGCCCACCACGTCCTGGGCGCGTGGAATGCCGAGGTGAAGCGGCTGTCGGGGATTCAGCGCTTCTTTGCGAAGGCGCTGTTCGGCGGCGGCTTCATGGACAAGGCGAACTGGGACGACGCCGTGAAGCACCTCGAGATCGCGGTACGGCTCGCGCCGAACCACATCTACCACCGACTCGAGCTGGCGGAGGTTTACACCGACCTGGGCCGCTACGCGAAGGCGCGCGAGCAGCTGCAGGTGGTCGCGACGCTGCCGGAGGTGGACGTGCTCGATGGGCAATACAAGAAAGACGCTGCCGCCCTGCTCGCCGACATCAAGAACGAAAAGGACGAAACGTAGGGGCCGGGTACAGCAGCACAATAATTGAGAATGTAGGGGCGCAGCTTGCTGCGCCCCTACTACTATCGACCTGCCCCGTTCATTAACCGCTCAATCGCATCGGTCGTACGCGGTGCTCCGGCCGACAACCATTCCGCGCCCTTGGCCGTGACCAGCACGTCGTCCTCGATCCGCACGCCCAGGTTTTCGGCCTGCAGATAGATCCCCGGCTCGAGCGTGATCACCATGCCGGGCTCGAGCGGGCGGCTGATCCCGACGTCGTGCACATCCATCCCGATCGGGTGGCCGAGACCGTGATTGAAGTACTCGCGGTCGTCGCACGTCCGCTCGCCACACAGGTTCCCGGAGTGCTCGTGCATGTATTTCCGTGCGATGCCGTCCAGCTCGCGCATCGTAATTCCGGGGCGCACCGCATCGAACGCGGCCTGCTGGGCGCCGAGCACCAGATCGTAAATCGCCTTCTGGCGCGGTGTGAACTTCCCGTTCACTGGAAACGTGCGCGTGACGTCGGCGGTGTACTGGCCCCACTCCGCCGCCGCGTCGATCACGACGAGGTCCCCGTTTTCCGTGCGGCGCCGGTTCACGTCGTAATGCAGCGTCGTGGTATTGGGACCGCTGCCGACGATCGACGGATACCCGAGACGGTCAGCGCCGTTGCGGCGGAAACCGGCTTCGAGCGCAGCTTCCAGCTCGTACTCGTACATCCCCGGCCGCGCGGCCCGCATCGCGGCGACATGGCCGGCGACGCTGATGTCCACGGCGCGACGCAGCCGGGCGATCTCGTCGGCGTCCTTGACGGCGCGCATCGAGTCGACAATCGGCGTGACGTTCAAGGTGGCGGATGCCGCGTCGGCGGCGCGCTGTCCCCGCCCGTGGCCTTGCGGCGTGTAGAGCGGCTGTCGCGCTGCATGGACCCGACTGTCGAGCGAATCGAGCGGCAGCACGGTGGCAATGCCGGAGAGCCGCACGGCCACACTGTCGGGCCCGAGCCGCAACCCCGTCCACCGCTCCTGCGAAGGGGTCCGCGGTGGCAGAAACAGCACCGTCTCGAGTGAATCCGGACCGCGAGCCGTCAGGAGCAGGACGGCGTCCTGCGTCTCCAGCTCGGTGAAGTAGTAGAACGTGTTGTCCTGGCGGAAATCATTGTCCTGCACGTAGTCCTGCTCGATGTCCCGCTCGTGCCCAGCCGGAATCAGGACCGTGCCGCTGCCGATGCGTTTGAGCACCGCGCGCCGGCGGGCCGCGACGGCGGCGGTGTCCACCGGACGTCCCATGCCCGGCAGCTGCGGGACGACCGGGTAGGCGCCAATGGGGGCAACAGATCCCGTGGCCACAGATCCCGCTGATTGTGACGCAGATTGTCCGCAGAGTCCGATGGTAATGACGGTGGCGAGAAGAATGGTTTTCATGCCGTGCGAATCTACACGCGCTTGACGGACTCCGAGTTCCCGAGCGAAACTATGGCACCCATGACAATCAACTCGGCCCTCACACACGCGGAAGCGGAACGGCTCGCCGCGCGGATCGCCGAGCTCGAGCATGAGCGCAAGCACCTGCTCGCCGTCATCGAGATTCTGAAAGAAGCCTCCAGTTCCTTACACTTTATTGACATTCTGCAATCAATCGCCCGCAAGCTGGGCGAGTCGTTCGGGCTGGATCGCTGCTCGATCTTCCTCGGCGAGAAAGGCGGTAAGCAGGTCCGCCTCGTGGCGTCATACGAAGACCCCACCATCCGCAACTACGTCGTCGATCTCGACCGCTATCCCGAGCTCAAGCGCGCGATGGTCAGTGGCGAGACGGTCTTCATCCCCGACGCGGCCAACGACCCGTCGCTGCGGCACGTGAAGAGCGAGTTGATCAATCGCCGGGTGAAGTCGATCACGGTCGTACCGATCACGTGGCGGACGGTGGCGATCGGCGCGATTTTTCTCCGAACCTACCGCGACGGCCCGACCTTCTCCGACGCTGATGTGCGCTTCGTGCAGGTCGTCGCCGCGCTCACCGCGCAGAGCGGCGCCTGCTCGATGCGTTCGGCGGGCGCGAGGGCGCCTGGGGCGAAGGCCTCCTTCCCAAGGCCAGCGCCGAGGAGCTCGATCGCCTGGTGAGCGTCGCCATGGCGGTCATCCAGGAAGAAGCCAAGGGGCGGTGAAGCCGGCAGCACGCGCCGCTGAGCTGCGGCGGATTCTGGAACGGGCGAATCACGCGTACTACCTCCTCGACAAGCCGGAGATGTCGGACGCGGAGTACGACCGGCTGTTTCGCGAGCTGCAGGATCTCGAAGCGAAGACTCCCGGGCTCCAGACTCCTGACTCCCCGACCCTCCGTGTGGGCGGCGAGCCGGCGAGCGCCTTCCGAAAACACCGCCACGTCGTGCCGATGCTGTCGCTCGCCAATGCGTTCACCGAGGCGGAGCTGCGCGAGTGGGAGGAGCGCAATGCCCGGCTCGTCCCGGAGGTCACGACGGCGGGCTACACGCTCGAGGTGAAGATCGACGGCGCCGCCGTGAGCCTCACGTACGAGGATGGCGTGTTCGTCACCGGCGTCACGCGGGGCAACGGCATCGAAGGTGAAGACGTGACGCCAAACCTGCGGACGGTCCTGGACCTGCCGCTGCGGCTGCACGGAAAGGGCTGGCCGAAAAAGATGGAGATCCGTGGCGAGGTGTATCTGCCGATCAGCCAGTTCGCGGAAACGAATAAGCAGCGCGTGAAAGCGGGGGAGCCCCCGTATGCCAACCCGCGCAACACCGCCGCTGGCGCGCTGCGACAGCTCGATCCGAAAAAGACTCGCGCTCGCGGCCTCCGGGTTTTCACTTTCCAGATCGAAGCGCCGGGCGCGAAGCTCGGCATCGAGTCACAGCACGAGCTGCTCGAGATCTTACACAAATGGGGCCTGCCGGTCGAGCCGCATCACACACGCGCGAAGGACCTCGACGAAGCGCACAAGGAGATCACGAGACTCGAGGCGCTGCTCCCCACGCTCGACTACGGCGCCGACGGCGTCGCCGTCAAGGTCGACAAGCGCTCGCTGTACGCGGAGCTGGGCACGATCGGCAATCGCGAGCCGCGGTGGGCGGTGGCGCGCAAGTTCGCGCCCGAAGTGCAGGTCACGAAGCTGCTCGAGATACGGATCAACGTCGGCCGCACGGGCGCGCTCAATCCATACGCCGTGCTCGAGCCGGTGGAAATCGGCGGCGTCACCGTCTCGAACGCGACGCTGCACAACGCCGACCTGATCGCCGCGAAGGATATCCGCGAGGGCGACTGGGTCGAGGTGACGCGCGCGGGCGAGGTCATTCCGCAGATCCTGGGTCCCCTGAAGGACCGGCGGACCGGGGGGGGGGCCGAGAAGCCGTACAAGATGCCGGAGCGCTGCCCCAGCTGCGGCTCGCAGGTCGAGCACCCGCAAGACGAGGTGATGACCTACTGCCCCAACATCTCGTGCCCGTCACGCATCCTCGAATCGATCGTCCATTTCGCGAGCCGGAGTGCGATGGACATCCGCGGGCTCGGGTACGAGCGCGTGCGAGCTCTGCTGGATGCGAAGTTGATCGCCAACGTGTCTGACCTGTACAAGCTGACGCCGCCGCAGCTCCTGACCCTGGAGGGGTTCGCCGAGAAGTCCGCCCAGCAGCTCGTGGACAGCATTGCCGCCTCGAAGGAGCAACCGCTCTCGGCCCTGCTGTTTGCCCTCGGCATTCGCCACGTGGGCCAACAAGGCGCGAAGCTCCTGGCGCGCCATTTCGGGACGATGGAGGCCCTGGCGCGGGCGGCGGTGGAGGAAGTCGGCGAGGTGCGTGGGATCGGACCCGCCATCGGCGAGGCGGTCGTGGGGTTCTTCAAGGACCCCCGCAACAAGGAGCTGCTCAAGAGCCTCGCGAAGTCGGGGCTGACGCTGAGGGAAACAAGCACCGCCACCGGCCCGCGGCCACTCGCCGATCAGACCTACGTCGTGACCGGCACCCTGCCGACGCTCTCGCGGCAGCAGGCGCGCGATCTGATCGAAGGCGCGGGCGGCCACGTGTCCGACAGCCTATCCAAGAAGACGACCGCGTTGGTCGTCGGCGCCGATCCAGGGTCCAAGCTCGAGAAGGCGAAGTCGCTCGGCGTCGAGCAAATCGACGAAGCCGAACTCTTGCGCCGCGCGAACCGGAAACCCTAAGTTGCCTTCCCATATGACGGCTCCGAGTATCGTTCGCCAACTGCATGCGAGCCTCGCCTCGCGTGCTCCTGATCAGCTCATCGCCGTCCTGCAGGAAGCCGGCTACGCCGCCGGCGAAGGCCTCTTCAAGGCCTTCACCGCCGTGAACAGTGCGACCGATCTCGATGCCGACCTGCTGGGCGAGACGCTCTCCGAGTTCTTCACGAACGGCGGCTGGGGCGCCGTGACCCTGACTCCCGTCGGGACCGGCGCACTCGCGCTCGACTCCACCGATTGGGCGGAAGCGGAGCCCGGCACGGCGCAGGCCCCGATGTGCTTCTTCTCGGCCGGCATGCTGGCCGATTTCCTGGGACGATTGTCGGACGAGACGGTGGCGGTGATGGAGGTCGAATGCCGCAGCCGCGGGGACGACCGCTGCCGGTTCCTGTCGGCAACGCCTGATGTTCTGGAGAAGGTCGATAGCGAGATGACGGCGGGACGGAGCTACGCAGAGGCATTGGGCGCCGCGTAGGGGCGCAGCATGCTGCGCCCTTACCTACGGGCCACGCTGACGCCTTCCAGCAGCAGTGACGGCGACCACCGCGCACCGAGCCACCGTCCGTCTGTACCGAATCCCCCAATCTTCTTGAGGAGATCGTAGGCGTTCCCGGCGACCGCAGCGTCCTTCACACGACCCGTGATCTCGCCGTTCTGCACGCGATAGGCGAGTCCCACCGGGTGGCTGAACGCGCCGCTGATCACATTGCCCTGCCCCACACCGATCAGGTCATCGACGATCAATCCATCCTGAATATCATCGATGAGGCCGCCGCCCAACGTAGGGAGGCGCGCAGCATGCTGCGCCCCTCCCTGCGGGCCATCCACCATCCGAAACAGAATGTTCGTGTAACCGATGTGCGGTTTCCCGAACACTCCGCGCCGGCCGTTGCCCGTGCTCTGCGTCTTGGCGCGTGCGGCGGTTTCGAGATCGTAGACGAATTGCCCCACGACGCCTCGCTCGACGAGTCCGTTGCAGCGCGACGGGACGCATTCGTCGTCGACCGGGCGTGACAACGGCCGGCCCGGTGTCAGCGGATCGTCGAGAATGGAAAGGCGCGCATCGAACAGCGCCTCCCCGACTTTGCCCGCCAACGGCGAGCTGCCCTGGAGCACGGTTTTTCCGGAGAGCGCCTGTTCGAGCGGCAGCACGACGGCGGCGAGTCCCGCCGGCGTAAAGACGACCGGCAACGCGCCGTCGGGCGGCGCGACGATCTTCAGCGCCGCGGTGAGCCGAGTGTCCACAGACCGCACGAGCGCCTCGAGATCGGCGTCGCTCGGCATGTCGGCCCCGACGTACTGATCGTAGACCATCAGCACGTCGTCGCCCGCAATGCGCGTGATGTCCGCCGTCACCGCGATGCCCGTGGCGCGGTACTCGCCGCGCGCGCCCGCGGTGTTGCCGACGGCGGTGTCCGCGACCTCCCGCTGCACGGCGACGTTGACCTGGCAATCCGGCCGCGCCAACCGTTCGACCAGCAGCCGACCCATCCGGATCAATTCACTGAGCGATGCGTTGGCGGTGCGGTCGAAGAAGGTGGGAATCGGCGGTAGGGACTCGGGGCTCGCGTTTGGAAACGCAAGCTCTGCGCGCGACCAGCTCTTTCGGATCCGGTTTCGCCGCAGTCGTGCCCGCCACGCCCATGCGGCCCTGCGCCACCACGCGCAGGTTGAGTCCGGCCTCCTCGGAGATGCCGGCGGCCTTGAGCCGGCCCGATTCGAACGAAACCGCGGTCTGCTCCTCCCGGCGCCACAGCGCGTCGGCGCCATCGACCTTGCCGCGAGCGGCGTCGAGCAGGCGATCGATCATACGTCCCCGCCGATCAGCGCTTCCTCGATGCGCACGTGCGGCGCCCCTTCAGTAACCGGCAGCGGGAACTGGCCGCCCTTGCCGCAGCCGCCGCCCATCTGATTCCAGGTGAAGTCGCCGGCGATGTGATCGATGCGATCGAGCGTCTGGAACAGATTGCCCGCCAGCACGACGTCCTTCACGAGCTCGGCGACCTTGCCGTCGCGAATCATGTAGCCCCAGCCCGCCGTGAACGAAAAGTTCTCGAGCATCGTCTGGCCGCCGAACGCGCCGCAGGCGTAGACGCCGAGCTTGACGTCGGTGATGAGGTCGTCGAATCCGACACCCTCCTTGCCGGGCGCGATGTAGGTGTTGGTCATGCGCACGATCGGCGGGTGCCGGAATGAGATGGCGCGGGCGTTGCCCGTCGGCTGCTCGCCGAGCTTCGCGGCGGTCTCACGCGAGTGCAACCGGCCGACGAGGATCCCTTCCTTGATGAGCGGCGTGTCCTGCGTGGGCGTGCCTTCATCATCGTACGGCAACGTGCCGCGCAGCCCCTGCGCCGCGCCATTGTCGCCGACGTTCAAAACCCGTTTCCCAAAACGCCTCCCCAGCGTCATCATCTCGCGCGCCTGCGGGTTTTCGTACACGAAGTCCGCTTCGGACAGATGCCCGAACGCTTCGTGGATGAAGACGCCCGCGAGCTCGTTGTCCAGAATCACAGGATACGCGCCGCCGCGCACGCGCGGCGCCGCGAGCAGGTCTACGGCCCGCTTCGCCACGACGCGGAACTGCTCCTCGAAGGTTTGGACGCTGTTCCACCCTTTGCGCAGCCCGATCGACTCGAGCCCCTTCTCGATGTTGCCGTTGCGTCGAGCGATCGCCGTGCCGGATACGACGACCTCGGGCCGCAGCTGGTACAGCGACGTCCCTTCGGAGTTGACGAACCAGACTTCCGAGACCTCGTCGCGGTAGCTCGACTGCGTGTCCACGATCTTGTCCGACACCGCGAGCATCGCGCCGTTGTAGCGGTCCAGCAGCTGCTTCTTTTCCGCGAGCGGCACGCCGCGCACGTCGCCGTCGAGCTCGAGGATGGCGTCGCCGGTCTGCGGGCGCGTCTCCGCGAGCCGGATCGGCTCATCCACGCGCACGGCGCGCGACAGCTCGTTCGCGCGCGTGACCATGGCGGGCAACTCATCGAGCGAGGTGAACGAGGCGATGCCCCAGCCGCACCCGGTGTTCAGCACGCGCACGAAGCCCCCCTGGTCCTCGCTGACGGTCGCGGTTTCCAGCCGGCGGCCCCGGAAGGCGACGGCGGAGCTCCAGGTGCGTTCGACGCGGATTTCGGTGTAATCGGCGCGAGACTGTTTGACTGCGGCGGCGAGACGATCTTTCAACGGAGCGGGGTCTCTTTCAGTTTGGCGCGGTAGTCGGGGCGGACGTCGATCTCGCCGTCGACGATGACTTCGAGGTCCCACGGCAGGATGATAAAGTTCTCGTTCTCGAGCGCGTAGAAGTCGGGCTTGTACGTGCCGGTCTTGAACGACACCGCCGTCTTCACCGCAGCGGGTTTGAGGTCGCGCACGGCCGCGAGCGCGAGCTTCATCGTGTTCCCCGATTCGCAGGTCTCGTCGACCAGCAGCACGCGCTTGCCGGTCACGAGGCGCGGCGGACCGGCGATCACGGACCCTTCCTTCGTGATGGCGATCGACGCGAAGTCGCGTTGCAGGATGCTCGCGACGACTGCGCCGGGAATGACGCCGGCTTTCGCGATCCCGATGACGACCTCGGGGTCGTACTCGCGAAAGACCTTGAGCGCCAGCACCCGGCACAACTCCCCGAAGAACGCCCAGTCCACCTGGAGCACGCCCCGGGGGGGCTTGCTGCGAACTTGAGCCATAGTGGGGGATTCTACATTGCCAGCGTCAGCAGCCGCAAGCTATTTTCGCCCCATGGGTTTTTGGCGTCGCTTGTTCGGCGGGGGCTCGTCGGGAGGAAGCGACGATCTCAAACCACAACGTCTCGATTATCTCAATGAGGCGTTAGCCCTCGAGCGTCAGGGGGATTATGACGCCGCGTTGACGTCGTATCGGCTGGCGCTGCGCGACCTCCCCAACGACGCGCGCATTCTGCAAAACATGGCGATCGCGTTCACCAAGACGCGCCGCTTCGACGAAGCGATTCGCCACTACCGGCGCGCGCTCGAGCTCGACAGCTCGCTCGCCGGCGCGCATTACGGACTGGCGTTTCTCCTGCTGCAACGGGGCGATCCCGACGGCGCCGCCCAGCATCTGAAAACCTTCCTGGCGCACCCGCCCCGGGGACCCGACGCGCAGAAATGGATCGAGCACGCGACCCAGGCGCTTCACGATCTTGGTGCTTCCCCCATTGCCTCGCGCGCGCCCGAAGAGAGGACTGGCAGCCACTGATTCGGAGACTCGCGCTGCTGGCGCTCGCGACGGGGGCGGCGGGGGGGGCGGGGGGGGCGGCGCTCGCTTGCAAGATCAACACCGATCCAAACCAGGCCGTGGCGATCGAAATCGTGTTGCCCGACAGCGGCCGGGTCGAAGTCACCACCACCTTCCGGCCTCGGGGACGCGCGCTGAACGGCCTGGGCGATTCGGTCCAGGCACAGCTCTTGTGGAGCTCCCTCGACAGCACGCTCGACGTGATAGACAGTACGACCGGCGTTTCGCTCGCGAAGGTGGTGGGAACGGCCCGGCTGCAGGCGCGCACCGGAAACCTGTTTTCGAATCCGCAAACGGTACAGGTGCTGGCACGGCTGGATTCGATGGCGGCCGCCGTCAGCACGCGTGACACGCTGGATGTGACGCCGACCGACAGCACGGTGGATTCGCTCTCCACTCCTCTGCAAATCGCGACGGTCGCGTTCGGAGGGGCCGCCGCAACCCGGCGCGTCGTGTACGCCGCTACCACCTATCCGGACAGCGTTCCCGCGGTCACATTATTGCCGAGGGACACCGTGTTCACCGCCACGGACGGTACCGCGCTGGTGCAGGTGCGATTGCACGCCGGACCTCTGCCCGACTCTGTAGTCGTCACCGCCACGATGCGGAAATTTCATGGAGATTCTCTGCCCGGCAGTCCCGTGATTTTTGTCGTGGAGATAAAGCCGTGAACCGAGGCACGCTCACTCAACTGTTTTTCACCACCGTGGATCGGCACGCCAGTTTGCCGGCGGCGTTCCGGTCGAAGGTGGGCGGCGCCTGGGTGCCCGTCACCCATCGCCAGGCGCTCGAGCGCGTACAGGCGATCTCCCTCGGCCTGCGCGAGCTGGGCATCAAACCGGGCGACAAAGTCGCGATCGTCTCGGAAAACCGTCCGGAGTGGGCGCTGAGCGATTACGCCTGCCTGACCTCGCGCACGACCGATGTCCCGATTTATCCGACGCTCACCGCGAAGCAGACCGAATACATTCTGCGCGATTCCGAATCCGTCGCCGCCTTCGTGTCTACGGCCGCGCAGCTGGACAAGGTGCTCGAGGCGAAGGGTAATCTTCCCGGCCTCAAGCATGTCATTGTGTTCGACGCCCCCGCGGCAGCCCAGCGGCGCACCGAAGGCGTCGTGGCGCTCGAGTCCGTCGAGGCGAAGGGCCGAGCCGCCGCGCCGCAGCATCCCAAGTGGAGAGAGGAAGCGCTGCAGGCGCAGCCCGATGACCTGGCGACGCTGATCTATACGTCGGGCACGACCGGCGATCCGAAAGGCGTGATGCTGTCGCACCACAACATCTGGTCGAATGTGCAGGCGGTGCTGCAGATGATCCCGATCGGCGGCGGCGACGAGTGTCTGTCGATGCTGCCGCTGTCGCACAGCTACGAGCGGATGGTGGATTACACGCTGTTCCAGGCCGGCGTGATCATCAATTACGCCGAATCCTTCGACACCGTCGCGGCAAACCTGGGCGAAGTGAAGCCGACGGTGGTCTTATCGGTGCCGCGGCTCTACGAAAAGGTGTACGCGCGGGTGCTCGAGAACGCGCTGTCGGGCAGCGCGATCAAACGCAACATCTTTTTCTGGGCGAAGCGCGCCGGCGAGCAGTGGGCGACGTTGTCGCTGGCGGGGCTGCCCATTCCTGGTGGACTCAGGCTCAAGAAAAAACTCGCAGACCGGCTGGTCTTCTCGAAGCTCCGGGCGCGCACGGGCGGGAAGATCCGGTTCTTCGTCTCCGGCGCCGCGCCGCTGTCGGCCGACATCGCCAAGTTCTTCTATAGCGCCGGGCTCCCGGTCATCGAGGGATACGGGCTGACCGAAACGTCGCCCGTGCTCACGCTCAATCCGCTCGACCGCATCAAGCTCGGAACGGTCGGCCGCGCGATTCCCGGCGTCGAGCTCAAGATCGCGCAGGATGGCGAGATTCTGGCGCGCGGCCCGAACATCATGAAGGGCTACTACAAGCTGCCCGAGGCGACAGCCGAAACGGTCAACTCGGAGGGCTGGCTCCACACCGGCGACATCGGCGAGCTCGACTCGGACGGGTACCTGAAGATCACCGACCGCAAGAAGGAGCTGCTCAAGACGGCCGGCGGGAAGTACATTGCGCCGCAGCCGATCGAGATGATGGTCAAGCGCAACAAATTCGTCGCCAACGCCATGATGTACGGCGACCGCCGCAAGTTCCCCATCATTCTGATTGTGCCGAATTTTGACAACCTCGAGCGCTGGGCGCAGGAGCGGGGCCTGCACTACGCGTCGCGCGCCGAGCTGCTGCAGCTGCCCGATGTACAGGCGAAGGTGGAGCGCGAGGTGATGGGCATGGTGCGCGAGCTCGCGAAGTTCGAGACGCCCAAAAAGGTGCTGCTGCTCGAGAACGACTTTACGATCGAGAACGGCGAGCTGACGCCGACGCTCAAGGTGAAGCGCCGGGAGGTCGAGAAGCGGTACAAGGATCTGATCGATGCGACGTATGCGTCGGCGGATGCGATGACCGCCAGCATCGAGAGCCCGATCGCCTAGCGTTTCTCCCCGACCCAGAGGCCGTGTTCCGCCGCCAGCTTGAGGAGCCCGATCGGAAGTTCGGGCTCTTCGTTTTCCACCACGAAGCGGCGGCCGCGCAGCAGCACGCGATGGGCTTCGACCAGCCACGGCGAGGTCGCGAGGTCGGCGCCGACCACGACGCCGCGCGCGACGGACGTGCGCAGCGGCACTTTCTCGGTGGCGTAGATCAGGGACAGCGTGGGCTGCTCTTCCATGTCGGGCGGCGGATTGATGCCGACGAAATGAATCCCTTCCATCAGCGTGCTGAGCCGCGGCGCCTGGCGCACCGCGGCGCCGATCAACACGACGTAGCCGCCGGGCCCCGAGAGCTCGAGCAACGCCTGGAGTTTCGCGGCATCGGCGGACGGCAGCGGCGAGGGTGGCGCGTACGCGGGGCGCGGGCCGGATGACTCTTTCGCGACGCGCTCCTTGTTGCGCCGGAAATTCACGATGCCGCGCGCGATCGGATACTCCTTGTGACACACCGGGCAGCCGATGAGCCCGGAGCGCACCATGCGGTCTTTCACCTCGCCCGTCGAAAGAACCAGCATCTCCTCTCGATGTGGTTCAGGACAGCGCAACATTTCGGTGAGCTCGATGTGCACCGCCGCTCATCCCCTCGGCGAGTAGAGAGTCGGCAGCAGCCGGATCTCCGTGACCGCGACCTGCTCCGGCTGCGTCACTGCGTACACCACTGCCGCCGCGATATCCTCGGCGCGCATCATGTCCTTGCGCTTGGTGAAACCCGGCTTGGAATCAGGATCCACGGCGTCCCAGATGTCGGTGTCCACCGGTCCCGGCGAGATGAGTGTCGAGCGCACCCCGCTGCGCGCCGTCTCGGCACGGATCACCTCGTGCATGCCCCGCAAACCGAACTTGCTGGCCGCGTAGGCAGTCGAACCCGGGAATCCAATGTAGTCGGAGATCGAGCCGATCGTGACCAGGTGGCCGCTGCCGCGCAGCACCATACCCGGCACCAGCGCGCGCGCAATCAAAAACGGCGCCGTCAGGTTGGTTGCGAGCGTGAGCGCGAAGTCATCGTACGTGGTCTCGGCGAGCTGCTTGATGAAGAAGACTCCGGCATTGTTGACCACGATGTCCGGCAGGCCGAGCTCGCCGACGATCCGGTCGACGAGCGATTTTACCGCGACCGGCTTGGTGACGTCACAGGGGATGTCCGTCATCCGCTCGCTCGACCGATAGCGCAGGCTCCGCGCCACGCGCACGACGTGCATGCCGGTCGCATGCAGCGCTTCCGCGACCGCGAGGCCGATGCCCCGCGATGCACCCGTCACCAGCGCGACCTTCAAGGCAGCCCGGCCCCTCCGTGCACCAGCCGCAGGAACTCATCGCGCGTCTTGGCGTCGTCCCGGAAGGCGCCGCGCAGCGCGCTCGTCACGGTCTTGGAATTCTGCTTCTCGACGCCGCGCATCATCATGCAGAGGTGATAGGCCTCGATCACCACGCCGACGCCCAGGGGCTTCAGCACGCGGCACAGCGCCTCGGCAACCTGATCGGTCAGCCGCTCCTGCACCTGGAGCCGGCGGGCGAAGACCTCGACGACCCGCGGGATCTTGGACAGCCCGACGATCTTGCCGTTCGGGAGATAGGCAACGTGCGCCTTGCCGAAAAACGGCAGCATGTGGTGCTCGCACATCGAATAGATCTCGATGTCGCGCACGCAGATCATGCTTTCGTGCTTTTCCTCGAACACCGCGTCGCCGACGACTTCCTCGACGTCCATGCCGTAGCCGCGCGTCAGCCACTTGAGCGAGGCTTCCACGCGCGCGGGCGTCTGCCGCAGTCCCTCGCGTTTCGGGTCCTCGCCCAGCTGTTCGAGCATCTCGTGCACGAGCGTCTGGAATGGAATCTGCACCTCTGCAGGCTGCGTGTGCGCCATACTCACGTTCCTTCGTAGTCGACGTAGTTGCGCTCGGTCTCCCACAGCCGGATGCGCTTCAACCGGGCGGGGGTAACGGCGGGCGCGAGCACGCGCCAACACACGATCGCGATGTTTTCCACTGTCGGGTTCAGCTCCCGAAACCAGGGGACGTCGAGATTGAGGTTCTTGTGGTCCAGGTGACGGACCAGACACTCGTTCACGATCTCCTTGAGGCGTGCGATATCGAGGACATACCCGGTGTCGGGGTCGACGTCGCCCTCGACGGAGACGTCGAGGTTGTAGTTGTGCCCGTGAAAGTTGGGGCTGTTGCAGATGCCGAACACACGCTCATTTTCCGCTTCACTCCAACGTGGATTCGCGAGCCGATGCGCGGCATTGAAATGGACCCGACGTGTTACGACGCAGCGCGGCATACCTAAAGCTACTCGCCCAGGCGACGCAGGCGGGAGGCACCGCGCTCGCGGCGCTGTGGACCTTCCCCAGCATGCTCTTGTCCGCATTCCTCGTCGCCTGGGGCGCGGAAGCCGCGCAGTTTCTCATCTCGCAAGGCCTGGCGCTCGCGATCCTGGCGTGGCTCCAGACGCTTCCCGAGTTTGCCGTCGAGGCGGTCATCGCCTGGGACGCGGGACGGGATCCGGAGCGCGCGCACCTCGCCATCGCGAACCTGACCGGCGCGATCCGGCTCCTGCTCGGCCTCGGCTGGCCAATGATTTATTTCGTCTTCGCGTTCTTCGGACGGCGCCAGGGCGACCCGCCCGTGCCACCGATCAAGCTCCAGCCGGAGCACGCCGTCGAGGTGATCGGCCTGGTTCCGCCGCTGCTCTACTTTGGCGTCATCGTCTGGAAGCAGTCGATCAGCTGGATCGACGCGTTGGTCCTGTTGCTGCTGTACGTCGGCTATCTGCTGATCCTGTTACGGAATCCGCCCCACCACGTCGACGAGCTCGCCGACGCCCCGCGTGCGTCGCAATGGGCCTACCGGCAGCGCGGCTGGCGCCGCCCTGCGGCCATCGGCGCGCTGTTCGGCGGGGGCGGCCTCCTGTTGTACGTCACGGCGCATCCGTTCCTCGAATCGATGCTTGCGGTGGCGGCTACGCTGGGCATCAGCCAGTTCGTGCTCGTGCAATGGGTCGCCCCGTTCCTCTCGGAGTTTCCCGAAAAGGTCTCGGCGTTCCTGTGGGCGCGGCGCGTGACGCATGCGCCTATGGCGCTGATGAACATGGTCTCGAGCAACATCAATCAGTGGACCGTGCTCGCCGCGATGATCCCGCTGGTCTACGGGTACTCGCACTACCACCACACGGGCACCTGGGCCGACTTCCATTTCGACACCGGTCAGCGCCTGGAGATCATCCTCACCCTGCTGCAAACGGGATTGGGCCTCGTGGTGCTCGCGAACATGGAATTCGACTGGTTCGACGCCACGGCGCTCTTCGTGCTCTGGGTAGTGCAGTTTCTGGCGCCGCACCTGCGCGAGGAGGTGTCGGTCGCCTATGCGTTGTGGATCGTGATCCTGCTGGTGGGATTTGTGATCAAAGGGCGGGCGCTGCTGGCTCCGAAGTACTTCTGGCAAACCGTGACACAAAAACGATCGGCCGGGACCACATAGCATGGACCGGCCGATCGATTACAACAGGAACGAGGAGGGTTATTGAAGCCCGAAAGTAATGATGGGTCCCTCACCACGAATTCTGTCTTCCCCACGGTGGGGGCATGACATGGGCCGCAGTATCCGGGTCCGCAATCGAGCTTGTTGGCTCAATAGTTTGATCTCCCCGCCCCTGCGTACTAGAATACTTTCCGGACCCTAAAGGTCAATCGCCCTGAATCTCACACTGCTCGCCGCTGTCGTGATGCTGATCGCGTGGTTCTTGCTGCTGTTCGTGGCGCAAGTGCCGAGCGGCACGATTCATCTATTGTATGCGGGCGCGATCATCCTGATCGCGCGCCGCATTCTGGTCGGCGCGCCGCGCTTCGTGTCGTGACACTCGCCGCGCGCCGTTGGGACCCGCAGCTCGGGCCGCTGCAGGTGGCCACGCTGCGTCGCGCGCTCGAGCGCGAAGGCATGGTCACCGCGTGGTGGTCGGATCTCCCCGGCGCGCGGATGGCCGAGCACGCGCACGCGTTTCCCGACACGCTCTGGGTCGTCGAAGGTTTTCTGCGGGTCACCGCCGGCGCGGAGGCGGTCGACCTCGGGCCTGGAGACCGGCTCGACCTGCCGCCGAACCTGCCGCATACGATCGAAGTGCTCGGACTCGCGCAGGCCATTTACGTGTCGGGAATGCCGGGCCGAGCCTAAATCCCCGCGACCATCTTCAGTCGGGCGTGTGCCAATAGAACGACTCGCGCGCGCGGAACAGCGTCTCACCGCGCGTATTGGTGACCGTGACCACGGCGTTCAGGACCGGCGCGTCGAGGCGGCTCGTGACCGAGCGTGACGGGAACTGGCCCTCGATCGTGACCATGATGCCCACGCGCTCGAACTCGCAGCGCAGGTGTACCGCGGCCGGGCTAATCCGTGAATCTGCACACCCCACTTCATCCCGTGTCCCGGTCCGCGCGAACGTGACAAAGGGTTCGGGACGCAGCGTCAGGCGGGTGAAGCGCCGATCGGAGACCGTGAACTTGTAGCTCGGCTCGTAGTACCCCTCGGCTTCCGACTGGAGGGGCCGAGGCGGGGGCGGTGGGG
>WNGK01000703.1_pt1 | contig 36642 bp, 35 predicted proteins | sample 5400601 | NCBI WGS metagenome assembly WNGK01 (sample SAMN13153376, study PRJNA577476) | soil metagenome | isolation source: 60 cm soil or saprolite under Garry oak tree replicate 1 | place: USA:California | collected 2016-06-15 | reverse complement strand
TGCCGCTAGGGCAAGAGGAGCAACACTGATCGTCTGAGATGTAGTGACCTTGACAAGGTTAGCATCAGTAACGTTGAGCTGAACAGTCTTCGTTCCCTTAGTCGAATAGGTGTGACTGACAGGGTTAGTGGTTCCCTTAGCAGAACCATCACCGAAACTCCAACTGAAGGTGTACGGAGTCGTACCACCAGTAACAGTAGCGGTGAAGGTTACTGGACTGCCAACGGTTGGACTAGCGCTAACCGTGAAGCTTGCAGCAAGAGCGATGGGAGCAACGCTAACTGATTGCGAGGATGTAGTTGTGGCTAAGTTGACATCTGTCACAGTCACAGTGACAGTTTTCGAACCCTTAGCAGCGTAAGTGTGACTGACCGGGTTAGTAGTCCCGGCGGCCGAGCCATCGCCAAAGTTCCAGGAGAACGTGTAGGGCGTCGTTCCACCGGTGACTGTAGCAGTGAACGTGACAGGGCTGCCGACAGTTGGACTGGCAGTCACGGTGAAGCTCGCCGATAACGGCAGAGGGGCGACGTTGACAGTCTGGGTTGATGGAGTGGACTTAGCATTAGCATCAGTTACGGTCAGAGTGACAGTCTTCGCACCCTTCGTCGCATAAGTATGACTAACTGGGTTGGTTGTTCCGAGTGCGGACCCGTCGCCAAAGTTCCAGCTGAAAGAGTACGGACCGGTCCCGCTGGTAACTGTGGCTGTGAAAGTTACAGGGCTTCCGACAGTGGGTGAAGCACTTACGGTAAAGCTGACGGTGGGGGCGACACCGGCGACTGTAACTGTTTGGGGTGTGGCCGTAGCGGTCGCGGCTGCAGAATCAGTAACGGAGAGGGTAGCTGAGAAGGAGCCTTTTGTCGCATAGGTGTGAGTGGTGCTCGAGGTCGTGGTGGTCGTGGTAGTAGTTGCGGTACCACCATCGCCAAAGGTCCAATGGTAAGTGAAGGTCGGACCTGTCCCACCGCTGGTTGACCCGTTGAAGGTAACCAACTGGCCCTGGTTAGGATTGGAGGGTGTCGCCGTGAAACTGGATGTGAACGATACGACTCCAACGGTAATCGAGTGAGTCGTCAGGGTAGAATTAAGACCTGTATTGTCTTGCACAACCAGGCCTACCGTGAAAGTGCACGGAGGAGTAGAGCAGGCGAATGCGTGGGTTGTAGTAGCGGTTCCAACCGATGCACCGAAGCCATCACCGAAGTTCCAGAAGTAAGTAGCAACTGTCCCGTCAGAGTCTGTGCTGCCAGTGGCATCGAAGGTTACAGTCTGGCCAGGGCTTGGAGTGGATGGGCTGAAAGTGAAAGCCGCTGTTGGGGCGAGGTCAGCGAACACAGCCTGGAACATGTGACTTGGCTGAGCATTACTAATCGGGTTACCACCATTGGTCCTAGCAGAACCTGTGGCACCGGAAGCATCGGTGACTCTGAGGGTCACCGTAGGCTTTCCAGGAACAGCGGAACCCCCAAGGGCAGCAACAGCGCCAAAATCGTGAATAACCGTAACTCCCTGAGCGCAAGTACTCAAGTCAGCGTCAGGAGGCGGACAACCCCCGGTCAATTCGGCGGCCGAGTCACGTGAACCGTCACCGAAATCCCACACATAGGTAAGAGCAGAAGCCTCAGGGTCAGAACTACCGCTGGCGTCAAAGGTGAACGCGTATGACGAGCAACCCGCAGTATCTACGGAGTAGATAGTTGTGCAAGAGGCATCACCTGCTGGTATGGGGGTAACAGTAAAGCTCGCAGTCGGAGGAGCATTACCAATGTTCTCAGTAGCAGTGGTACCCTGAGTCACAAGCGTACCGATTACACAAGTACAGGCGGAATGAGCCAACTGGTCCACAAAGGCCGTTTCAGCAGGGTCCGTGCTAAGGGTAACAACTGTGTTCGCTTTTTTGATGAGCTCAAAGGAAACACTGCCCAATTGGAACCCTCCCGTTGCCGAGGTCAAGTAGGCGGTGGCTTGCGGAGCCTTGAGTGTTATGCCTTCAGAAACCTTTCCGACTTTTGTCAAATCCTCTGCAGCGAATGCGCTTGAACCTGACAAAAGGGTCTGCCATGTTGTCCCCGCTCCTAGCCCAATGTTCTGCCCTCCGTACACAACAATGCTCTGCGCACCATCAACATACAACCCCCCAAGGTTTCCGGGGGTAGCAAGCGGTGCTGTTTGTTGCATTTGTGACCAAGAATCCGACTCTGAACGTCAGAAGGGGAGCCGCGGTTATGGATGCAGTCGTGTCGGTAGCTGCAGTGCTTTGTGCATCTATCGAGATAGCAATCGAGTAGACCTTTATGCGGAACAGCAGAAACTTGTTTTGAGTAGGATCACCATTCTGGGCAGTCACGTTCAACAAGTAGGATCCATGTGGAACTGCTGAGGCTACGCTAATTGTCATCGTAGTGTTAATGGCTGTCAGGTGCGTGAGCCGGTCGTAGCAAGAACTCAGCGCGCAGCTGCTAGCAGGCTCTGTTAGGGTCCCGTTGTTTGTGAAGGTGGCAACAGGAAGGCTTGGACCGGTCACGTTGAGGGTGTACTTGAACGAAAAGGTGTTTGCGGTCCCGTTGACCTGGTCTATCAGGCTAAGGTCCCCAAAGGACGAGCCACCATTTGGAATGCCAAGGTCGCAAAAAGAACCTGAAGTTGGACATGTAGGCCTCCGGCCATTGATATCAACAACGCCCTGAGGTGGGACAAACTTGTTTACGAAAGTATATGCGGTTTGGGCGTGGACAGGCCCAATACTTCCGATTACGGTCGCGGAAACTAGCAGTATAACGGATGCTAACAGTAAGATACTCTTTCTGTTCAAACAGTTTCACTCTGGTAGGAATTATCGAAGGGTGCTTCCAGTATACCGCATATAAGACTTACCGAATTGAGCCACCTGCAAGTATCCGAAGGTTATCTCGGATATCATCAGCAACGGCCAAGTTGCTCCCATACCACCACAGTTCACCAGGGCTGGGCCACAACACGAACGATCCCAGCTGGATTTCGCCTTCGAGAAAGAAACCCCGGGGAACCCACCAAAACCTCCCCCGCCCCGCAAACACCCGTGCGCCCAACCCTCAGGTCCTTTCCACTCCTGCAGCAGGCAGGCAGCCCCCGTTCCTTCTCCATGCCCCGTCCCAGGCCACCCCCTGCTTCCAGCATTCCTTCACAACACCAGCATTGTTTCTGTCAAAAACAATCCTCCGGCTACCCAAGACTTATCTTATCCCCACCGGAAGGGCCCGTTCTCTATAACAGAGGAAACCCGTTGCCAGTCCTCGAAGTAGAAAACCTCACCACCAACTACAAAACCCTCCGGGGCTGGGTCCGGGCCGCCGAAGACGTCAACTTCACACTGGAAAAAGGCGAAGCAATGGGCCTAGTCGGAGAATCAGGCTGCGGAAAAACCACCATCGCCCTCAGCCTCCTCAAACTACTACCCACCGCCGGAAAAATCCGGAAAGGACGAATCCTCTTCAACGGCCAAGACCTAGTCAAAATGAGCGACCGGCAGATCCGGAAAGTCCGCTGGAAAGGAATAGCCATCATCTTCCAAGGAGCAATGAACGCCCTCAACCCAGTCTTCAAAGTCAGCGACCAGATCACCGAAGCCATCCGACTACACGACCCTGACGTTTCCCGATCCCAGGCCCGGGACCGAGTAGCCGCACTTTTCGAAATGGTCGGCGTCGACCCGGGACGCGCAGACAACTTCCCCCACGAGTTCAGCGGAGGAATGCGGCAACGAGCCCTCATCGCAATGGCCCTCTGTTCAGACCCGGAAGTACTAGTCGCCGATGAGCCGGGAACAGCCCTGGACGTGGTTGTCCAGGCCCAGATCCTAAAACTACTCCGCGACCTGAAAGACAAACTAAACCTAGCAATGGTCTTCATCAGCCACGACCTTTCAATAGTAGCAGAGACCTGCGACAAACTAGCAATCATGTACGCAGGACACATGGTAGAATACGGGACCGCCAAAGCCGTCTTCGCCAAACCCCTACAACCCTACACACAAGGCCTACTAGGAGCCTTCCCCAACATCAAAGCAGCCAGGCAAAAACTAGTCAGCATCCCAGGCCAACCCCCCGACCTCCTGGACCCTCCCAAAGGCTGCAGGTTCCACCCCCGCTGCCCCTACGTCATGGACGTATGCCGCACGGTGGAGCCGAAATTCCTGCCCGCAGATGGCACAGACCACCTCGCTAAATGTCACCTGTTCCCGCAAACGTGAGATAAGCCATGTCAGACACTATGATCCCCGAAATACGCTCGGAAGCCCAGGACTCGGTAGTCGAGGTCCGGAACCTGAAAAAATACTTCCCGATCAAGAGAGGCTTCTTCTCCAGCGTCATATCGGGAGAGAACCTCTTCGTCAAGGCAGTCGACGATGTGAGCTTCTACGTCCGTAAGGGCGAAGTCTTCGGCCTAGCCGGCGAAAGCGGCAGCGGCAAAACCACCACCGGTCGGCTAATGCTCCGTCTCACAGACGTAACAGATGGTAAAGTCCTCTTCAAAGGAAGAGACATCACCAAGATCGGCAGTAAAGAACTCAAACCATTACGCAGAGAGATGCAGATCATCTTCCAAGACCCGTACGAATCCTTAGACCCCCGCATGACCATCAAAGAAATCGTCGCCGAACCAGTAAGAATCCAAGGCATAGCCAAGACCGAAGAAGAGGTGGAGGAGAGGGTCAAGAAAATCCTCACCGAGGTCGAGATATTTCCCCCTGAAGAATTCATGTGGAGGTACCCCCACGAACTCAGCGGAGGCCAACGCCAACGAGTCGCCGTGGCCCGAGCATTCATCGTCGACCCGGAATTCGTGGTCGCCGACGAACCCGTCTCCATGCTAGACGTGTCCATCCGAGCCTCAGTGCTCAACGTCATGCTAGAGCTAGTCCAGAAACACCAAGTCTCCTTCATCTACATCACGCACGACCTGGCCTTGGCTAAACACGTCTGCGACAGGCTCGCAGTAATGTACCTGGGAAAAATAGTCGAGATGGGCCCCACCCAGCGAGTAATCGACAATCCCCTCCACCCCTACACACAAGCGCTAATCGCGGCCATCCCAGTCCCAGACCCCAACTACAAACGGGGAGACCTACCCATCTCCGGGGAGATTCCAAGCCCCCTCAACCCGCCCTTGGCCTGCAGGTTCAACACCAGATGCCCCTACGCCTTCAGCGAATGCACAGAACTAGAACCACCGCTGATCGAAGTGGAGCCGGGACACTTCGTCGCCTGCCACATGGTTACTAAACACTAAAGGCCCGCATCCCTCTATACTTCTCCGACTAGAATCGGAGCGATAACTTTCCGTCTAGCCTAGCTACCATCATATCGCGAACTCCCTGAACAGCAGCAAGGGAGGCGGACATTTCCACTTTCATATCCGTCGTAACAAGAACGATCGCTGCCCTATCATACCCGCCACGTTCAACAGCGAGGCTCACCACATGGTCGTAGTCTACGGCGAAATTGTCCTTGTGCAAAGTTAGAATTGATTCGGGCGGTAGGTTTCCAAGGCTTTTCAGCACCGTCGTCTTCTCGCCACCTTTCCCCAAGCCCCCTGCCAGGCCCCCTAGAAGCCCGGATAGGGCCATGCTTCCCCTCCCAATCTTGGCCTGGTGGGCGAGAATCAATCTCTTCTGGGTGAAGAGGAGGAAGAGGTGCTCTTTGCCGAGCTGGAGGATGGCCGCGACTTCCAGCCCTCCCAGAACCTTCTCCTTCTCCTCGGACATGACCGGGGGGGCAGATAGTCTCAGCATCTAAGGGTTTGAACACCCCTCTACGAGAGGGCTGGGCGCCAGGGCACTTAATCAGGGAACCGTGGGTCCGGGCTTTTACCCAAAACGATTTATATTTCCTACTACAATCGTAGATACTATTATAGTAAGAAGATTAAACATGCCCCGAAACCTAGCCCTGCTACTCATAGCCCTCATCCTCAGCCTAGGAATCATAACACTCTCACCCTCCACCCTCAATGTTCAAATTCCTCGAGCCCAAGCCGCCTCCTCCTTCACACTATTTGGCAGAGTCCTCGCCCCCGCAGGATGGGGCCTCACATCCTCCAGCGTAGCAACTCCAGGCCCAACCCTCACCGTGGTTAAAGGCGACACTGTGACGATGACCCTAAACTCAGGTGATGGTGTCACCCACAACTGGGGAATCGACTACAACGGCAACGGAATCTGCGACGCCGGCGAACCGTGCTCGGGGAATTTTGGGGGAACTTTTCCATCCCCGATTACATTCACCTTCACTGCCACCACAACAACTGGGAGCTACACTTACTACTGCTTCATCCATCATGCTCCCATGCTTGGAACCTTCGTCATAAAGTCCGCCTTTACCCTAGTCGGGAAGCTGGCCGCAGGATGGGGAACAACATCAACCACCGTAACATCCCCAGGGCCAACCCTTGTAGCATCCCCCGGCACCCAAGTCAGTATGACACTCTCCTCAGGCGACGGTATCACGCACAACTGGGGAATCGACTACAACAACAACGGAATATGTGACCCTGGCGAGGGCTGCTCCATGAACTTCGGGACCACCCCAATCACGGACACCTTCACAACTACCGCAACCCCTGGAAACTACACCTACTTCTGCTTCATACATTTCGCACCGATGATCGGCACCTTCGTCGTCAGGTTCCCCCATGACGTGGCTGTGAACGCATTATCCACTTCGAGAAACTCAGCGTACAACGGTTTAACCTCCAACCCAGTACACGTGAACGTGACCGCTCAGAACATCGGGGCGAACGCTGAGACTTTCGCAGTATATGCCAAGGCCAACAGTACCCTGATCGGAAACAGGACAATCATGTTAACCTCAGGGGCGAGCATGATAGTCCAGTTCAACTGGACCAACCTCGAATTCTTGTCAAGGGGCAACTACACCCTGACTGCCACCGCCACCAGGGTCACCAATGAAACCATTTTTGGAAACAACCAGATACCAGGCGGCATCTTCGTCGTCAAGCTAAGGGGCGACATCACCGGAGACTGCAAAGTAAACATCTTCGACCTCACATCAGTGGGGGGAATATTCGGGCAGACAGCAACATCCCCAGGCTTCAACAAGGAGGCAGACCTAAACAACGACGGCTTCATCAACATATTCGACCTCTCCGCAGTGGGGGGAAACTTCGGCGGAACATGCTAACAACACTGCAGATGATCCTCAGGAACAGAGCAGCCACCTTCCTCAGAAAATTCCCTGAAACGCAGTGGTCGCGGAACCTCTTGAGACTGGCCGGTGGCTTGTCTGCGCAAGTTCATGCAGACCCTGAACGATGACACGTACCGGGAGCTAGTAGAGAGGGCCCAGCAGCGAGGCATTACTGTTCAAGAACTGTTCCGTGCGGTCATCTTTCCCGACTGGAAGATGGCACAGACAAAACCTGTCCAGAAACAATTGGACCAGGCCGTGGAAGAACGCGTCGGACAAGGCTGAGACACCTCTTCGTCTTTCCCGAGGGGCCTATGTCCGTGACCGTATAGACCAAGAAGTCCAATCAGTTTTCAGTCAAAGCTAAAAGCCGAAGACCATATTGAACAGGCCAGCATTGACCTTCTCACACACAAGACTTCGAGGAAAAGGGAGAAGGTACAGCAGAGCCCTCATACTGCTCAGCCTCACACTCATAGTCACAATTCCTCTAGTCGACCACGCGGCCGGCACCTTTTCCCACTACTACACCCGGCAGTGGGGCTCCCTGGGAGGGCCCATGACACCCAACGGAGTTGCAGTCGACGTGCAAGGCAACGTGTACGTTGCGGACCCAAACAACGATCTGATTGAGAAACTGGCCAGCGACGGATCACTGTTGAAAACGTGGGGGTCTACGGGAACAGGGCCTGGCCAGTTTAACAATCCCCAAGGGCTCGCTCTCGACGCCGGTGGTAATGTGTATGTTAGCGATTCCCAGAACAACAATATTCAAAAGTTCAACAGCACAGGCGCCCTCATCACTTCCTGGGGTTCAACCGGTTCAGGAAACGGCCAGTTCTCATTCCCCTTTGGCGTCGCTGTTAACGCAACAGGTTTCGTCTATGCGGTAGACCAGGGAAACCAGCGGGTGGAGATCTTCAGGGGCAACGGTACCTACGTCGGCTCTTTCGGCAGTAACGGTCTCACTCCGGGCAAGTTCAAACAACCCTTCGGAGTTACAGTTGATCCCCTAGGTTTCGTGTATGTTAGCGACAATTACATCTACTCAGGCAACATTACACAATTCACGAGCACAGGCGGCTTCATCAAGGCCTGGGGGGGCTTGAACTCTCCGGGCGGAAGCCTAGCCTCCCCTGAAGGGCTGGTGGTCGACAACGCAACTAACCTCTATGTCACCGACACTCTCCGTCATGATGTTGAAAAGTTCAACACCGGCAACACTAACCTCCTTCAGACAATAGGGTCCACCGTCCTGAGCTCCCCTGTGATGGATGCCTTAGACAACAAGCTGAACCTGTACGTCAGCGACCTCAACAATTACGGTGTCCAGAAATTCAACACCAACACTGGAGCATACCTGCCTCCCAACCTCACATACCAGGGCCTAGGCAAGTTCAACGACCCCGAGGGGCTCACACTAGACGGCAATGGCAATGTCTACGTGGTCGACCAGGGCAACAACAGGGTTCAAGAATTCACCCCCACCGGCACCCCCATTAGAAACTGGGGAACATACGGAACTGGAACTGGCCAGTTCAACAACCCCGAAAGCATAGCGGTAAACGGAACTGGAAACAGCTACATCACCGACTCCACAAACAACCGAGTCCAGAAGTTCTACCCAAACGGCACCTTCGCATCGGCCTGGGGCAAATCCGGCTCTGGAAACGGAAATTTCAGCCTCCCCTTCGGAGTGGCCGTTGACACGAAATATGTCTACGTCACAGACTACAACAACAACCGGGTCGAAAAATTCGACAGCTCAGGCAAATTCATCACAAAATGGGGCTCCCAAGGAGCCAACAATGGCCAGTTCAACAAGCCAACCGGCATAGGGGTGGACTCCTCGGGAAACATCTACGTAAGCGACCAGTTCAACAATCGCGTCCAGAAATTCAACAGCACGGGCACATTCATCAAAGCCTGGGGTTCGACGGGTAGTGGGAATGGACAGTTCAGCGACCCCATGGGCATCGCCCTAGACTCGGCTGGAAACGTGTACGTCACAGACGCTCTTAACCGGGTCCAAGAGTTCGCCGCAGACGGCACATTCCTCACATCCTTCGGCACCACAGGGTCCGGGGACGGCCAACTAACCTTTCCCGTGGGCGTCGCCGTAGACGGTTCCGGCAGCGTCTACGTAGCGGACAGCGGAAGCGGAACTGGAACCGGCAATAACCGGGTCGAGGTCTTCGCCATTCCACAACACGACCTGGCCGCCACGACTCTAACCGTCTCCAGAACCACAGCCTATTCAGGAGTACCGTCCCGAAACGTTATTGTCAACGTGACAGTCTCCAACCTGGGCCTCTCTCCCGAAACGTTCTGGGTAACCACGCGAGCCAACAACACCATCATCGGCAACAGGACAATCACCCTAGCCTCAGGGAAGTCCTCGGTCGTCTCCTTCCCATGGGACCCGAGCCTACTCTCCCGCGGCACCTACCTGTTAACGTCCCAAGTCCAATCGGTCTCGGGTGACGCCAACCCGTTGAACAATATCCTTCAGGGCGGGGCCTTTCATGTAAAGATGAGGGGAGACGTGAGCGGCGACTGCAGGGTCAACATAAAGGACCTAGTGCTGGTCGGATCCTCCTTTTCCGCGACCCCTTCATCCGCCACATGGAACCTAGATGCCGACCTCAACAACGACAACATCATCAACATATTCGACCTCTCAATAGTGGGGGGAAACTTCGGCGGAACATGCTAACCCCTATACTCGAACCAAACCATCAGCCGAAGAAAACCTAGAACTAACCCTTCCCGGCCAGCTCAGGTCACGAGAAAAGTCAAACTGAAGAAATCGGAGAACACTGACGTGGCCAACCCAGGGCCCATGGAGGAATCCTCGCAAACGGGGATGAAAACACCAGTCCCTCTTCTTCCAAGAATCCTTCTTACTCGTCCAGTCGAGGAGCCCTAGTATTAAACAGGAAGACAACAGATTCTCTGCAATTCAAACAAGAAAAAGGAGGGGTTTGGGAGGGCTATTCCTCCCACTTTCAGCTCTAGCCTAAGCAGCTGCGATGTCAGAAACTAGATTGTCAACGATAGGGGATCCGATGCCTGAAGCAAGATCGTATCCCGGAGTCGCCGCATACCCCACAGGGGTACCAACGAGCTGATCGTTGCCAATCTGGATGTCGTGGAAGTCGTTCCCGTACGATGAACCAGTGTAAGGTGCTGTGCCGTGGTAGATAGCGTAAAGCGTTGGGTTGAGGTCGCCGATCGGACCCTTAGACAACATAGCACGACGCTGGTTCGCCAAGGCGGCAATACCCGCCCACTGCGGAGAGCCTGCACTTGTTCCTCCAACGATGAAGAAGACATGGCCAGAGATGCCAAAGGCCGCTCCATCGTAGGCGACAAGGACTCCACCGTCAATTGCAGCGTTGTAGTCAACGTCCGGGCCCCTCGATGAAAGGCCTAGTCCACTCTGGTATGATGGTGTTCCGACGATTAGGCTCTGCGCTCCGCCCGTGGCCACGCCGAACTGGGGCTCATTCCAGACCTGTTCCCCACCATAGTCAACGGGTGTGCAGTCGGGCGCTACTAACCTGCCAAGCTTACATGGACCCTCATAGGTCGAAAGCCCACCACTGCATATCGTCATAGCCGGGCAGGGTGTAAGCGTTCCAGTGTGAACATAGGGGAAGCCCTGGGTTCCAGTTACGCCAGTATTGTGCACGTCGGAGGAGGGGAAGTTGGACATGGGGGTAGTGAAGCCGAAGGTTGCACCCGTATCGCCCGAGGAGGCGAAGAACGTGTCACCTAGACCCACTCCCGTAGCGTAGTTGGCCATTGCCTGGTTGACCTGGCCGTTGTTGGCGTGAAGGAAGATTTCGGGAATTCCGAAGCTCTGGGAGAAGATAGCACCTGGGTATAAGGCGATGGCAGTAGCCTCAGCATCGTTGATGGCGTTCCCGGACGAGCTGGAGGCCACGTCGAGGACGATGTTGGCTCCCGGAGCCATAGCATGGGCGTATTCGACGTCGAGGGATGTTTCTATGGACCAGCCGAACTCGTCATGTGTCGGGTTTTGGAAGTTGGTGCTGATGTTCGGACAGCTTCCGTTGCCGCAGAGTATTGTAAAGGAGGGCGGGGCAGGGATATTGAAGAACACGTCGAAGAATGACAGGTCGCTCGCAATTGTTGGGCTACCGAAAGCGTCGACGATAACAATCGTCTGGCCGCTTCCATCAAGACTAGTCGGATAGTGGTACGCAGCACGTATGAAGCTGGGGGAGTAGCAGACAATGTTGACCAAGCTGGCACTCCTGCAAAGTGGGAGTCCGTCTGGGGACATTCCGTTCGGGCTGACCTGGATCGCGATTGGGTTCGCAGAATAGTTGAAGTCGCTCCTATTAGCACCAGTTCCGAAAGGTATGACAAGCATTAGAACCGTTACAGCAAGAGCTGATACAGTAAGTATTTTCTTCATAAGTCAGTTGGGAACCTGAACTTCCGTATTAACGCTTGTGGTAGTAGGTGGTAGGATACGGTATCTGCAGACATACGCCTACTGCCACGGTAATACGCAATCAGAGGGAACGGGTTCTCAGCATCGAGATCCCGGCTGGCGCGACGGATGGTTAACCCCGACAAACGCGGCTAATCTCACGGACGCCTCTCCCCATGGCAAGTCCCCACGAAACTTCTCAGTCACTTTCTAGCAACCAATATAACCAGTGGGCCCTCCCGCACGAAACCAGCGCCCCGGTGGCTCAGCCTGGTAGTTGCCATAAAGGCAATCAAAAGCGTCGCCTTGGTAAGGCGAAGGCCGCGGGTTCAAAAGCCCAAGAATGGGCTGAAAGTCCCGCCCGGGGCTCACTCCATCACCCGCAAGGATAACACCGGTTCGGTCTCCGCCCTCACAACATCGCGTTCCTTCGAACAGACTCCAGCTTCCCGGACAAAAGAGTCCCTATCATACAGCCAACAAACGAAAGTATTACTGCGAACGGAAACTGGTACGCGATAGACAGAACCAAGGAACGGCTCAAAATCGTATCTGCAATAACCGGGTCTCCCACTCCAAGAAAAACTGGAACCTGCAAAAACGAGACAAAGACAACAGTACCGAGCAAATGGGCGGGCAGAAAACCCACCAATCCCACCCTTTCATCCACAAAGACCAGCCCCGCACCCACTCCAGCCGCAAAAATCAAAACAAAGTCCCAAACCGTCGAGCAGGTAGCGGTCGGGTCACTGTTCTCCGTGTAGGCGAGGCAGCTCCGGTGAAAGAACGTGTTCAGCATCACCCCGCCAATAATTCCTCCCCAGGCCAGAAGAATCCATAAATCATGCATCTTCCTTAACCGGCCATAGATCCGCTGGAGAAGGCTTTCTGATGCAGTCGACGCCAACCACCTGGCTTTCAAAGAAGAACCTTCTAGGCCTTGTATATGTAGGAATCGCTGTGGGACTCATTGTCAACGGAGCGTACTTCACACAGGCAAATGCTCAGTGGCTAACCGCAGCAACCCAACTAGACGCGAAGGTATTCAACAGCTCATTTAACCTAACAGGAGGCCCGATCCCCATAGTAATCGTCAACGCCTCCCTAGAAAACCCAACCGACCGTGGAGACATCAACCTTGTAAACGTCGAGTACCAAATTTTCGTGAATTCAACCGGCTCGTCATTCTCAGTTCAGGGAAGCTCAGTGGTCGCGACCGGGCAAGTATTCTATGGTAAGCCAATCCCCGCCCAGTCCAGCATCAATATCACCGCCGCCGTCCGGATAATAACCGACACGGTGGCCCACCTCACAAACTTCCTCCAGCCCCAGAATCATATCGGTCCGCTAAGGATCTTCGTGGGAATCATTCTCCGGACGCAATCCTCGTACATCTCAATAACCATGCCAAACTGCACAGAGCTCCCAGGAAGAATACAAACCATTTGCCCTGCCCTACGCGCTCAGACAAGCGGCGGCGGGGGCGCCTAAGGATTCCTAATTCTTAGCCAAGAGTGCTAGCCGCCGGCTCGGGCGGCTTGGTGAATTTTATCCTTCCAAGCCGGCATCTCCGCCATTTCCAGTAAGGTCGTCTGTTCAGCCCGCTCTCGTGTCATCCATCGGGTTTGCATCGCGATTCTGACAAAATCCTCGTACTTTTTCTCGAACGAGACGAGCCTCCCGTTAAGGTCGGTACAGTGAATACAGTAAGGGTTTTCGGGGTTCTGCGCTCCATGCTCCTCCTTGGACCCCATGGGCATCCCGCAACTCTCGCATTTGATGGCGGACGACATTTCGACTGCAGTTGAGACAGCGAACTGTTACGGTATTAACTGTAGTTTCACGCCTCACCCTCTAGCCAGGGTAACACAGGCCGCTGCCCGAGCCGGTAAACCTATAATAGTCCCGGCCGGGCTTAGCGATTCGAACCTGTAGAGGAATGCTTCTGTTGCGGGGGAAGGGCCCAAAATCCCCTTTCGTACTTCTCACACTCATCATCCTTCTATTTGGGCGCAAGAAAAACCCCGCGGAGGAAGCTCCCCGAGAATCTCTCGAACCTTTCCCAATACCCGATGTTTTGAAAAAGACCATTACTGGGTACGACGTGAGCAAGGCCCGTGACCGCCTCCGAATTGCCGGCCTTGAAAGAGACATCATCAGCGGCGCCCTAACCACCATTTACGAAGCAGAAGCCAAGGGACATCTGAACGAGACGGAGAGGAACCAGCTCGTCCAACGGTACAAGGTCGACCTCAAACGAGTCGACGGGGAATTAGACACTTACAAGAAGGTCGTGGACCTGCACGAGCTGGAATCGGCCAAGGAAGACCTTCTCAAAAGCTTCCACGAGAAACTCATGGAAATCGACGTCCGGATAAACCAGATCAAACCGGCCCTCACACAGCTTCCGCCGATGGAAGAAACCCAATCCCTCTCAACCCCGACCCTTCCCAAACCAGAGCCCGGGCCTAACCAGGCCCAGACCCCCCAAAACAGGGAGAGAAACCCTAGGGAGAAGCCTAAGAACAAGGCAGAGGAAAGGCTGGATGCTATTAGGGAAGAAGTCCTCAAAGCCATGGAACGCCTCGAACAGATAGAAACGGAAGGCTGAACAAGACACCCTTGTCTTGGGTCGAAAAAGCACGGCTTAGCGCCGCCGCACAATCCCTCAGAGAAATCAAAAACGGTACAACCATCGGCCTCGGAAGCGGAACAACCGTCCTCAAAGCGCTGGAACTAGCCACCGAGAAAATCCGGAAAGAGAGACTCGACGTTACCTTCGTACCCACATCCTACCAGATGGAACTAGCAGCCAGACGACTAGGCCTCAAAACAACCCATCTAGAGGAAAACACGGAACTAGACATGGCTCTAGACGGTGCAGACCAAGTCCAATGGCGGACCCTGGACATGGTCAAAGGCGGGGGCGCAGCACTCCTCCGGGAAAAAATCGTCGACTCGACAACAAAAAGACTGGTCATAGTCATCGACGAGAAGAAACTGACAAAGACTCTGGGAGGGGACCAGCCTATCCCCGTGGAGATCACCCCTTTTGGATACTATGCTACATTCGGAAAAATCAAACGGCTCAGCGAAAAGGCGGTACTAAGGGAAGCCGGGGGAAAAGTCGGACCGGTTGTAACTGACAATGGAAATCTAATCGTAGACGCCTTCTTCAGAAACCTCCGACGACCCGATATTGTGGAAGAGAAACTCCGAAAGATACCTGGCGTCGTAGAGACGGGGCTCTTCCTCCAAATGTGCGACGTGGCCTATGTAGGCCGGAAAGACGGACGCGTAGACATTCTCAGAGGCAACTAGGACTCCTTCAGGCTTAGAGTGCCGGGGGCGGGACTCTCGATGCCCATGGGATAGTCGAACCCGCGACCTCCGGATTTCTCACGTCGAACGATATGAGTCCGGCGCTATAGCTCCCCTCTGAGAGGGGTCTGACCAAGCTGAGCCACCCCGGCAAAAACCACGCGGGACAAGCTACCGCTAAAAAGGGTTGGGTCTCACAAACAAATTAAGCCAGGCCCATTTTCCGGATACTCTTGGTCGAGGAGGAAGGGCCCTGGCAAGACACGACTTTTTGACACTTGACGATGTGGAGACTTCTGGAAAGAGAATCTTCCTCCGAGTCGACATAAACGTCCCACTCGACCCGTCAACCCACGAAATCCTTGACGATACAAGAATCAAGGCAATATCCACTACTCTGAAACAACTGGAAGATGCCCGGGTAGTCTTAGGCTCTCACCAGAGCCGGCCCGGAAAGGACGACTTCACTTCCCTAGAGCCTCACGCCGAGGTTTTGAGAAAGTACTGCGGCCAAGAGGTGAGATGGATTGATGACGTGCTAGGCCCCCACGCCCGCCAGGAAATCGGCAAAGTACAACCTGGACAAGTCCTAGTGCTGGACAATCTGAGGTTCTGCTCCGAAGAGAACATTGACGATAGACCTGACAAACTTGTGAAGACGCACCTAGTCAAGCGTCTCGCGTCCCTATTCGACCTCTACATCAATGATGCCTTCGCCACAGCCCACAGATCCCAGCCCACCATTACAGGCCTAACCGAGCTTCTTCGTAGTGCTGCTGGCCGCCTCATGGAGAAGGAACTCGGAGCGGTCTCCACTCTTCTCGTTGAACCAAAGAGGCCCTGCGTCTACGTTCTCGGCGGTGCAAAGGTGGAGGACAAAGTCCCAGTGATCGAGCACATCCTCGCCCGAGACAAGGCTGACAGAATCCTTCTGGGCGGCGTTCCCGCAAAACTCTTCCTCAGAGCTTCAGATGTGAAGGTTCCCTTCGACGCGACGGAAATCTCGAACTACGAACTCTTCTTAGAACGCGCTAGAAAACTGGTAAAGAGTTATCGGGACAGGATCGTGGTGCCCGTCGACCTAGCGTATGAGGAGAGAGGAAAGAGAACAGACCACACTGTCGACGTCGCACCATCGACGGACACTGCTCTCGACGTAGGAAAAAGAACGATTGAAAAATATTCGAAAATCATCGATGGGGCAGCGACGGTGGTGGCGAACGGTCCCCTTGGAGTATTTGAGAGGAACGGGTTTGACTGGGGGACAAAGTCGATTCTGGAGTCAATAGCCAACGTCAAAGGGTACACCGTTATCGGTGGGGGCCACCTAGTAGGGTTGGCAACAATTCATGGAATTGAGAGCCAGTTTTCCCACGTAAGCACAGCTGGAGGTGCCATGCTTTCACTTCTGGCCGGCCAAAGCCTGCCCGGGGTAGACGCACTGGTCCGGGCCGCGGCTAGGACCCGTGGATCTGCTAACGATTCCTAAACCCACCTAGTGGGAGAATTTATCTTCACCAGGCCAGCGAGCGGCGGTCTGTAGGTTGCCCCGGTAGCTCAGTGGTAGAGCGACGGCTTTGTAACTGTATAGCAGGAAAGCCGTAGGTCCTGGGTTCAATCCCCAGCCGGGGCTCCACTTGGAAGGGAACCGCGAGCCTTTGACACTCTGCGATCATGGTTTCCAGCACCTCGCAGGGCAGAGAAGAGGGCCGAGAACAATGTTACCGCTGCGAACCCTATGAGGGCGTGTTGAACTCCGGCCAGAAGTGGAGCCACATCCATCGCGGCTATAACAACTTGGCCCGTTGTTCCCGCAGGCCCAATCAGGTTGACGAGCTTGGAGTAAGGAATGTCAGCGGTCATTAGTGCCACAGTGAGGGGTATGCTGGCGACGATACTGGTGTTGATGATTGTGGCCCTTATCCCCGAGGCTACACCGCGTTCGTTGGCGGGAACAGAACCCATGACAGAGCTAGCGTTCGGGCTTCTGAAGAGGCCGATTCCGAGGCCAATGATTGCCAGCCAGAACAGAATCTGAACGTACGGCGTAGTCACCCCGATTTGAGACAAGAAGAGAAACCCCGCTGCGGCCACTACGAGTCCCAGCGTGCTTAGTCCTCTTGACCCGTACTTGTCTGAGAGTGTTCCGCTTAGAGGCCCGATGATTATCAGGGTGACGTCGAGAGGGATGAGGGCGATTCCTGTTCCAATGGGGTCGTAGCCGCGGACGAGTTGGAAATAGAGGCTCATTACAAAGGCGAGGGCTGCAAAGGCCAGGCCGCTGAGCAGGTTTGCTATGTTGCCGGCTGTGAAGACCCGGATCTTGAATAGTGACAGGTCCATGACTGGATGCTGGGTTCTGCGTTCTAGCAGGAAGAAAGTGAGGAGGAGGAGGCCGCTGAGACCGACCGCAAATACCGTCGTCAGGGAGGTTATATCGCCTAGAGTTAGCCCCAGCAGGAGTAAAGTGATGCCGGCGGAGAAGGTTATTGCGCCGGGAAGGTCGAACTTTGCCCCTGCAATGGGATGGGAAATTTCCTTGAGGCGTCTTCTGGACCAGATTGTTCCGAATATCCCGATTGGGACGTTGACTAGAAAGATGGCTCTCCAGGTGAACAGGCCGATTAGGATGCCGCTGAGAATGTAGCCCGTAATTGTTCCGGCGTTTATTGCGACTTGGTTGATGCCTATTCCCTTGCCGAGTTCGGGGCCCTGGAAAGCGTCGGTGACCAGCGCTACGCTGTTGACGAAGAGGAGGGCTGCACCTATTCCCTGTACTAGACGAAAGCTGAGCAATTGGTAGGCTGTGAAGCTGAGGCCGCTTAGGAGGCTGCCCACGGTAAAGATGGCGAAGCCTAGGTTGTAGAGCCGGACTCTTCCGTGTATGTCGGCTACGCGGCCGAGGGTGACGAGTAGGATGGAAATCATTAGTCGGTAGATGGTGATTATCCAGACTCCGACGACAATAGTCGTATTGAGTTCCTGGACAACTTCTGGGAGACCTACTACTACGATGCTACTGTCGAGGGTGGCCATGAAGATGCCGACCGTAGTTACGGTAAGGACAGTCCACTTGTACTCCATGCTGGGTCCGAGCCTTGCTGGAAACCGCCGGATTCTCCGCCGAACCCGCAGGCTAGTATAAAGAGCCGATTCCTGCGAATTCGTCCATCTGGATGGGAGTGCTTTCCATGAAAGGCCTATTGACTATCAACGAGAGTCAAGTTGTGAAATTAGTGAAAGTCCGGGATTCCATCAAGCTGGTCAAAGAAGCCTATGTCCGTCTAGCCAAAGGTGAAGCGTTGAACCCGGAGAGAGCATTGCTGTCCGTTCCAGACGGTATATCCGTCTTCTCCATGCCGGCCTATGTTTTCGGCCTGAGAACAGTCTCCGTCAAAATTGCAAGGCTGAACCCTCAAAACCCTGGAAAACTCCTCCCGACAGTATTGGCGACAGTCTATGTCTACGATTCATCCAGCGGGGTTGAACTGGCCCGGATTGAGGCTGAGGCTCTCACCGCTCTGAGGACAGCAGCCAGTTCAGCAGTCGCAACAGATTATCTGGCCAGGCAGGACTGCGGGACCCTGGGAATAATCGGAACGGGAACACAGGCGAAGGCACACGTCCCGGCCCTCCTAGAGGTCCGGAAGTTTTCGAGAGTCCTCGCGTATTCTAGAAACAAGGCACGAAGAGAAGCTTTCGCAGCCAATACTGCTCACACACACCCTGTTTCAGCCGAGGCTGCTTCTTCACTCGAGGAAGTCGTGGAGTCCTCGGACGTTCTAGTCCTGGCGACGAATTCCCGGGTTCCCCTTTTCAACGGGAACACTGTTAGGCGGGGAACTCATGTGAACGCCGTCGGGGCAGCACTACCCGACGCAAGAGAGGTGGACAGTTTCCTTGTGAAACATTCGAGGCTGGTTGTTGACTCGATCGCTCAAGCCACATCCTCCTATGGAGACATTCTGATTCCGCTAAGAGAAGGAACCATCGTGGAGGCAGAGCTGAGTGAACTAGGTGAACTACTTCTTCACCCGGTCGATCCAAACCGGGACCGGGATCAGATTACTCTGTTCAAGTCAGGGGGCTTGGCGGTTCTTGACGCTATGTTCGCTGACCACATAGTGTCCCGGGCGCTTCAAACGGGGGCTTGAACAGAACCTTTCATTCCCTCAGACGCTCTGTCCCGAAACGAAGCCCGAAATAAGCCCCTTTCCACGATTCGAGAGCCGATTAGTTTCACCCACCTAACGGTCACGAAGGAAAAGTCGTTGAAACAGGGGGTTGGAAAAACCCGACAAAAGCATATTCTACGCCCAGAACCGGGAAAATCGTCCATAATCCCAGCCAGACAGAAAGCGACTTTTCAAAAGGGGGGTACGTCAACAGCCTTTCAAGACGTGAGAGACTAAGACCCGTTTTCCTAAGCCACCCATACCCTACACTCCTTCCCCAAGGCCGTACAGGGCGTTAAGGAATAACCCTAACCGGCAATCGGGGAAGCCTGCACAGCTTCCTCCTCTTCAAGCCGGGTCTTGATCCGTTTCAAACGGAAAAAGTCCTCCCGGGCCCTTTCCTGAAGAGACATTTCAATATACCGAATAGTATTCTGAACTCTAGGAATCACAATATACTCCAAACTATTCACACGCCTCTTCGTAGACGCAATAGCCTCAGCCAACCTGCGAATAGCAGCCTCCGCCGCCGACAACTCAGCCACATTCTTCACAGCCTCAGCCATCAACGCCACAGCCTCATCCAGCTTCGCCGAAGTCCCAATCATAGAATAAGGATAACCCTCCAAAGGAACAACCCTGACCTGCGCATAGGGAATCGACACACCAATCACATTCCGGGTAGACGCCTCAACCTCAAAACGGTCCTGGACAGAAATAGCCGTCTCCTCCATCCGGCCAAACCCCATCAACATCTGCGCCTCAATAAACCGAGTATACGTTTTGTTCAACAAATCCTGGGCCTTAGCCCTCAACGCCGAGATTTCCCGGGCAAACTGGAAAAACTCTATCATCAAAGCATCCAGCTTCTCCCTCAACAATTCCCCACCCCTCTCCGCAATCCTCCGCCTCTTCCGAAGAGCAATAAGCTCCATACGGGTTGTACGAGCACCCTGAATAATCTCAGACATTAGGCAGCGGCCTTCACACGGTACTTGGGAAGGTACTTCTTAATCGTCGCAGGGTCAATCCTCTTCAACTCGTTCTCCGGAAGAACACTCAACAAGCTCCAGCCCAGGTCGAGAGTCGCGTCAATATCACGATCCTCGTACACACCCTGGCTGATGAACTTCCGTTCAAAATTCTCTGCAAAGCTAAGGTAGAGCTTATCCCGAGCCGACAACGCCTCCTCCCCGACAACCGCGACCAAATCTCTGAAACTCCTACCCTCCGCATACGCATAGTACAACTGGTCAGAGACCTCCCTGTGATCCTCCCGGGTCCGACCAGCCCCAATACCCTCCTTCATCAAACGAGACAGTGAAGGAGACGGATCAATAGGCGGGTAGATACCCTTCCGGTGCAATCCCCTGTCGATGAAAATCTGTCCCTCAGTAATGTAACCAGTCAAGTCAGGAATCGGATGCGTCATATCATCGCCAGGCATCGTCAAAATAGGCATCTGGGTAATCGATCCTTTCGACCCGTGAAGCCTACCAGCCCGCTCATAGATGGTCGCCAGGTCAGTGTACATGTAACCCGGGTATCCACGTCTCCCCGGCACCTCCTCGCGCGCTGCGGATATCTCCCGGAGGGCCTCCGCGTAGTTAGTCATGTCCGTCAGAATGACGAGAACGTGCATTCCAAGCTTGACCGCAAAATACTCGGCCGCCGTCAACGCCAGTCGGGGCGTCAGAATCCTTTCAATAGCCGGATCATCAGCCAAGTTGACAAACATGCTCACATGGTCAAAGGCACCCTGCTTCTCAAAGTCCTCCCTAAAGAAGCGAGCCTCATCGGCCGTGATACCCATGGCCGCAAAGACGGTCACAAACGATTCCTCCGTCCCCCTAACCTTGGCCTGCCGGGCAATCTGAGCCGCAATCGCATTGTGGGGAAGACCCGAGGCGGAAAACAATGGAAGCTTCTGGCCCCGAACTAGAGTATTCATCCCGTCGATAGCCGACAGGCCAGTCTGGATGAACTCCCGAGGATATTCGCGGGCGAATGGGTTGATCGGGCTACCATGAACATCAGCATAGTCCTCCGGAATAATCTTCGGCCCCCCGTCAATCGGCCGCCCGCTCCCATCGAAGATTCTGCCAAGCATATCAGATGAGACAGGAAGCTTGACGGTTTCACCCGTGAACCGGATGCTGGTCTTGTCCACGTCCAAGCCCGACGTGCCCTCGAAAACCTGGACCACTGCCACACCCTCGCCGACCTCCAGAACCTGACCCCGCCTCTCCTCACCGCTAGGTGTCCTTATCCTAGCCAGCTCTCCGTAGCCAACTCCCCTCACAGATTCGACGAATATTAGAGGACCCGAGATTTCCCTGATAGTCCTGTATTCTAGTCCGGCTAGCGACATCACAATCACTTCTTCGCTAACTGTTGGAACTCTTCTTCCATACGGCGAGTGATGGACTCGGTGAAACTGTCGAACTTGTCCGCAGCCTGCAGCCTCATCCGGCTAATGTCCGTCTTGACCGGGAGCTCCACAACCTTCTGAAGGGGAATCCCTTCGTCCACAGCCTTCTGCATAAGCTTGTAGAAACCGACGATGAGACGCATCATATCGTAGGTCTTCCTCTTGTCGCAGTAGCTGTCAGCCGGGTTGTACGCGTGCTGCATGAGAAAATCTTCCTTAACCATACGGGCCGCTTCCAATATGACTCTCTGGCCCTCCGACAAGGCATCGGGTCCGACCAGCATGACAATCTCCCGAAGCTCTTCATCCCTCTGCAAAAGGGCCATAGCCTCCTTCCGGAGCCCTATCCATTCACTACCCGCCTCCTTGACATACCAATTGTCCAAGTTGTCCAAGTAGAGGGAATAACTAGTGAGCCAGTTAATGGCCGGAAAGTGGCGTCGATGGGCCAGCTCGGTGTCCAAGGCCCAAAACACCTTCACAATTCGAAGCGTATTCTGGGTCACAGGCTCGGAGAAATCAGCACCAGGTGGAGAAACCGCGCCCACCACAGAAATCGAGCCAACCTTATTCTCCTTTCCGAGGACACTTACTCTCCCCGCCCGCTCATAGAACTCGGCAAGCTTCGAGGCCAAATACGCAGGGTAACCCTCCTCCCCAGGCATCTCCTCCAAACGCCCGGAAATCTCCCTCAAAGCCTCCGCCCACCTACTCGTTGAATCAGCCATCAAAGCCACATCATACCCCATATCCCGGAAATACTCTGCAATCGTAATCCCAGTGTACACGCTCGCCTCCCTGGCAGCAATAGGCATGTTAGAGGTATTCGCCACCAGTATAGTCCGGTTCATCAAAGGCTCCCCGGTTCGTGGGTCAGCAAGCTTAGGAAAAGTCTCCAACACCTCCGCCATCTCATTACCCCGTTCACCACACCCCACATAGACAATTACCGACGCATCCGCCCACTTTGCAAGCTGCTGCTGCATCATAGTCTTCCCAGTTCCGAACCCACCCGGGATGGCTGCTGTTCCACCTTTTACAATGGGGAAGAAGAAGTCCATAATTCTCTGTCCCGTGAGCAACGGCGTGTCAGATGGAAGTTTTTCCTTGAAACCACGGGCAATTCGAACGGGCCAAGTGTTCATCATGAACATCGAACTGGGCCCCGCCGACGTCTCAAGCACTGCAACCGGTTCGATCACAGAATAGTCTCCCTCCTCGACACTTGAGGACAGTCGTCCTGACAGGTTGGGAGGAACCATTATCCTCTGAACAATAAGGGCGGTTTCTTTGACTGTTCCCAGAACGTCACCTCCAGATAACTCATCACCTACCTTGGCCGTAGGTTCAAACCGCCATTTCCGCGACTTGTCGATTGGAGAAGGCGCAATCCCCCGTCTGACGAAGGGACCGGTTTTTTCAAAAAGAACTGTGAGGGGTCTTTGTATTCCATCATAGATTTGCCCGGTGATTCCTGGACCAAGCTCTACAGAGAGCGGCTTACCCGTCCTTTCAACAGCTTCTCCCGGACGAATACCGGCAGTCTCTTCATAGACTTGAACGGTGGCCTTGTCCCCTTCGATACGGATAATTTCGCCGATCAGCCCTTGACCGCCAACCCTGACGACCTCGTACATTTGAGAACCAAACATTCCATCAGCTATGATCACAGGGCCCGCGACCCGAATGACCTTTCCCGGCTTGAAATCTGGCATAGTATGGACCTATAGCGGGATTTGAGAGACGCGGGAGACGGTCCTGATTAAAACCTTCCCCGAACCGAGCATGGTAACGACAAGCTCAATACCAGCGGAGCCGAGAATCGTCTCCCTTCAACTCGTCTCAAGGTGATTCGCGGAAATGTTTAGAGGAATCTCCAGACCAGCACACTCGAACTTCAAACGGCAAATCCAGATCCTTGTCATAGGCTCGGACGGCGACCATTGCCCCTCCACCCTCTACGAGACGGCCAGGGAAGTGGGGGGCCTAGTGGCTTCTAGGGGAGCAGTTCTAGTCACTGGAGGATTAGGGGGCGTGATGGAGGCGGCCTGTAGGGGGGCGAAGGAACGGGGTGGAACAGTTGTCGGGATTATTCCGCACGAGGACATGAGCTATGCAAACCCTTACTGCGACATCATAATTCCGACTGGGATAGGTTTCTCGAGAAATTACGTGACGGCCTACTCTGCGGACTCGGCTATTGTGGTTGGCGGTGGCGCAGGGACCTATGTCGAAGCCTGTGTGGCCTACCAGAAAGGTAAGCCCATTGTAGCATTAACGGGGACTGGTGGGACCGCCGACAAGATAGCGGACACGTACTTGGATGATAGGAAGACGGTGAAGGTTCTTTCCGCTTCTTCGCCGAAGGATGCGGTTGACCAAGCGTTGGAACTCGTGTCGAACGGGAAGAAAGGCGTCCGGTATTTCCAAAACGTGGCTCGAATGATCTGACGAGGAGAGCCGGGTATCTCAAGTCTTGAAAGACTGTTGACATACCCCCCTTTTGAATAGTCGACTTCTGTCTGGCAGGGATAATCAACGATTTTCCCGGTTCAGGGCGCAAAGCTTGCCCGTCCTGGGTTTTTCCAACCCCCTGTTTCAACGACTTTTCCTTCGTGACCGTTAGGTGGGTGAATATGATCGGCTCCCAGACTGGTAAACCGGGTTCATTATGGAGACGCTAGGACCTACGCTTGGTGAATCCAAGGGCAGACGAAGTAGAGTCGATTGAGCATATCTCATAGTCCAACATGCCCACTGCCAGCCCGGCCTTCCATACCAAAGCTTGCGACAAGCCCCAAGCGTTCCTTGAGATATTATCGGTCAAGGTGCTCAGGGATCTGAAGACTGATGACTGTCCATTTGGATCATCGTCCCAGGCAATTCAACAAAACCTTCGTGTGTCAACCAAAGCGCTCTTCAGCCGTGAGATGCAATTGGAAGGTTCACAATGTGAAGGTTAGGTATGATTTGTACCACGTGCAATAATGTGTTACCGAGTCACGTCCTCTTCTTCTCCATGATGGAGATTCGAGGGAAACATGGGCCAGAATCCTGATGATGAAGCAGGTGTTTTGTAATTGTTGCATAAAATTTTGACCGTTCTAAGGTACTTTGGTTAGACGAAACAAGTTAGTAGCATCGAACTTATATCGAACTCGTTCCGCCTTAATTACGTCATGACCGTACGCCGGCTTCGCACTGTCCGACAATCCGGCTACCGAGAACTTTCCTTCCCCCCAGAAGACTACTTCCCTGTAGGTCCATTGTTCGGTCGGAATCTAGGCGAGAAAGTAACTCCTAGACCAGTCAGGTGCCTCTAGAAGTGGAACTAGAATTGGAGGTTAGGCGAGTCGGTAGCGGATTTCGTGCGCTTTTCGCGTATTGGGGTCCAGCGTTGATCGTCAGCATGGCGTACATGGACCCTGGGAACTACGGGACAGACATACAGGCAGGTGCGGCTTTCAACTACGGTTTGCTTTGGGCTGTCTGGATGGCGAATCTCATGGCAATGCTCCTTCAGTATCTCTCAGGAAAGCTGGGAATAGCAACGGGCAAAGACCTGCCAGAGCTCGTTAGAGGTTCTCTCAATTCCAAGTTTGACATTTATCTGAACTGGATTGGCGCCGAAGCCGCAGCCGCAGCCACCGACCTCGCCGAGTACCTAGGCACAGTCATTGCGCTGCACATACTTTTCAACGTGCCCCTCCTCTTCGCATCAATATTCGGAGCCGCCGACATCCTGATTCTGCTGGTCCTAACATCCCGGCGTTTCAGAGCACTTGAACACTTCTTCATGGTGTTCGTATCGATAATAGGTATCGGGTTCCTGTACGAAATCCTCGTAACTGGCCTTGACGCACCTCAGATTGCTCACTCCTTTGTCTCCCCAGCGATCGGCTCAAACAGCATACTTTTGATAGTCGGCATAGTCGGCGCTACCGTGATGCCTCACGCATTATACGTACACTCTACGCTGACCAGAAACAAGCTGGTGAACCGAACCAGCGAAGAAAAGAGACGATTACTGAAGCTTCATACCCGCGAAAGTATCCCTGCTTTCCTAATCGCCGGAAGCGTCAACGCCGCTATCCTAATCGTGAGTGCCGTGGCGTTCTATCCGAAGTTCAGCAACATATCAGCAGTAGATGATGCGTATCGCATAATGACACCCCTCTTTGGAATACTTGCCGCCGTTGTGTTCGCCGTGACACTGCTAGCCTCCGGCCTTGCCTCCTCAACGACCGGAACCCTAGCCGGCCAAGCTATCATGGACGGCTTACTCGGAACAAAGGTAAACAAGACCTTCAGGAGGATTATCACGAGGGCTGTCAACGTTTTCCCAACGACCATCGCAGTCCTTCTAGGTTTAGACCCTCTCTCCCTATTGGTCTACAGCCAAGTACTCCTGAGTCTGATGATCGCCTTACCCATGATACCCTTGATAGTATACACAGCTAAGAAAGACTTCATGGGACAGTTTGTTAACCGGCGCTTAACCACATACCTCGCTTTGCTAATCGGGACGGTAATCGTGGTGTTAAACGCTGCCCTGGTATACGTTATTGTGGCTCCTCTCAGCGCCTATCTGCAGGCTATGATTCTAGGCGGTTATGCTGCCTACCATCTGTACCTAGTCTACGCGATGCGACGTGATATTCTAACTACCAACTTCACGGAAAGACTCCAGGGCCTCTTTGGCCACAAAAGAGAGTATCAACGCCGTAGCTAGGTAATCTGCCCACCAGAGGCCGATGAAGTATTCCTCGAGAAGGCCGGCAAGTAGAGTGAGTGACATGAAAAACCACGTGGCTGATTCCACTGCACCAATCGAGAGAGGTAGACACCGGGTCCCATGGCCGATGTCTTTCTTCTCAAACCATAGAAACGGCATTATGATAACCCCCCCTCGCGATGGCGATTCCCAGGCCGATCCCTCTGGCCTTAGTGCAGTCAGGTAGGAGTAGAGGGCGCCGAGTCCAATTATCGGAATTATAGAGAAAAGTAGAGCACTCGTCACCAAAACAGTTCGCCTGTCGCTCGTCCCTGGGCGCCGGGGTCCTTTCGCAGGTGGCGTAGGATCACGACCCCGGAGAGAAGTTCGACGATGCTGTCGCTCCCTAAGGCCAATAAGGCGAAACTTCCAGCCGCAAGTCCGACCGTGATTGAGCCTATGACTTCAACAGCCATCCAGGCTGAGCTGAAGTACTCGACTTTGATTCCTGCACCACTCCTCCTCTGCCTCCAAGACTGATGAGCGTCACTAAAGCAACAAGAATTGCAGTTCGAGCAACCAGCTGGAACCTTACAGCTCGAACATGAGGTTTACTCACAACTACACGTGGGGCAGACCGAGAACGGCCCTGACGCCACGGGAGAACCCATTTTGGGTGAAAAATCGATGAAGGCCCAATTATCTCTTTGACTGACTTTCGGAATCAACATTCTCTCCATGATGGCTCGCCGGCCAGGGTGCCCGTTGTTGAAGAGGACAGCCATGATGCCTTCAGTGTTATCGCGAAAACCCGAGAGAAAGAAATGTGGTGGGGCTGGGCGGATTTGAACCGCCGATTTCGTGGGAACCTGGCCTGGATGCTCCCAAGCCACGCGGCCTCTCCAGACCTGGAACAGTCTTCTAGACCTGATTGGCCGGACCTATCGTAGGGTCTTCTAGCCGACAGCCCCTAAGCGTGACGCGTGTCCTTTCCAGCATTATTACCCTTTCTCACTTTCGGCCACCTGAGAAAACATGATAATGTTAGAGACCTGACTAATCCCCTGCAAATATCGGGAGGGTTTAGTTTTATACTAGTGACCGGGTAATATGCGAGTGAACAGGCAAACAGCCCAATAGCACAGAGGAAACCCATATTGGTCCAAGCCGACAAGAAAGTGCTCAAAACATGCCTCGTCTGCAACCGTAAGTTTCTCGGTTGGTTCTCTGAAAAGTATTGCAGTGAAGAATGCCGGATAGAAGGAAGAAGGGTCAAAGACCGAAACCGGCAGAGAAAGGGCCGGAAGGTTCTGGAACGACGCCAAGGCCTCCTCAGCCAAGAACTTGGCGAGTTGGGAGTGGGTGATCATTCGTACCCAATGTACAATCACGAGCCTGTTCCTACCTTGTATGCGAATCCGACCTTGTACCATGCCAGGGACGGCTCCCGACACGTGACCTCCTACTACCATCTAGTACGAGACATTGCAAAACTGAATGGGGGAAATGGAATGTGGAAGACTTTGGCAGGGCTCGCCCCCAAAGAAGAGTAAGCGTCCTTCGAATTCTCTGAATCCAAGGACGAGAACGTGACAGGTGCGTTCCATCACCTACATCGGCCCGAGTTCGTCTTCGTCTATCATCCCGCATTATCTAAAAGTCTCAGAACATCTTTCAACGAGAAAGCCGTCGGCCCCTGCCATTCCTTTCGGTCGAGTCCCTCATCGTAGGGGTCCTGGTCAGGCCCACGAAAGAGGATTGAGTGCATACCTACCTCGGAAGCACCTGTCAACTCTCGTTCGCTCCCATCAGCCACATAAAGACAGTTCTGAGGAGGTGTTACCAACTGCTCGCTTGCAAGTAGGTAGACTCGTGAGTCGGGCTTCTTGAGATGAACTGAACATGAGAAAATTGGAACTTCAACTAGGGGAGCTAAGGGTGAACTTGGCCATACCGGAGGCACATCGGCGGCGCAGTTGCTGATGAGCCCTATCCTGTACCGTAATTCCTTCAACTCCTTGAGAGTCTGCAGAGCATCTTCCCTTGGTTTCGCAAGGATTCGTCCGGTGTATGTCCTACGTATTCCTGCCGCTCTTGAGAGGAGTGCGGCATCGGGTTGACCGCTCAGCATCTTGCAAATCTCTTCTATGTCGGCCTCAAGAGTGGGGAGCAGTCCGATTCTTCGTTTCTCCCAAGTTCCATTCCACAAATGGATGAACTCATAGCTTGGAACGGCGAGAACGCCAGCCATTTCTGCCAGCATGGTTTCAAAGTCTGTTCGGCGCACGCTCGCAATCAAGGTCCCGAAAAGGTCGAAGATGACCGCTTTAACTTGGAGACGACCCGAATTCTTCACCAAAGCGTCAGCACCCAAAGCCTCCGGAATACGATAAAGATGGAGGTGCCCAGATAGCGCAATCAGAATCCCAACAATATCATGTGGCGAGCTTCCTCAAATCTTGAACCTTCCCTAAGAATGTTCCATCAAAGAGATAGGCTTCCCCATTCTCGAAGTCTATGGCTCCAGACCGCAACACGGGGCCCATGTATTCCCTGTAGAGCTCAGGCCATCCCTGCGAAAGATTTCTGTTGATTGGTTGGCCTCCCAAGTAGTCGTTGAAGGAAGGCATGATGGTGCATTCAGCATCAACCAACCTAATTCCATACTCTGCTGCAACCTTGTCCACGGGGTCACCCTCGTACTTCACGCCTTGATGTTTTAGCACACCCTCCGCCAATTTCTTTCCACTTGTCTTCGCTCGGACCCATACTTGCCTGGTAATCCTGAAGCCGAGAGGGTCCTTGAAAACCACAACCGGGTGAAGGTGTCCCATGACAAGATACTTGCACTCCAAGAGTGTAGGCGAAGGCCAGGCGTGGCCGTGGAAGAGGCCAACAGTTTTCCAGAGACTGAGGCCGGGCGACTGGTGGATCTTCACAGAGGGGGGAGTTAGAGGTTCCAGGTTACCATCATGGTTCCCAGGGACCACTTGTACATTCGGGATCAGGTCGACGAGCCCTTCGAAGAACTCCGGGACATACTTCCATTCCTCGAGCTCCACCTTGGCTACCGCATGTTTAACATCGCCCAACAAGACAAGTTGTTGAGGACGGGTGTCCTCAAGGATTTTCCGAAGCTTGTCCATCAGCCGGGGGACCTGTGAAGGCACGTGTATCCCATGGCGAGCCAGTGACACCTCCCAGCCGAGATGCAAGTCAGCTATGACCAGAGCTCGCTCGCCCCCCTTTTCTATGAGGAGGGCCGGCTGGTCAGCGACTGGTTTTACTGTAACGTTCTCGGGCACGATCAGGCCCCCTTCATAGGGACGTTGGTCTCCTGAATGAAAAGATATGTCACCCCTCAAACAGGTCTGGCAGAGGGAACCGGTTCGAAAGAGGAAGATAGCGTTTTGAGGCAGGCCTGTCAGCAGATACTCCGGACGGGAGCTGTCTCAGACGACCAGCAAACATTGCTGGTTAAGACCTTCGAGAAGAGATTCGTCGAAGCGATGAAACTCGTCGACCAAGGGAGAGTGAAACAGGTCAGGTTTGCTCCCAGCGGAAGGACTATTTGGATTGTAAGGGGAAGAAGAAAAGAGTACCAGGTCGTACCACTAAGCAGGTTCTGCACTTGTGACGATTACTACTTCCGGGTCATGGGGCACAAGAAACAGCTGTGCTACCATTTGATTGCTCAACATTTGGCTGAAGCCTTGGGTAACCAGGATCGGAGTGATTTGGTTGACTCTGACTATGCAGGGTTCACTGCAAAATGGAAACCGACCATAGGCCCCGAGTGAACCTGAAGGTTTTTGTAGCCGTCGAAGACCCCGTGAGCTTTCTAGGTAAAGAGCAATAGCCCATGTCATACCAGCTCTCGCCAGACGCGACGTACCAGGCTCTGGAACTGTTTCTGTACGTAATGAGCTTCTTTGCCGCAGTCCTAATCTTCCTCTACATCGCCTCGGAACGTCCGCCAGACAAGCCAGCGAAGAAAGAAGAGAAAGAGAGCGAATAGCACGCTATAGTTGGTTCATATTAGAGTAGATGCCTGCCTCCGTCTTCTCCATTCTGAAACCCCCGGTCCTCCGTAGGCTGGAGAAGGAAGGATTCTTAGAAGCAAGCCCAATCCAGGAACTTGGTATTCCCGCGATTCTCCGGGGAGAAAACGTTCTGCTTATTGCTCCGACTGGGACAGGGAAGACTCTCGCTGCCATACTGCCTGTTTTGGACAAGTTTCTCGAAACCAGAGCCGAGGGGAAAGCACATGGAATATCGGTCCTCTACGTCACTCCTCTTCGAGCCTTGAACAGGGACCTTCTTCGGCGGCTGGAGGAGATGGGGCGAGACCTCGACATCAAGATTCAGGTGAGGCACGGTGACACTCCCCTTAGCGCAAGGGCTCGGCAGGCGAAAAGTCCGCCTGATGTTATGATTACCACGCCAGAGACTCTTCAGGCCATTCTCATCGGCAAGAGAATGAGCGAGCACCTCAAGTCTGTCAGGTGGGTCATCATAGACGAAGTTCACGAGCTGGCGACTGACGAGAGGGGTGTTCAGCTCTCAGTCGCCTTGGAGCGACTCCTCGACTTGACCGGGGTAGAATTCCAGCGAATAGGCCTCTCCGCCACTATCGGTGAACCTGATAGGATTGGACAGTTCCTTGTAGGTGAAGGTAGACGGGTTTCGGTTCTGAGGTCCGATGAGATTCGGGGTCTTCAAATCAAGGTCAGCTCTGTCCAGCCCTCCCCGGATGACCACGAGGAGGCCATTCGGCTGGGACTGCCCCCGTCAACCGTGGCCAGGGCTCGTAGAATTCTCAACCTGATTGAAACCCACAAGTCCACTCTTGTCTTCACCAATACCAGGGAACACGCTGAAGCCCTTGCATCTCAACTCAGCGCTCTAGGCGCAGCCGGGCTGGTCAAGGTACACCATGGTTCACTTTCGAGAGAGATCCGCGAGGAGGCGGAGAAGGACTTCCAGGAGGGAAAAGTCAGGGCGTTGATCTGCACCAGCTCCCTCGAGTTGGGTATTGACATTGGAAGCGTGGATTTCATCGTCCAGTTTACTTCACCCCGAGAAACAACTAGGCTTGTCCAAAGGATCGGACGCAGCGGGCACACCCTAGGAGGAACGTCCAAGGGAACAATACTCACGATGGGTACTGACGATACTCTGGAATCTGCGGTTCTTATTCAGAGAGCTCTTGCTGGACGGCTGGAACGCCCGGTCATTCATGAGAGGGCGTACGATGTTCTGGCTCACCAGATAATCGGCGTTCTACTGCAGAAGCGACGGATCACTCTCGAAGATCTGGCGGCGATCGTCAAGAGGTCATATCCGTTCAGAAACCTGGAACTTGCTGATCTGGAGAGGCTTGTCCTCCAGCTGGAAGACCTCCGCTTTCTAAGAAGGTTCGCAGGGCAAATCTCCCCCCGCAACCCTGGGGCTATCCAATACTATTTCCGAAACCTCTCAGTAATACCCGATGTTAAGCGTTACACTGTCTTCGACTTCTTCCGAAAACGGAGGATTGGAAGCCTGGATCAGGATTTTGTGGCAAGGAGATGTGTCAGCGGGGCAGAATTCATCCTCCACGGCCAGACCTGGAGGGTAATCTCAGTCGATGAAGAGAAGCTGCACGTGGAGGTAGAATCTGCGCCTCCAAGCTTGACGGCGATTCCTGGATGGGAAGGGGACATGATCCCCGTCCAGATGGATGTGGCGAGGGAGGTTGGGAGGCTCCGGAGGCTCATAGGAGAAGGCCAGGTTGACAGCGTGCTGGACGAGGCGGAGGTTGAACGGGTCAAATCGACACTGGCCCTTCACAAGCGTCAGGCCAGCCTGCCCTCCGACCGACTAGTCTTGATTGAGGGCTTCGAAAACAGCGTCATCGTTCACACATGTTCGGGAAACCTGGTCAACGAAGCCCTAGCTACTGTTTTGGCCTCCATATTCGGGTCCAGCCTCGGAGCCAACATCGCCACTCAAGTGGACCAGTACCGGTTTGCCCTCATCTTTCCACGTCCGGTAAGTGCCCTAATGATTGCGGAGGAGGTGGGACGGCTGACTCCGGAGGACCTAGGGCGCATTATCACGGAGACTGTGGAGTCTTCCGACTTGTTTGCCTGGAGGCACTGGCATGTTCTTCGGCGAATGGGCGTGGTGAGTAAGGATGCGGATTACAAGGCTCGAGAGGCGAGGCTTCTAGTGGAGATTTACAGGAACTCCATGGCGAATGTCGAGACCAGGAGGGAATTGTTTACCGAGAAATTGGATGTGGAAGGCGCGAAGAGGGTTCTGGCCCTCATCCGGTCGGGAGAATTGAAGGTTGACGTGGTCCAGGATGGAGGACAGTGCACTCCTCTGGCCATATCCCTCCTGGACCGGATTGTCCCCCATGGCTTGCTAAGGCCTGCGGTTGAAGAGGCGTCGATTATCGACGTGGTCAAGAGCAGGCTCCTCCACACAAAACTGAGGCTTCTATGCATGCATTGTGGGCAGTGGGATAGCGTGCGAAATGTGGAGAACCTTCCCGAGCAAATCCGTTGTCCCAAATGCCATTCTACCCTGGTTGCTTCAACCTACCTGGGTCATGATTCTCTTGGCAAGGTGATTCAAAAGAAGAAGAGAAACCAGAAGTTGACCGGGGAGGAGGAGAAGGAGTGGATGACGGCCTGGCGTGCCGCTGGACTCGTTCAGAACTATGGACGGAAAGCCGGCGTTGTCCTGGCGGGTAGAGGGATCGGACCTACAACCGCTGCTAGGGTTCTCCGTAAGCATATTATGAAAGAAGATGACTTATACCTGAGCATTCTGAAAGCCGAGAGAGAGTTCGAGCGCACCCGAATGTTCTGGGACTAGCATGACCGAGTCTTTCGAGGGTTTTCTGAACCATATCCTCGCGCAAAACCCTAACATTCCGAGAGGGGATCTACTTTCTCTGGTGGAACGGAAGAAACAAGAGTCCCATGGGCTGTTATCTGATGAAGGAGCGATAATGCTGGTGGCTCAGCAGCTATCAGCCATGACTGTTACTTCGGAAGGTGTTGGGGACCAGCGGATTGTAAGTGTTCAGGCTGGGCTTATGGATGCATCAATTGCGGGCGAAGTTGTGTCCATGTCCGGGCTGCAGGAGTTTCAGCGCTCTGACGAATCGGCGGGGAAGGTTTTGAGGATGAGGCTTAGCGATGCCTCGGGCCAGATTACCTGCGTTTGCTGGGATTCCATCGCGGAGTTTGTCGCTGGACAGGGTCTAGGAGTAGGTTCGAGGCTGAGGCTGGAACACGGCTATACCAAGTACGGTCGGGGTGGGGAGACCGAGTTCCACTTAGGCTCAAGAAGCAGCATTCAGCCGCTGACGGCGCGAGCCCCCGCACTGTTGCAAGCCGGCCCTGTGAATGTTTCAGGGCTGCGTCCCGGGGCGAGGGTGGACCGGTTGAGGCTGCGGGTGAGGTCGATTATTCCAAGTAGGACTGAGAAGGGACCGACTCAAGCCTTGTGCGAAGATGAGACTGGCTTGGTTATGGTGAAGTTTTGGGACGAGAACAAGGCTGTGGCTCTTGGTATTGAGCCTGGGAGGACAGTAACACTTCAGGTTCCCTGGGTTCGAGAGTGGAATGGCCTGGTGGACCTGAACGTGGGAAGAGGTTCAAGCGTAACCGTTGAAGACTTTGCTCTGAGGTCGACCCAGCCGGTTACCCTAGGCAGGCTCAAGGCTGAACCTTTTCTCAAAATAGTGAGCGGCAGGCTCGTGGAACGTTCAGAGGTCCGGGAAATTGAGACTCGCGAGGGTCGAAAAGCGAGAGTCTCAAATATTCGAGTGGAAGATGATACTGGCGGGATTAGAGTTTCCCTTTGGGACAAACACGCTGAGAGTGTTGAAAGCCTGAGACTCGGGGACAGGGTTAGACTGATAGGCGTGAAGGTTCGAGCCTCGCCGACAGGTGAACTGGAAGGGTCTACTGTATTCCTGACCCAGCTCGAAAAAATCCAGCCTTGACGAGTTGACCATGTTTGATGGCTCTCAGGGTGGGGAAAGACCTCTTCGACTACATTAACGAGGTTAAGATGGAAAAATCCAGGCAGTCTATGAAGAGACGGTTACAGGAGTACAACCCTAACCGGGTTTCCGTGAACAAGCTGGAGAGGATTGACCAGAAACATTACTTGATCGTGTTCTCGGCGGGCCGGAGTCCTGACTGTATAGCCCATGTGCCAGGCCTGGCGAAGGCGTTGATGAAGGCCCGGAACAACATGCTCGCCGCTAGGGTTGTGGACTATGATGATTACCGGGATATGGCTGAGGAGTTCAACGTCAGGGCCATACCCACGATGATAGTTTTCGACAAGAACTGGAGGGAGGTGGGAAGGTTTGTGCAGACCCCCAAGAAATACGGGACGGTGGAAGAGGAGTTGTGCGCGATCCTTGAGTTGGAATCTTCTCTGAAGACCTAGATATTCTGAAAGCAGACAGAGCCGTGGAAGTCTACCGCAGAACGGGAACTAGCAATGGCATTGCCGACGACGCTGGAAGCCGTGCCGAGCTTATATTATGAGCCCGCCCTCGCTTCGTCCTAGGGACACAGACGGACTTTCAAGTCCGTGCCAAACGCTACCGGTTCACCCTACGCGGGGCTCTGAGAGGGACTCCTGGCAAGGGAGGCCTCTGGCTCCCCGCAACAGTTTCAATTGAAGCAGACCTAATCGCAATATCCACCAGCGAGAGGATACAGAAATTCAAACCCCACAGATTCGTCTGGAATGGACCTGAGACTCTCGTCGTCTCCGGCTTAGATAATCACAGACATCTGGCTCGGGCTACTCTCCGGTTCGACACCACTATCGCGGCCCAGCTTGTAGCAGAGAACTTGGGGGAAGCTCGCAAGGCAGTAGAGAGGGTGGAAACGCCTCCCGCGGGCGAAATACGCGCGCTTACCAAATTCGCGGTTCCGAAGTTGCAGGTGTATTCCCGATTGTCCCTGATACTCATATTCTCAATATTTCTCCTTCCACATGTCTTAGAAACTCCTTCCCTCCTAATCACCTGGACGATATTCCTAGTAGTTGTCGGGTGGCCCTTCATTCTCCTCTGGCGCCTAACAAAGAAACCAGTAGATGTATCTCTAAGAATGGAAGGACGATACCTCTATCTGAGGATGGGAAGCTCATTCACTCTGATTATCCCCAAGCGAGTCGAATGGAGAAACCCAAGCTCTTTCAGCGTGCGTTCAGGGAGAAAGCGGACCTCAATCGATTTTCCAAGTCCAACTGAGGCGGCCCGAGCCTATCGGCTGATAGTTGATAATTTTCCAGAGGTTCAAGTTCAATATGTGGAAGGAAGACCGGTTGACGGGAAAGCCTAACTTGACGCGCTTCGAAAAAAGAGAAAAGGGTCCGGGCCGACAAGAGAGATGTTGGTCTACATGCGACGGGCGCTTTGCCAGAGGCCTACGATGTTTCCTTCGGTGTCCTTGAAGTAGGCTGTGAAGCCCATGTCTGCCACAGGCTGCTTCTTCTGGACTACCTTGCCTCCGAGCTTCTCGATGCTCTTCAGAGAAGAGTCTATGTCAGAGACGTCTATTGTGATCACCGTGTTCTTGACGGGGTCCTGTCGTTTCGTCATGCCGCCGTTGATCGCTCCTGGCTCTGTGGGCATTCCTTGCTCATTGGAGGGTGCTGTGCCAACCATATGGTATTCCATTCCTGGATACTGGTTGATCTGCCATCCGAAGGCTTTCTGGTAGAAGCTCTTGGCTCGTTCGACGTTGTCGGCCGGTATCTCAAAGTGTACCACCTTACCGGGCATATTGGTCACGTGAGAAAAAAGGGCGAAAATAGCAAGTAATAAGGCCTCGCTATACTTTCCTTCCCTTCACCGCTAATATACGTAGAGGAAACGAGGACTGCTCGGATGAACGGGTCGAGACCCTCAGCTCTCGGGGGATGCCAGGAGAGACAGGTGGGTGAACGCGTCCCTAGTGCTCAGGAACTCTTTTGCGTTGAGCAATATGGCTAGGCATGGAATACCCGATTCGGGAGACCAAGCGAAGAGCGCCAACGGGCGGTTTTTGTCAGGACTACCACCTAGCATGGCAAAAATGCTCCAGTATTTCTACAAGGTAATGATGGGTCTAAGAGAAGACGTGACGGAGAAAGATTTCAAGGGAGTTCTCAGCGACTGCCTGGAAAAGCTTGTTGAACTCGCTGAGGGCGAACACCAAGAGGCCTGAAGCCAAGTACGAGAGAACCACCTCATCGGCCAGTGCCGAGACTATCCTATGAGTTTCAGTGCTTTTCCACAGTTAGAGCAGTACTTGTACGTAGGTGCTAAAGGTGTCCCGCAGGAA
>WNGK01007892.1_pt1 | contig 36670 bp, 50 predicted proteins | sample 5400601 | NCBI WGS metagenome assembly WNGK01 (sample SAMN13153376, study PRJNA577476) | soil metagenome | isolation source: 60 cm soil or saprolite under Garry oak tree replicate 1 | place: USA:California | collected 2016-06-15 | reverse complement strand
TTTAGAATGATGGTGGCCAGGGACGGAGTTGAACCGCCGACGCCAGCCTTTTCAGGGCTGCACAATAACGTATTTACAATGACTTGGAACGCACGGACGACACCGTAAGTCATTGAAAGGCACTCTAGGTCGAGAGTTTTGTGGGCTTTTCTGTGGGCTGAAAAAATGGCCTGAACACTTCGAAATCTTCACGCCAGTTTCCGGCTGACGCGTACTGACGGCCGATCAGCCGGAGATGGTAGACGAGATTCTAGTCTGCAATCAATTACGTGGTCGATGTGTGTCGGCAGTGTGTACCTTCAGGCAGAGGCTTGCGTCGCGCGCGCTCCACGCCCAGCCGCGCGGCGCGCATCAGTGACATTGCCGCGATGCATGGTTTGGTGGAGTGCCAGGGTAAGGAAGCTTCGCCCGTAGGTGGCGAACTCCTGCTCCCGTCCTTTGGGCGGCGCCTTAGTCGGCTTGTCGAGGTCCGCCTCGCTCAGCGACTCCAGCAGCTTCAGGTTCTGCTCGCGCAATTGGAGATATTTCTCTCGAACCTCGGCAAAGGGTGGATACAGGCTGGCATCCGCGACGGGTTCGGAGTTCTCACCAAAGTACGGTTGCCAGTCTGCGGCGGGATTCTCGTCTCCAAAAAATACGGCTGGGATCATGCCCTCAACCACCGTGAGATGACCCAAGACCCAGAGCGGGTGGCACCCGCCGTTCGGCGTCGGAAACGTCGTTGCCGCGCCGCTCATCTCGTCGATGACACTCAGCACCGCTCCATTCGAAAGGGTCAGCGCGAATTTAATGGCGTCTTTCGTTTGCATTTTTCTTCCTCCTGGAATTGCCTTCTCATCCTCTATTACGGCTCCGAAGCGATCCAGGATACGTGCCCTCTAGCACCTCCCTTAAGGTCGGTCGGCCACAACGACAGAGGTCGCCGCGGTGAGAATCCACGGGCAATGCCCGTAGTCCAGAATGCGGGCGACGCGGCGGTCGGTCACCTCGAGGCGAACGATGGCTTGGGGCGTCCAGCCGTCGGTCTCCCGATGCAGTCGGATGATGACGGGTTCGCCGTCCACTTCGCCCACTGCCATTCGCCACTCGAAGGTCAAGCGCTCGTAGTTCCCGAAGTAGGGCGATTCGCTCAGTGGGCCCAGGAAACGGTCGGCCACTTGTAGCCGTGCGTCGGCAGCGATGAGTTCTCTCACCCCGTCCCAATCCGTTGGTTGAAACGGTCAACGTAAAGGCGCAACAACTGGGCGAGTTTGACGTTCTTCGGACGCGGGCGCTCCGCTGATGCAGGAATAGCCGCCAATTTGGTGCGGCCACGTTTGAGCGCGGCCTTGACGCCCCCAACAGTCGAGCCGACCAGCTCTGAAATCTCTTCGAGAGAGTATTCAAAAACGTCTTTCAGCAGCACGGATGCGCGCTCCTTAGGGGGCAGACTGATCACGAGCTGTTCGATCGCTCGACCAACACCAAGGACAGGAGGATTCGCAGGCATTGCGGAATCCGGACCTATAGCGGTGGTTTCAGCCTCAATCCGGACGCCACGCCTGCGCAGGAAATCGATGCAGCGATTGTGCGCGATCCGGAACAGCCACGGGCCAAGAGGACGGCTGTCGTCGTACTGGTCTAGCTTCCGGTAGGCCTCGAATAACGCGTCTTGGACAACATCCTCCCCGTCCATCACAGATCCGGTCATGCGCGAACAGTACCGGTGCAGCCGCGGCCGGAGTTGAGTGATCGTTTCAAGGAACGCCAGATAGCGCGCCTCAAAGGGACCGGAGCGGTCTTTTTCCTCTTGGTCGGCGGTGGCCATACCTACTTATACGCAGCCAATCGCCTTTAGGATACGCACGGAAATCGACAAGTGGAGCTAGCTGTCGGTCTCGATGAGCAACGGCCGAAGGCGGCCCAGCGAGGTTCACGAAGGCTGCATCGAGTGCTCAGGGTCAAGCATCAAAAAGATATAAGTGGAGTCTCAGAAATGAACTACTTCGACGCACTTGAGCACGAAGTGTCGTCCTGGCCCAATGTATCAGTCCATCCACACCGGTTTGGTGGAAGAGAATTCCGGTTTGGATCTGCCGAAATCGGCCATATTCATCCGGGCGTGGTGGTTGACATCCCATTTCCGCGTTCCGTTCGCGATGCGCTTTTGGCGGACGGTCTTGCTGCGGAACATCATTGGGTTCCGAATTCTGGTTGGATCACCTTCCGTATTCGTCGCGAGCATGATCTCAAGCACGCCCTCTGGCTCATGCGATTATCGTATCTGCGCTATTCCCTCAAAACCTCAACTGACCCGCGCACATTGCTCGAGCAGGAAAGCGAAAAACTCACTTTGAACACTAAATTCAAAATGTTGCTCGAACCATTCGCATCCAAAGTTGCGGCTGAGCCGCTCCGAGCCTAGAGGCAAGCGGACGCTTATTTAGGATGGCTGTTCTTAGGATTGCCGAAGGAGGTCTCTGATATGGAAAACATGAAAGCCGTGCGAGTCCACAACTACGGCGGGCCCGAAGTACTGCGGTTCGAAGATGCGCCCCGCCCCACGCCCGGTTCCGGTGAATTACTGATACGCGTCTATGCTGCTTCGGTGAATCCCCTCGACTGGAAAGTCCGGGCGGGCTACATGAAGGATTACATTCCTCTCCCGCTGCCATTCATTCCAGGCTGGGACGTCTCCGGCGTGGTCGAGGCGGTGGGTTCCGGTGTCACGAAATTCAAGAAGGGCGATGAGGTCTATGCACGCCCGGATGTCACTGCCCACGGTAATGGAGCTTACGCGGAGTACGTTGTGGCGAAGGAAACAGAAACGGCGGTCAAGCCGAAATCCATTGACCATGTTCACGCAACCACAATTCCTGTCGGAGCGGTCACTGCGTGGCGCGCCCTGTTTGACACCGCTGGCCTGAAGGCAGGCCAGAAAGTATTGATTCATGGTGCAGCGGGAGGCGTGGGCACCTTTGCTGTTCAACTCGCAAAATGGAAGGGAGCGCATGTCATCGGCACAGCCTCCACCCGGAATCAAGCATTCCTACGGGACTTGGGAGTGGACGAGCCGATCGACTACGAAAAAACGCGATTCGAGGATGCGGTCGACGACGTGGACGTGGTGTTTGATCCCATCGGGGGGGAAATACAGAAGCGTTCGTGGAGGACCTTAAAGAAAGGTGGGATTCTGGTTTCGATCGTTGGCCCACCCTCCCAAGAAGAAGCCAAGAAGTATGATGTGCGCTCCGCCTACTTGTCCGCTCAGGGAGGTTCATCCCTGCTGGCTGAACTCGCAACACTCGTTGATTCCGGGAAAATCAAGCCAATGGTCGAGAAGGTGCTGCCGCTTTCGGAAGCCCGGCAGGCTCACGAACTCAACGAGACCGGCCACGCTCGCGGCAAGATAGTGCTGAAGGTCGCCTAGTTCGATGGAAGGAGCCGTGGGAATAGCAACGTCGGAAGATTGCCAATGAAGGCAAGGAAGAACGAAGGGGTTGCAGAAACGAAATTTCGTCCGGCTGCGCAACTTCATCCGATCGGTGTGATTCGGTCGAGACTCAAGGAACGGACGAAGGCGCCTAAGCAGGGCTCAGAAGGGGCTCCTGATGTCTGGCTGGATGTGCGTCCATCCTCCGCCCAAGGGCTTGATGGGTTGGCAGTAGGCGACGAGATCATCGTCCTGACCTGCTCTGTATCCGTCGAGCGGCGCGCACTCGCCAAGATGTCAGCGATCGTCGAGTCGCAGAGCCCATCGCCGTGATCAGATAGAAACCGGGTTGCTTCTCGTACAAAACACTGACGCTTGCGACTGATGCGAGGCGCCAGGTCATGCACCTCTTCTCAGTTCCTCTGCCGCGTCGAACAGTACGTGGCCGGGAGCTGGAGCACAGACCGAACCTGCAGTAACTGCACCAGCTGGGAGCGGGAGACCATTCCTTGCAAAGTGCCATTCGCCACCACGGGCAACTGGTTAACATCGTTGCGGGCCATGAGTTTCAGAGCGTCCAGAACCGGCGTGTCAGGAGTGATGACGTGCAATTCCTGCAGCGGGCGCATGGCTTCGCGGACCGTGGTCTCGTCCCAACGGTCGCGCGAGATGTTGCTAACATCGCGTGGCGTAATGATCCCTACCAGACGACCCTGGTCCTCCACAGCGAAACACCGCTGGCCGGTCTTCAGAAGGTAGATATCGACAAAATCCCGAAGGCTCATTCCTCGGTTCACGATGACGCAGTCGCGCGACATCACATCGTAGACTCGCATGCCACGAAGCGCAGCTGTAGTCCCCACCTCGGCGTAGCTGGCCTTGGCTGCGTCCATCAAGAACCAGCCGATGAAAGCGATCCACAGGCCGCCAAAGCCAGCACCAGAGAAATATCTCCATATCCCATCGAGAATGAACAGAAAGGCAACGACTTGGCCGACGCGCGCCGCGATGCGGGTGGAGCGATCTGCGTTCTTGGTGATCGCCCACACAAGCGAGCGCAGCACCCGGCCACCATCGAGCGGAAAGCCGGGAATCATGTTGAAGAACGCGAGCGCAATGTTGATATAGCCTAACCAGACCAGCACCCCGATCGCTGCAGTGTGCGGTTCGGTCGAACGTTGCCAGCCCAGGCCGAGCGCGATGCCGAGGCAGCTAAAGCCGATGATCAGGCTGGCGATTGGCCCGGCGATTGCGACCCAGAATTCTGTTTTCGCGTCGGTGGCGTCGTCTTGGATTTGGGAAACGCCGCCGAGCGCGAACAGGGTGATTGCCCTGACCTTCAACCCACGGGACTGGGCGACCAGCGAGTGGGCGAGTTCGTGCAGGAGCAAGGTGACGAAGAACAGGACAGCGGTGAAGAGCGCAGCGATCCAGATCTCGCCCGCGCCCCAATTTGGGTTCACCTGGCGGAAGTGTTCGCCGAGGGAGAACACAATCAGCGCTGCGATGATGAACCAGCTGTAATGAAGCCCGATCTCAATTCCTGAGATTCTTCCCAGTTTGACGTTGGAGTTCATTCGCGACCCTCCTTAATGGACTATGGAACAGCGATACGTGCCTAGGCTGCTCGAACTGCGCGTTCAACGGCTGCTGGCACCACTCCAGGAACAGCACTTGACACCATTCAGGCGCGCTCCTTGTGGATCATGGCTTCCCAAAATGCCTTTTGCTTTGAGAATGAGTTCAACGGTCTCGCGGATCGCACCATGGCCTGCGCTAGCTTTCGTTACGTAGTGCGCCGTCTTTTTGACCTCCGGAACCGCGTTTCCCACGGCCACAGCCAAACCAGCGCGGCGCATGACAAGAAGATCTGGAAGATCGTCCCCAACATACGCAACATAAGAATCAGCACTCCCGTCTTTCGGAGAATCTCCTCATATGCGGGTATTTTCAACGGCTGTTTCATATAAATGAATTCCATATTCATCTCCCGTGCACGCCGAAGGAGAGCAGAGCTTTGGCGTCCAGTGATGCAACCCGTGCGAAGCCCAGCGATGTGGGCCAGTGTGAGACCCTGTCCGTCGTGCGCGTCGAAGGTTTTATTTTCGAGCGCCACGTCTTCTGTCTGCGACAGCAAGGTGACGCCGCCATCGGTCATTGTGCCGTCTACATCCATCAGAAGCACTTTAATTTGAGCAGCACGTTTCTTTAGGCTCAGGAAGGTTTTGGAATTGCGCAAGAAGCCTCCATCGCAATTAATTGTCAGCGATCTGCACAGCAATATGAGCTTGTCTGATTTGCCCACCCGAGCGTTTCCCGTATCTCTGATTGCAGATAATATCCGTGGCTCAAGACCGGGGACAGAAGTTTCGAGTGTTGCCCTCTCGGAGATAGATTCCGGACGAGTTCGTAACCGGGAATTTGCACCCGTTTTACGAGTTCAAGGATTTCCCGGTGAGGCAACTCTCCCTCAGCCAGGAGTGACAGCAGGATCATGAGTCCATCCGCACCAACTAGCCGTTCAAGAGGCAGCCCCTCCACAATGGTCCTGCCGCTCCGAAATTCCTCCAGTGGGTCGTACCGACAATTGTGATTTCGAGCGTTCTTCTGGCGTTCGCGATGGACCAGTCGGAGGCCTCTCAGGATATCGTTCCCCTGTTTGTCCTCGGATGCCAACCACTCGACCCAGCCAGCTTGGACGCTCGTGATCGTGTCCGCGCACGAATCACAGCGCCAGCCCCTAAACATGTCGCGCCGCTTGCTACGGTGTTGATTTCCCATTTGGATAAGTCCGCTTGTGTTGTTCGACGCCATCAGACTTGATCCTAGGCGCAGGAACGCCTGGGCCCAAGGACGAGTCTGTCATGCAATGACTGGCGCTCTCGATCTATGCCGCCAGTCCTTTTCCAAACCAGTATCGAGCAAACCAATTTTTCGCGGCCTGAACCTCATCTTCCCCAAGCTCGCGCCCACCCTGATGCCATGAGATGGCGACGTTGGCGCCACCACTTTTAAAGATGGCTGCCAGTTCTTCAGCTTGACCTGCCGGAATCAGCGGATCTAGCCTCGCCGCACCGATGAATATGGATAGCTGGCGGAAATCTCGAATTATCTCGGGTACCAGCGGCACCATCACTCGGAAAAGAATTGCACCTGCAAGGTAATGCGGATGAAGCAGAATCAAGCCGGCTGCGAGGTTTGCACCGTTTGAATAGCCGACGATAATCAGCCTTCTCGTGCTGAACCCATAGCGTTCGGAAGCGGCGCGGATGAATTGTGCTAGCTCTTCAGTTCTGGACCTGACATCACCGATGCCAACCTCCGTGAACCGCCGGAATGATGAAGGCATGCCATTCTCTAGAACCTTGCCTCGGAGTCCAAGGAGAGCAGCGCCCGGCCAGAGATCATTTCCAAGAGACAAAAGTGAGTTCTCGTCTCCGCCGGTCCCGTGCAAGAGAAGGAGCGTAACGGGTCGGGAAGAATCTGAGGTAGCGGGTACGAACGTATGAATGTAATTCAAATCAGTTGCTGACGTCATAGAATTCCGTTTGCAAACTAAGGGCCATTGCCAGCTTCTCGCACCGGCACCGCGGGTATACCGGCGTCAACCGACAACATTCTTGTGCAGCAGTTGTGGCTACTGTCATGAAGAGTGGCTGCTCCTCGACACCGAGACGAAGAATTGACTCGTTCGATTCCGATTTGTTTCGACTAGGAACTTGAGGTTTCAAGACGTTTAATGATGAATACGGTCTTATCATCAATCAAGGATCCGTCGCCGATCTGTCGGAGATGTTCATCTTGCTTAATGGCGTAATCCAATAGAGCATTGCAGATGTCGCTTGCGCCTTGCGTCTCATGTTCACGCAAGATCATTTCAAGTTGTTCGCGCTCTTCCTCATCGCTGCCGTCGTACACACCATCGGTGTAAAGAACCAGAATGTCCTCGGGGCTCATCAGAGTTATTTCAGCGACATCGGAAGATTTCAACTCCCTCGGGCGGAACTGAATCGAGTAGTACTTTTTTCGATCTGGGTGATCCCGAGAAATCTGCAGGCCGAGAGGCAGAAATTGCACCATCCGGCTCTCATCTATGCTCACGAACTTGCGGCTTTCGGCCGAAAACACCAGAGCCGGAGGATGACCGAAGTTCACGAAACGGAAATGGCCGCCGGGGCGCAATTCGCCATATAACATGGTTGCGATTTCGCGGGCATTCTCTCCTTCGCTCATCCCCAGCGCGTTGCGGGCCGTGACCGATTGCGCGAGTCGTAGGTTGAGATCTTCGAATAACTCGGGCGTGGTTTTTCCGTATCGGTCGAGCTCGGTAAGCATCAAGGCATGAAATGTGTCATGTACCGTGGAGGCGATTTTCGCTGAGATGATTCCGTGCCCTTGTGCATCTACCAACAGAACGCCTGCCGTAAAATAAAGGTCGTTCAGGTCCTCGGCGACTTGTACCTGCTCCGAACTCTTTGCATCCCTGAACTCTCTTTCGATCTCAGCACTGTAATCCGGCCTCGCTTTCGACCATTGCACGTGGTCGTCGACTGAGTTACGAAGTGGTGCACCTAATGGAAGGGGTTCGAGAAACTCATTTGAGAGCCGCAGAGCCCTCTGAATGCGTGCGGCGATATCGTATCGCTGTTGAAAGTTGATGTACTCAAACAGGTCGCCGCCCACTGTCCCGGCTGGGATGGACTTTCCATACATGTCGATGCCCACGATATTGGGTATCGTTCCCTTTACCGGCATGAGCCGCTCGCGCAAGTATTGGTCAATGGTCGGAAATGTGTACGTTTTCGTCATAAAGGACCCGGCTGTGCGGACCCAGGAGCGTTGCCTCCGCCGTGCCCGAGTGTTATTCCCCCTGGCTTGATCTGACCGTTCCACTAATCCCAACTCTGTTCGCCGCGTCCGCGCGGTGCCTGGCTTTGTGATTGCGCGCAACCGTTTGCCCGCTGGGGCGCGAATTCTTTCCATTTCAGAGAGACGTTCCAACGAGTGTGCGAATGCTGGTTGAGGCAATGTTCTTGAGTAACAGAACAGAGTCCTGTGACAACAAGATATCGCAACATGCGTGAAATCATGGTGCGCCGGCATGGACCGCCAAACGTGACTGACGATTCGTGCCACACAGAGTTAGCTTTGTCGAGATGTTTCTGAACCGTCTCGCCCATGGCCTAAAGCATTTCCATTTAAGTACGACACGCTGATCGCCACCAGGCGTGAGATGAAGAAAGCTAATGACTCTAAGCCCCGGGCGAAACTTCGATTGCGGAATTGGCAAGCTTGGACGCCAACTTTTCCGCCAACCCTTGCTCCCCCGCGATGTAAGCGGCATACCACAACGGCCAGTTGTAATCCTTCGCACCGGAGCCACGCTCAAACTCCGAGTGAGCTTCTTTAGCTCTAATCAACGCGTCCGATAGGTCCTTGATTGAGTCAAAAACAATAGGTCGCGGCCGGCGCTCGCCCTTTATGGTGCCGTGCAATGCCTCAATAGCTTTTTCGATTAGCTCTTTGATTTTCATAGCCCACGTTAGAGCCTCCAAGATTAATTTGCTCGTGAACCCCTATCGGCCCCAGTCGTTCTCGGCGATGAAGATCGTCTCGCCTTCCTCGCCTGGAGATGCAGTTGTGTTCGAACCCAGATATCCCGCCAGCGCTTGCCACATCGTCCTAGGCATTTGAGCTCGCTTGTTTCAAGCTCGATTACACCGCCACATTCGGGGCAGATGCAGTTTAGAATCGCGGACCTTACGTCATCAGCGTGGCTCGTTCGAGTCTTCAACATACTTCTCCTTGTTTTACAAAGGGTCCCGTGAGGTGACCGTTAGTCGCATCACTTCTGCCAGCAGCACATCGGAGACCATTGAAATTCGTCATCAAAAGTGGTGCAGATCCTCTTTTATTTCAGGTTTTTGTCTACTCAATCCGTCGAATTCAGCGCCGTCGTTGGCGTCACAGAGTGTCACGCTGACGACGGGCGTCGGATTGCTGACAGATACCCAGTTCAATGAGAGACTTAGAATAAACTTTGCAAATGACTGACAACGGACGTTGCCATGGTTTTCGTCGTCGACGATGATCCTCAGGTGCGTGCATCAATCCAAGGACTGCTGAAGTCGGCTGGATTGCGCTCGGAATGCTTCGAATCAGCTGAACAGTTTTTGCAGAGGCAGACTCCGGATGGCCCGAGTTGCCTAATAGTCGATGTGAGTCTTCCCGGAATCAGCGGTCTCGACTTTCAGCAGCAACTGAAAAAAACAGGGCTTCAGATCCCGATCGTTTTTATTACTGCCCATGGCGATATTCCGATGTCAGTCAAGGCGATGAAGTCAGGATCGTTGGAATTTCTGACGAAGCCATTTGAAGACAAAAACTTGCTGGCTGCCGTTCAACAAGCTCTCGCCAGTGACACCGCTCGCCGTAGAGTAGAAACGCAGGAGGCTGCCTTGCGAGCCAGCTATGAGATGCTGACACGGCGCGAGCGAGAGGTCATGGGTCTGGTGGTTTCCGGACTCCTTAATAAGCAGATTGCCTCGGATCTTGGGACCAGCGAAATCACCGTAAAGGTTCATTGAGCCCAGGTCATGCATAAAATGCAAGCTGGATCTCTTGCCGAACTAGTGAGGATGGCAGAGAGACTCCACCTCTTCCGTTCAGCTCAATGAGATAAAAGGCCATTTCGGCCGACCAATTCTTTCCCCAATGTTCCCTATACCGAAGCATAATTGCGCCTCCTTTCAAGCGGAGATAATTTCCAAGCAGTGTGGGTGATCAGGACAAGCCAAAGGTGGTAGTGATTGTTGATGATGACGAGTTGATTCGGGGTTCACTCGGCGGGCTGATGACGGAGGCTGGGTTCCCTGCGTTGACGTTCGCATCTGCGCAAGAATTCCTAACCTCTGGCGAAGAGTAGCGAACGGCATGTCTAATCGTGGATATTCGTATGCGTGTCAACCGGCGAGACTTTCGGCTTCATCCCTTGCTGTCCTGCGCACGAACGTCGGGCATGATGATGTCAATCGAGTCTTCCAAGTGACATGCGTCGTGAGGTTGACACTACAGAAGCTCCTCTCTCGCGGGACAAATGTTGTAGGGACCGGCGATTAACTGTTCCGGATATGGACGATCAGACACGCAGTTCTCCGGTTCGCGCTAGTTTAAGAATTCTTCCACAGACGCGAACGCCCGCGCCGAAAAACCAGCCGCTTTCATGAGGCCAAGAAGTGCATTCCGGATCGACTCGTCATGATCGACGATGGCAAACACCTTCGGCTTCTCTTCACTAGCCACGCGTCAGAGATAATCCGGTGGCCGAAGAACATGAAATTATTGGAAGCGTCGCCTGGCGCCATGGTGCTTTGGTATAAGGCTAGAAGGTACGAATCTTCGAACCGAAATCTCGGTCGACAACCTCCTGCGATTGAAGCACTCCGCCTCTGCTAGGCAATGCATCAGCCGTAGCGCAACGATGTCCGGATATCACTGAGGGACGCGGAAATTCCGGCGAGGTACACCCTCAGCATCTAGTCGCAAATCAAAAGAGGTCAGGCAACCCGTTCCGAAGCGACTTCGCTTGGCAAGGTGAACTGAATGCTTGCACCCGGACCGGGCTTGGGAGACGGCCATATGCGTCCTCCGTGGTCTTGGATGATTGATCGACAGATCGACAGTCCCATGCCCATCCCGTTGGACTTGGTGGTATAAAACGGGTCGAATAGACGGTCACCACATTCACCGTTCAGCCCTGGGCCCGAATCCTGCACGATGACGAGCACCTCGCCAGATCCATTTTTTTCGGTGCTGACCAGCAACCGCCGCGAATCCTTGCCAACTCCGCTCATTGCTTCGACAGCGTTGATGACCAAGTTAAGAATCACCTGCTGCAACTGCACCCGATCGCCTTGAACGAGCGGCAAACCCTCGGCGAGTTGCGTCTGCACAGAAACACCGTTCTTCATCACCTCGCCGCGGGTCAGGGCGACGACTTCAAGGATTACTTTATTGATGTCCAGGGGATTCTTTACAGGCGGCGACTTTTTGACTAGGGCGCGGATCCGGCCGATAACGTCGCTGGCTCGATTTCCGTCGTTGATCGCACGACCGAGCGCCTCTCTCGCCTCCTGTAGATCTGGTGGTTGGGCGGCCAGCCAGCGCACGGCCGTCTGGGCATTGGTGACTACCGCTCCGAGCGGCTGCATGACTTCATGTGAAATCGAGGCCGCCATCTGTCCCATGGTGGTGACCCGTTGGATATGGGCAAGATCCGCCCGCGTCTGACGCAGCACCTCCTCGGCGCGCTTGCGCTTGGACACGAAGGCGAACAGGGCGGCCAGATCGGCGAGCGTGAAACCGGCGATCGCCAGCACCAGGGTGGTCCGATCGAGGGTTGCGCCCCCGTGCTCACCCATCGCGGCCTGAGCGGTAAAGACGGCGGCCCGCATCCCGGTGTAGTGCATGCCGGAAATGGCGAGGCCCAGGACGATGGCGGCGGCGAGCTTCTGCCCAGGGTCCGTGGTTCGGAACGCCAGCCACAGCGCCGCCGTCGCCGCGCCGATCGCGATGATCACGGAGAGCGCGAACCACAGGGGGTCATAGCTCAATTCGACGGGCCCCCGCATGGCCGCCATGCCGGTGTAGTGCATGCCGAAAATGGCGACGCCCATGAAGACGCCGCTGAGGACGAGGCGGGGGCGCGATACGCTCGGGCGACTGATCACGTAGAAGCTGCCGCTCGCGGCCAAGATCGCCAGCACGAGGGAAAGGACGGTCAAGCCGACATCGTAGGACATCGGCATCGGCAGCACGAAGGCGAGCATGGCGACGAAGTGCATCGACCATATGCCGCCTCCCATGATGAGCGCGGCCGCCGCCAGCCAGGTGCGGTGGGTGGGTCCTTGGGCCGGAGGCACGCGTCCGCTGAGATCCAGGGCCGTGTAAGACGCGAAGCTAGCGACCAGAATGGACAGGGCAACGAGATACGGATTGTATGTTCCGTGCATCACTGGTAACACGGGGACACCTCAAATTCTTAATAAAGAACGCCTTCGGAAAATATTCTCATACGTAGAAGGAATCCATTGGATCTTGGTAAAATCTCGAGTACCAAAAAATGGAATTCGTGTAATGCTTTCGTTTATGTCACCGCTCCGAGGGCTATCGATGATCTCGAGATGCTCGCCCAACACATGCAGCACTGCTCACGGGACATTCCAAAATCGCAAGCGGCCGGAACATTCGACCCTCGGCGCCTGCACTGCAGACGACGTCAAGATTGGTGTGGCAGACCTGCCTGATTGTTGCAAGTTTTTTCCTGAAAGCCGCGAATACCCGGCTTGATCTCAGACAAGGGAGAACGATGCTGGTCAAGAAGTATCCGGCCCGCCGGCTCGCCGATCTACGATGGCGAATCGCCTTCGAGAACTCAGCAATCGGCGTAACGATGGCTGACTTCACCGGGCGCTTCTTCGCCGCGAACAGCGCCTTCCTCAACATCTTGGGTTATACAGAGTCAGAGCTTTATCAGCTTACCTTCATGGACATTACATACGAGGAAGACCGTGAGCTTAACCTGGCCTTGATCCAAGAACTGATGGAGGGTAAGAGGCAACACTTCGAACTCGAGAAGCGCTACTGCCGCAAGGGTGGCGGTTTAGTGTGGGCGCGCACCAACGTGGCTCTCGTTCCAGGGATGGGAGGTACGGCGTCGTTTTGGTTTGCGATCGTCGAAGATATCACGCCACGCAAGGAAGCACAGGAAGCGTTGCAGGTAGCGCAAGCCGAGCTTGCGCGTATGTCCAGGCTGACAACCATGGGCGAGCTGGCAGCGTCCATAGCCCATGAGGTCAATCAACCGCTGACAGCTATCACCAACAACAGCAGCGCGTGCCTGAGGCTGCTTGCCGATCATGGCCTCAGCCCTGATCTGTTGCGTCGAGTTTTCGAAGAAATTGTTGCGGATAGCACTCGCGCAGGGAGGGTTATAGCTCGTGTCCGCAGGTTCCTGAAGAAAGGGCCAACCGAAAAAAATAAATTGGATGTGAATGAGCTCATTCTGGAGGTGCTGGCATTAGCCGACCGTGAGCTTTCTCGGAATGAAGTCCTGCTGGAGTGCGAACTGACAAAGACTCTGCCGAAGGTGCTGGGTGATCGCGTCCAACTGCAGCAGGTCTTGCTGAATTTGATCATCAATGGCATCGAAGCCATGACTACGGTTACAACTCGACCTCGAATACTCTGTGTGCAATCGCGGATCAATGAACTGGGGGACGTAATGGTTGCGGTATGCGACTCGGGTACCGGATTGGGTCAAGATGCGGATCGCTTGTTCGATCCGTTTTTTACCACAAAAGCGAACGGCATGGGAATGGGTTTGTCCATCAGCCGCTCCCTGATCGAAGGTCACGGTGGGCGGCTCTGGGCCACACCTCATTCCCCCCACGGCGCAGTGTTTTACTTCACGCTGCCAGCAGAGTCTCGGAGGGGCTCGTGAACGGTCCCGTCGTGTTTGTCATTGATGATGACCCATCGGTACGCGCTTCGCTCAAGTTTCTCATCAGCACTGTAGGTTTGGAGGTTGAAACTTTTGACTCGGCTGAAAACTTTTTGCGCAGAAAACCGCCAGAGACGGCCAGTTGCCTGGTGCTGGACGTCAGGCTACGTGGGTTGAGCGGACTCGATCTTCAGCGACAGCTCGCAGCAAGGAATTTTCCTACCTCCATAATCTTCATCACCGGCCACGGCGACATTCCCATGAGTGTTCATGCTATGAAGGCCGGAGCAGTGGAATTCCTTGCTAAACCCTTCCGCGACCAGGATTTACTGGATGCCATTCACATCGCACTGGAGCGAGATCGTACCCGGCGCGAGGAGGAGAGAAAGGTAAAAGAGCTGGAAGAGCGCTTCCAGTCACTGACCCGTCGCGAGCAGGAAGTGATCACCATGGTCGTCTCCGGCATGCTCAATAAGCAGATTGCTGGTCGACTCGGAACAGCGGAAAATACCGTGAAAGTTCATCGCAGCCGGGCAATGGAGAAGATGCACGCGCAATCTGTTGCCGATCTCGTAAGAATGACCGAGAAGCTCAAAGCACGCCTGCAAAAGGCTTCGTAAACGAAGGCACACTAACATTCTCCTGTCCCGGGATGCCTGGGGCAGAACCGCTCGCCCTCCCAAGTCTTCACGGACGAACACGGATGATCGTCTTCCCTTTGGCCCGTTCGGTCGGGTTGAAGGCGGCAACCGCACCGTCGAGCACCAGCCGTAAGTCTTTGCCCCGCTTGTTTCAGTGCCGCCCTTTATATTCGACAAAGAGTTCAGGAAACTGCCGCTTTAGCGATTCGATCTTTGGACGATCGCAGACCTGGATGTAGGGATTGTCCGAGTGGAGCGCATAGTCGTGGTGGTAGTCCTCGGCACGGTAGAAACCCTTTAACGGCATTACTTAGTGACGATCCGCGCTGGAAAGACCTTCGCAGTGTTTCGCTTTGATCATCATTGACGTAAAAGATGGCGGATCGGTACGAGGTACCCACGTCTGGGGCCCTGGCGGTTGAGTTGCGTTGGATCGTGGGCGACGGAAAAGAAAATGCGCAGCAACTGGCCGTAAGTGATTTTGGACGGATCGTAAACCACTTCGACGGACTCCGCATGTCCAGTCGTTTCTGGAGGCCAGCGGGCCAGCCCCACACACTGGTCGCTGATTTCAAGCGCATAAGATACCATGTTGCTCGCAGTGGAGTTGCCTATTGATTCGAAGATCGGCGACATTGCGATTCTTGCAACAGAGCTGAACATGGCGCTTCCGGATATCCCCAAGGTGTTCATCATAGATGATGATGCTGGGGTTCGTGCATCGATACAGGGACTGGTGAAATCGGAAGGTTTGCAATCCGAGGGCTTTGAGAGTGCGGAAGAGTTTCTGAAAACCAAGCGGCCTGATGGACCCAGTTGCCTGATCCTCGATGTGAGCCTTCCTGGAATTAATGGCCTAGAGTTTCAGCAGCAATTAAGAGATGCAGGTCTTCAGGTTCCGATTATCTTCATTACGGGGCATGGTGACATCCCGATGTCAGTGAAGGCGATGAAATCGGGTGCACTCGAGTTTCTAACAAAACCCTTCCGCGATGACACGCTCCTCGAAGCCATACGACAGGCTCTTGCGAAAGATTCCGCTCGTCGTCAAGAACAGGCCGAGCGCTCCGCTCTGCAACAACAATATAGAACTCTGACTCGCCGAGAGCGCGAAGTCATGAGAATGGTCGTATCCGGCATGCTCAACAAGCAGATCGCCTACGAACTTGGGACCAGCGAGATTACGATAAAAGTTCACCGCGCTCAGGTGATGCACAAGATGAGGGCGGGTTCACTCGCAGAGCTGGTTAGAATGGCGGAAAAGCTGCAGCTCTTTTCAGATGATACGAACTAATCCGAGATCCCCAAAATCGACTTCTCCCCCGATAGCTTAAATGCAGAACTCGCTTCCTATACCAAGGCATAATTGCGCTCAGAGTCGCACTGGACTAGCGTGTGAGGAAATGGTGAGTCAGGAAAACACGAACGTGATTGCGATAGTCGACGACGATGAATCCATCCGTAGCGCTCTCCAGGGTCTGATGAAAGTGGCCGGATACCGTACCATGGCGTTTGCATCGGCGGAAGACTTCTTGAACTCTGGAGAAAAACAGCACATTGGCTGCTTGATCGCTGATATCCGCCTTCCGGGAATGTCAGGGCTGGACCTCCAATCACAGTTAAATACCGATCATCATAAGATTCCCATCATCTTCATCACTGCACACGGCGATGAGAGGATGCGGATGCAAGCCCTGAGGGCCGGTGCAGTCGAATTTCTGACCAAACCGTTCGATGATACAGCCTTGGTCGAGCAAGTCCGAGCTGCATTTGATGAATGAAACCTAGGAGCCATTTTGCGAGGTTATGCAGTGGAAGGGGCCAACAAAATTCCGGGCAACGAAGCGCCGCAGATTGAGTGGCGATTCGAACAGATCATAGGCCATAGCCCCGCGCTTGAATCGGTATTAGCCGAAATCGAACGAGTGGCACCGACCGATTCTACGGTCCTCATCCTTGGAGAAACGGGCACGGGTAAGGAACTGATTGCTCGTGCCGTCCACAACATCAGTGCCCGTTGTGGACGGCCTTTTGTAAAACTAAATTGCGCTGCAATCCCTTTTGATTTACTGGAAAGCGAATTGTTTGGACACGAGAAAGGCGCTTTTACCGGAGCCGTCGCGCAAAAGATAGGCCGATTCGAACTAGCGGATCACGGAACATTGTTTCTGGATGAAATCGGCGACATCCCTTTGGCTCTTCAGCCCAAACTGTTGCGAGTCCTTCAAGAACAGGAATTTGAGCGACTCGGGAGTGGCCGGACACACAAGGTCGACGTTCGGTTGATTGCTGCAACGCACAATGACCTAGCAGAGATGGTCAAAAAAAGAGACTTTCGCGGCGACCTCTACTATCGACTGAACGTCTTCCCTGTCGTTCTACCACCTTTGCGGGATCGGCGCGAAGATATCGCACAATTGGTACGACACTTTGTAGAGATATTCTCCAAACGCATGAAGAAGGAAATAAATCATATACCGGAAGAGACATTGCAGGCCTTCATGTGCTACTCGTGGCCGGGAAATGTGCGCGAATTGCAAAACTTAGTCGAGCGCGCCGTTATTTTGTCGAGCAATGGAGTGCTTCCGAATACTCTACCTAAGATAGAAGATTCTTCAACCCTTCCCTCGGTCCCAAAGTGCACGTTCAACGATTCTCAGCGGCTTGTGATCTTGAAAACCCTCGAGTCAACCGGATGGATAGTCGGCGGACCCGACGGAGCGGCGGCGCGACTGGGCTTAAAGCGAACGACGTTGATTGCCAAAATGAAAACACTCGGCATATCGCGACCCACAGAACTGGCCCGCCTCGCACATCTGAACCGAGTCAGCACCATGGGAGAGCTTGCGGCCTCGTTGGCACACGAAATCAAGCAGCCGATTTCAGCTGCGATGACGGATGCTAGGACCTGTTCACGATGGATAACTCGGGACCGCCCGGACTTGGCGGAGGCACAAGCAGCGGCGTCGAGAGTCGTCAAAGACGTAGCCCGCGCATCTGAAATCATCGGTCGGGTCAGGTCGCTGTTTAAGAGGGACAGTCTGCAGCGCGAGGAAGTTGATATAAACGAACTCATTCAAGAGATGATTGCCTTGTTGCGGTCTGAGGCGTCCAAACATTCGATTTTGATCGACAGCGACTTTTCGCTCGATCTGCCTCCGATCATGGCAGACCGCATACAGTTACAGCAGGTGTTGATGAATCTCATGCTCAATGGTATCGAGGCCATGAAGAGCATGAACACGCCAGGTAAACTTACGATCAAGTCACAGCAAGATGACAGCAGTCAGCTCTTGATTTTGGTCATGGATACCGGCGTTGGAATTCCCGCAGAGAAGTTAAACCAAATCTTCAATCCATTTTTCACGTCTAAACCCGAAGGCACTGGTATGGGGCTGCCGATCAGCCGGTCGATCATACAATCGCACGGCGGCCGTCTGTGGGCCGACCCTAACCCGGAATCGGGATCGATATTTCGTTTCACTTTACCCATTGAACGTACTGCGCACCAAGCGGCGTAGCCGTGCCATCGTCAATAACGTTAAAGTGAAATGACGTAGAAAGTGCGCGTTCACCGCCACGATCACAGTCGATAGGTTTATCGCGAGGGCACTTATGTTCATCGGGAGAGTAATCCTAGATTCGCTTTCTTTTTCCGCCAACGCTGTTCTGCATCAGTAGCTTAAGCTTCGCCCGAGCCCTTGCGGTATGAGCTTTCACGGTACCGTTTGGTACCCCCAGAATTTTAGCCGTGTCTCGAATGCTCAATCCATACACATCACGCAATTGAAAGGTCCTGCGCAACGTCGGCGACATCAGGATCGTAAATCGCTCCGCCCGCTCTGCAAGCTCGTTCCTTTGAGACACCTCTTCTGGGTTGGGCCGATGGTCGCGAAGCGTTTCGAGGACCTGCTCGCTGTCGTGATCCTGAGATTGATCGCTCAAAGCGACATGCACCTTTTGTGGACGCCGACGCAACTTCATCCGCGCGGAATTAATCACAATTGTCGTCACCCAGGTGGACATTCGAGCTTGTCTCTTGAACTGGTCCAAATGCTTATAAGCAGACAAAAAGGCGTCCTGAACTGCGTCCTCGGCGTCCGCCACGTTTTCAAGCTGCCGCATCGCTATCCGATACAAGGATTGCCAGCGGTCGACGAAAATGTTGGTTAATTCTTCGACTCCACTTTGATGATGCTGTGCCAGCGCCTCCGGCGCACCATCCAGATCTGCAACAGCCGTTCCCATCGATAAGCTCCTTCGATCGGTCGAATGAAATGCACGCCAAGTTCCACTTCTGCACCGCGCCGTGCATTGGCCGCTTGTAGCGGTTCGCGAATCTTGCCTAAAGACGATCGAATGCTCAGTCCGCCCTGAGGCCGCTCGAATCGCCTTTGCCGAGATGACAAGATCAGTGCGGTTCTTTTAAGTTCCAGTCGGCATGTCAACACAACAACACCGAGACCTCTCCACGACGCCTGCTCGGCCTCAGATTTGCTTATGCGGCCGAATGGGACTGAATTCGACAGGAATCTCGGCGAGACTATCGCCTTGCGACGGAGTTGGTCCGTGAAGTGCAGAGGACTAACAACATGAATGCAACACAACAACTTCATGGTCTCGGACAGAGCCTCTGGCTCGACAACATTACGCGAGACCTTCTGACCAGCGGGACACTTAGACGTTACATGGATGCGTTCTCGGTGACCGGGCTCACCTCCAATCCCACAATCTTCGACAATGACATCAAGAATAGTTTGGCGTATGACACCTCTATCCGGGAGAAGGCTCTCGGCGGGAAAAAGGCTGAGGCAATTTTCCTCGACTTGGCGCTCGAGGACATCACGCAGGCTGCGGACTTGTTTCGGCCAACATTCGATCGCACGGATGGAGTAGACGGCTGGGTGTCGATCGAGGTCTCGCCTTTGCTGGCGCATAACACCTCAACTACCGTGACAGCAACGAAGGAGTTGTATCTACGCGCAGCTCGACCGAACGTGTTTATTAAAATCCCAGGAACCAAGGAAGGCGTTCCCGCCATTGAGGAAGCGATTTTCGCTGGGATTCCGATAAATGTAACTCTTCTATTTTCACAGCAGCACTATCTCGCGTCCGCTGAAGCCTACCTGCGAGGCATCGAGCGTCGCATTGATGCTGGCCTGAATCCAAATGTTCCTTCGGTTGCCTCGATTTTCATCAGTCGATGGGATGTAGCCGTCATGGACAACGTGCCCGATATGCTTCGTAACCGGTTGGGCATCGCGATTGCGCGGCGTATCTACCGTTCGTACAACTCTCTGCTCAACAACGAGCGCTCGCGGCGCATTTACAATTTCGGGGCTCGGCCGCAGCGTCTGCTGTGGGCCAGCACCGGCACCAAAGACCCTACTGCATCTGACATCCTGTACGTCAAAGCTCTGGCAGTTCCCTTCACGGTAAATACCATGCCCGAAAAAACTCTGAAGGCTTTTGCTGATCATGGACAAATCGACACTAGTCTCACCACAGATGATGGCCCTGGCGACGTTACACTCAGGCAGTTCGCCGAGAGTGGCATCGATATCGATGCTCTGGCCGCCCAACTTCAGGACGACGGCGCCAAATCGTTTGTAAAGTCCTGGGAGAATCTGATTCATGTTATTTCGTGGAAAGTCGGCGAATTAAAGAAGGCAGGCTAGCGGTACTGCTCAACACCTTTACTCTACGATTCGTGGTTCACGAACCAGTCACCGGCAGGCAACGCGGCTGAATTGCGTTCCAGATATGAGTTTTCAACCCAGTGAGAATACGACGTGATCAGCAATATACGGTCCATCGCGACTGTGGGCATGAATGGATCGATTGACTTGCCCTGTCATTCAGAAGTCGATTCGCCAACGATCTTTGCTGCCCTGCTCGAGGAGGATCAGGGCCGCGGCCTTCAAATCGAACCCTGCCTCACGAATGTGCGAATATGCCAGACGTATTTTCCCGGAAAACGAACATCCTCCTGACGCGCTTCCTGGCGGAGTAAGGAGTAGCCGCACGGAGGGATTACATACCGATCGAGCAGGACGCAACACAACCAAATGAGCTCATCCTGCACACCGTTCCGGGCACCAGACGTCAAGAATTTCTTGGCCTACGCCAGGTGGTCGTCGTTGTCCAGGTATTCGCCTGGCACATCGTCTTCAGGAATCTCGTGGGTGGTCACCTCTGCCACATCTGGATCGCTTGCATTTTCGACACCGTATATCACATTCGCTTCGAACGCGTTGCCTTCTTCTGCCAGCTCCTCCACACTTTCGGAGTCTGCAAACGGAGTGTCCGAAATCTGTTGAGTCGCTCCCCCTTGTCCAGCGGAGTCAGACCCCATTTCCATGCGTTTTTTTCGATCACGCTTCGTCATATCTATTCTCCCCTGCCGCGCAAACTTCATCTGTGATTCGCCCACGGCGCAACAAGCGAGACTGCACGCACGGGACCGTTTCTCGTCGATCCAGAATGAATGTGAGCGGCCGTCGCCAGGGCAGGCGGATCATTCTCGATTCAACCAGGAGTAGTGCACACCCGGTACTCACCCCGAGCTGCGCTGGCGCGGCCCGAATTCAGTCTACTGAGTCGAAACCGGTCCAGAGTGGCGCGACCGAGTTGCTTGGGTATGGAAGATGACGTGTCCGTCAATATAACGTCACGAACTGACTTTGCATTGACAGCGGGCTGACCTTGTCGATGCCCAAATTTCGAAAATCTGCACAGGTGCGCTGGCAACTACTCTTTTCTCACACTGTTGCTGAGTTCAGCTCGAGATTCGTGTATGGCCATGTTCGTGCACTCCCTTGGTGATCGAAGCTATCAGCCGGTAGAGACTCAGGGACCACAGCTGAACATGCCGGCACGAATCGTTCGATAGGAGGAAGAATATATGACTCGTCGCATACCACAGATCATCCTTGCGCTTGCGATCTTAACCCCCTGCGCGCCTCTGCATTCGCAAAGCAAGGAGGCGTTCAACGGCTTCGACCTGGTTGACAAGACAGGGAATATTCGCAAGCCAACGGACTATCGGGACCTTTACCAGTTTCTCGGAACCTACAGTCCCACCGGTCCAAATGGTGACACTGAAATGCACGTCACTTATGCTTCGCCGGGTGCGGCTCAGTATTACCGAACAAATGGCAAGTTTGCCGATGGGACCGTACTCGTTAAAGAAACGTTCACGACCGATCACGCCCAACTAACGACAGGCGACGCACGTTGGGCTACGAATAAGACCATAGTGTGGTTCGTGATGATCAAGGACTCCAAGAATCGGTTCCCCAATAACCCGCTGTGGGGTAATGGATGGGGATGGGCACTTTTCAAAGCCGATGCGCCCGATAAGCAAGTCGCAACCAGCTTCAAAAAGAACTGCCTCGGCTGTCATGTTCCAGCTCAGTCAACCGACTGGTTATACGTACAAGGTTACCCAGTCCTCAAATCCAAGTAAGCAGAAGACTCTACATATATTCGGTTCTGAAAGCGCTTAACGAGGAGAATTGTAATGCACAAATATCTGTTGACAATCATCCTTGGGCTTGGACTGACCGCGTTAGGCGGGCACCTCCTGGTCAGCAGGCCAGTCGCTGCCCAGACTAAACCGTCGAGCGTAATGTTTAACGCTGACGGCACAGTGAATCAACCAGACCCCCACGTTTACCGCAGGTGGGTCTTTGTAGGCGCTCCCCTAACTCCCGAGGGCCTCAATAATGGGAAGTTCAATTGCGACCAGCCGGGAGGTTGTACCAAGTCGAACTTCCCTGAATATCATCACGTGTATATCGAGCAGAAAAACGTTGATGCATATCTGAAAACAGGGGAGTTTCCAGAAGGAACGGTCGTCGTAAAGGAACTGACGCGGGTTCTTAACCCGATGTTCCCAGATGGCTCTCGTAAGGAACCCTCCGGACGCGGGTATTTTAACGGTGTGTACAACGGCATCGATATGTCCATAAAAGACAGCAAGCGCTTCGCAAAGACGAACGGCTGGGGCTTCTTCACCTACGGACATCATCCATTGCCATACGAGAAGACCTCCGCGGAAAGACCTGCGTCCGAGTGCGCCGGATGCCATATCGCCAACGTGTCGGACACAGACATGACTTGGATTCAGTTCTACCCGATGCTTCGTGATAAAGATCCGAAGTAAGTACCGAGGGTTGTATTTCCGTGGCAGGCCCAGTGAATTATGCGATCACGAATGTCGTGCGCGATTTTTGTGCTCGTGGTGGTGCTGATTGTGGTTGCGCTGATGCGTTTTAGCCTGACGGCGCTGCACGAGCCGGGGCCGGCTGAAACGCGCGTGGCCAATTTGTCCAAGCGTTATTTCATTTACCGCGCCAGCCGGCAAGGAATTCCTGCGCGCCCCCAGGACACAAAAGCAAGTATTGAAAGAGGCGGTTCACACTACGGATTCGATTGCAGCGTATGTCATGCTGACGATGGCCGGTCACAACGAACGCCGGGGATGTGGATGTACCCACGCGCACCCGATCTCACAAGCAAGCAGGTGCAGGGCTACTCCGACCAGGAGCTGTTTTGGATCATCCAGAATGGAATCCGCTTCACCGGAATGCCGGCTTTCGGTAAAGTCGAGACCCCAGATCATGTTTGGGATCTCGTGAATTATATGCGGACTCTGCCCGGCTATTCGCAAAAGGGTGATTCAACGAAGTAGCGAAAGCTTGCTTAGGAGCTTCGAGCTTGTTCTTCGCCCTAGACTTGATCGCCTCGAAGAATTTCAACATGCCAGTTCGGATGGCCGCTGTTTGTCTCTGTGTCACTTGCTCGTCTTGATGTCGTTATATCGCCACGGACGACTTGCAGCGTGCCATTACGGAAGCATAGTCGGTATCGGGCCAATACGATTTAACGATATTCAAACCTCGTGGCAATCGCATTGCAACAACTCATTGGCGTAAGGCACGGAACTTTCTGTTGATCCGCGAATGGCGGTGAACCTATCGCGCGCCACAAAGATCAGCCACCTTAAACAACCAACCCGAAAATTGGAGGATCTGCATGTCTGAAAACAAGATTGAAGAAGTCGATATTTTGAACTTTGCTCTTAACCTGGAATATCTTGAGGCCGAGTTTTACACGTACGCGACCACCGGCAAGTCCATTACGAGCTTCGGTATTGCGACTAAAGGCCGCGCGAACGGCGCCAATCCGACAAACGGTGGCACCACGAAGGGAGGCGCGAAGGTCACCTTCTCCAAAGACGAATCCATCCTTCACGATATTGCGTCGCAGATCGGCGCCGATGAACGCGCCCACGTTGTGCTGCTGCGTGGCGCACTCGGCTCATCTGCGGTCGCAATGCCCAACATCGACCTGAGTGCGATTGGTTTCGGCTTCGGAAACGAGACCGATTTCCTCCGAGCAGCACGCATTCTCGAGGACATCGGAGTGACCGCATACGCGGGCGCTGCCGGCATGCTCCAGACTCCCGACATCATTACGGCAGCGGCAGGCCTGCTAGGAGCTGAGGCTGAACACGCCGCCACGATACGGACACACATTGCACGGCTGAACATAGCGACGACAGCGATAGACGGCGTAGACCTGATTCCTCCGCCAAGTGGAGAGGCAACGCAGCTTCTGTCGATTAAACTGAGCGACGGACTGGTCGCGACGAGGACAGTCGGCGAGGTCCTCTATCACGCTTTTGGAGGGAAAGCAGGAGTAAGACAAGGAGGCTTCTTCCCCACCGGTCTCAACGGCGCCATTGACTTAAGCTCCGAAGCGGCGGCATCCGAGAAGATCGCGGCATAGCAGCTTACTTGGGCTTTTGGGCTCGAATCGGCGCCTGAAATCTTGAATAGTGCCTACAGAGTGCAGGATGGCATCGACAGAACTTCTCAAGCACGGTTGGCCGGCATTCTCTTCACCACAGGATCCGGCCGGCCGCGCACAACTCGCATCGGTGATTTCCGACCGAGGGTTGGTCGAAAACCGAAGGAGAACACATGCTTCAAGTTTCCTTCTCAGCGGATATCAAGCCGTTGTTTAGCGCCATTGACATTTCACACATGAAACGATTCGGCGTAGAACTCGACAGTTACGCTTACATGTCGAATCCGGACAACGCAAACAAAGTGCTCGCGACTCTTTCGCCGCACGATGGCGAGCCCCCCACGATGCCTCCGGGTGGGCCCTATTGGACAGCGGACCATCTCGCATTATTCGCGCAATGGCAGACCGGCGGATACCAGCCGTGACCTTTTTTCGCGATCGAGAACAGCACGCATTTGAGTGGACCGGGAGGGAGTCAAAGCTTTGGCGGTTTTCGAGGCGGCGTGAAGAACTGGCGGTCAACACTCGCGATGCGTGCGTCCGCAGCCGTATCCAGTTTGCATTTTCGTGCGCACGAACTTCTTCATGATGTTCCGCTTTATCACGTGTCGTCTGTGGATCTTCCTGGAGGCGGCAGCGGGCGGACCATCGCGGACATTCGTACGCTCGAATCCGCGACCCCTCCGAGCCACATCGCGGCTTTCCTTTACGGCTTCCGCTATGTCTTGGGGCAGGTATTCGGCTGGGATCAAGAACCGATGCAGCCGGAAGACTCATTTTTGGAGCGCCTGTCGCAACGCGACCGATGCGACTCCGAAATAACGCCAGGTACTGGATGGACCCTTTTGGGTCTTGTATCAATTTCCGGGAGAAGCGCTTCGTGAAACCCGCAACAAGACCGTCCACGGTTTCATCTGCACCGCCCTGGTGAGTGGCCCAAACGGGTACATTTTGTATTGGGGGGTCTACGTCCGGCCGCGCGTCGTGCTTACGCGACCGTACCTCGTTGCGATCGAACCATTTCGCCGCGTTCTGTATCCAGCAATGCTTCGCCGCATCCGTCGCGCGTGGATTGCTGCTTACGTCGGCATGAGCCGAAGCGATACTGCCGTCTGATGGACGACTCCGCTTCAGGCAATATTTCATGACAGTTGTGAGCCGGATGGGGTTGGGGGCAGCAGTGAACCTGAACTATCGCTATCACTCCGGATGACGGGCTCAACCGGAGAATCTCTCCAGCTCTCAGTGCCTGGTTGAGTGCTTCGCCACAATCTTCGTAATCCGGTGGGTAGGCGGTCGAGGCATTCGCAGGGAAGGATCTTTTGGTCGCTTATCCTTGCCGGGGGTCGGGCGGTCTAGTTTGATGCCCTGTATGAAATATGGCTGTAACCAGAATTATTGAACCGCACACACGCGAACCACGATGGCCCGCCGTAATTGCGTTACTCGCAGTGGGCTGCCTGTGGCTGGCCTTGCCCGGGAGGTTGTCAGTTGGTCCTGGATGGCTGTTGCTGGCAATAGTCATGGCTCTACTCTTTCCCATTGTGTTCTCGCACCGGAGGGGGCATTACCAACTCAATTATCTCCTCACCCTTATCGCCAACGCGGTCATCACAGTTGCCATGATTTCGTCGCTGATATTCCTGCTCGAGGGTTTGCCAAGTCACCGCGAAGCACCAGCAGCATTGTTGCGTGCAGCGGGCTCGTTGTGGGTGACGAATGTCCTAGTATTTGCGCTGTGGTATTGGAGACTCGATGCCGGCGGTCCACACGAGCGTGATCGCCATGTCGGACGCTTGAATAGCTCTTTTCTTTTTCCTCAAATGTTGAAGCCAGGCAATCAAGATCGGGGTATCGGACCGGAATCATCCAGTTGGGCGCCACATTTTGTCGATTATCTTTTCCTCGCTTTCAATACAAGCACGGCATTCTCTCCGACCGACACCGCAGTTCTATCACGATCGGCAAAACTCGGGATGATGACCCAATGCTTGATTTCGCTGGCGATCGTTGTGTTGCTTGCGGCACGAGGAGTGGGGATATTGTGACCAGTGTGCCACCGATCGAAACGCCCTGCCCGTTGAGCCGGCCGGGCGGCATTTCCGGTCTTCGATGTGCAAGAAATCGTGACAGATTTCGTTGAACCATTGCACCTGAAGGCGACAACGCGCTTAGCGATTGTCCTCGGCTAAGAATGCCGTCCGAAAGCCTTTCTATGGAACGCGAAACTTTCTTTTGCTTTCCTCCAATCTCTATATACATGCCGTGCGTTTTCCCGCCAATCTCCGCAAATCAAAGCCGGATGCAGACTAACAATGCCCGGGTGGAAACTCCTGGGCGGCCACAGCGACCTCCTTAATTGCACTTTCTTAGGTTCAGCGTTGCTTCCCAAACGGTCGTTTTCGTAGGAACATCACGCCACCGACTGGACGGCTTCCGTACTCGCGTTGCAGCAAGACCGGAGTCGAGTACACCGTGAACTGCGCTCCGATGCCTGTCGCAAGATACGGAATCAGATCGAGATCGTGTTCATTTCTCTTACTTGACCTGGAATCTCAAGTTCCGTGATTCATCGCCCATGGCTACACTAACGACCGCCAAATAGCCACCGGGCTGCGCGATCTTAGGGGACGCGCCGAAGTGGACCGGCTCCGAGACACTCCGTACCCCCTCCATGGCAAATTTCACCGTCTGCCCCGCCGGCACCAAAGCGTAGAGTTGCGCCGCATCGACATCCTCGGCGGGAATGGCTTTCAGGTCGTCGTCCAAGCGATAGAGCGACAGACTTCCGGCTGGATCGCGAGCCAGTTCGAAATGTCCGTCTCCGATATCAACGACCGCTCCGCCATGGGGGCCAACTCCCTCTCGGGTCGGCCCGCCTCCTTTCTTTTCTAATTCCTTTCCATGGCCAAAAGCATCCGGGGGAGCGCCCAGGAATACAATACCCAGCGACACGGTCAGAAGCATCAGAGCTCTCAGCGCCAACATCATGTTTTGCATAGCTACCTCACAGTCGCGTTATCTAGTATCTAATTCCGTTTGACTCACAAATACAGTTTGAGCGTCATGCTCGGACTCGCCAGCCTCGAAAGCCTTTCGGGCGAAGCGCCTGAACAAAGTCGGAACGACGATCATGTTCAGAAATGTCGAGGTGAAAAGTCCTCCCAGAATCACGACCGCGAGTGGACGCTCGATTTCCTTTCCCGTCGCTTCGCCCACGACGAGCGGAAACAGGCCCAGGGCGGCGGTCGCGGCCGTCATCAAAATGGGGATTAGGCGATCCATGGAGCCCTTGACGATCGCTTCCTCGAATGACATACCTTCCTCGACTTTCAAATGTCGGTAGTGAGTAACCACCATGATGCCGTTACGTGTGGCAATGCCAAAGAGGCTGATGAAGCCAATAATCGACGGGATGCTCATTTCGCGGCTCATCAGAAAGACGGCCACGACCCCTCCAATGAGCGCTAGAGGCAAGTTTGTCATGACCACAAGCGATTCCGTTGCTGAACCGAACGCTTGAAAGAGAATGACGAAGATGCCGATGACGATGTCCTTGATGACGTCTCCAAGAGCACGGCCCTGGACGTTACACTGCACGACGATTCGGCGCTGGACGTTCTCGCGGTTGATGAAATAGGGGGTCTGCTCCAGCGAAACCGTGGCCACTTGCGAGAGCGGGATCTTCGGGCCGGAATGGGTGTCGATCAGCACCGACGCGATCTGCTCCGGGCTGTCGCGAAACTCCTTCGGAAAGCGGACGAACAGATCAAACGTGCGCTGCCCTTCCAACACCTGTGACACGGCAGTCCCGTTGAAACCCTCGGACACTACCCGGGCGAAGTCGGCGACGGTAATGCCATAGCGCGCGGCGTCTTCGGGACGAAACTGAATGTGCACGGAGGGCACATCCACCTGCTGTTCGAGCTGAAGATCGACGAGGCCGGGAACGTCCTGAACGGCGTCCCACGCCCGGTCCCCTAGTTTGCGGAGGGTCTCCAGGTCCGGTCCGTAGATCTTGATCGCGATCTGCGCCCGAATGCCAGAGAGCACCTCGTCGATGCGGTGGGCGATGAACTGGCCGAGGTTCACGACCACGCCCGGGATCTTTTCAAGCCGTTCCCGGATCTGCTCACTCAGTTGTTCTGGGGGCCGTCCGCCTTTTATCTGACGAAGTGTGATGTCGAACTCGGAAAAATTCGGGGGCTGGGCGTCCTCGTCTAGCTCCGCCCGGCCCGCGCGCTGATCGATCGATATGACCTCGGGATACGTGCTCAGGTCTCGGCGGATAACGGATCCAAGGCGTATCGACTCGGGCAGGGAGGTGCCAGGCAATGCCGTCAGCGCGAGAATGTAGTTGCCTTCGTGAAACTCGGGCAAGAACGAAGTCCCGATAAAGGGGAGCGCGGCCAGGGCCACAACGAACATAGTCACCGACACGGCAATGACTCGCCCAGGGTGTCGCAAGCAGGGACGAAGGATCGTCAGATACTTCGCCTTCAGCCACGACACGGTGCGGGTCTCTTTTTCAGCGATCGCGAACTTCCCGCTGGCGAGCAACAGGTGGCAGAGCGCCGGCGTGAGCGTCAGCGCGACGACGAACGAACAGAGGAGTGCCGCCAAGTAAGCGATCCCGAGAGGCGTAAAAATCCGTCCTTCGATGCCCGAAAGGAAAAAGATCGGAGAGAAGACGATGAAGACGATGAATGTAGCGTAGACGATTGAATTTCGGATCTCACTCGAGGCCCGGAATACCACCCCCAGCGTGGGTTCCGGCGTCGCCTTCTCCCGATTCTCACGCAGCCGCCGAAACACGTTTTCCACGTCAATAATGGCGTCATCAACGACTTCCCCGATCGCGATTGCCAGCCCACCGAGGGTCATGACATTGATGCCGATGCCAATGATCTTCATGGTGATCATGGCGAAGAGCAGAGACATCGGAATCGCCAGAAAACTGATGAAGGAGGTTCGAAAGTTGAGCAGGAAAATGAAGAGGATGACAATGACGATGATTCCACCCTCGATGAGCGCCTCTTTCAGGTTGTTGATTGACCGCTCGATGAACGTCGCCTGGCGAAACACCTGAGTGTTCATCGAGATCCCACGGGGGAGGGTGGCCCGGATGCCGTCGAGAGCGCGTTCGACTGCGTACGTTGTAGTCAGCGTATCGGCGCCGTAGAGCTTCGAGATGGTCCCGATGACAGCTGGCTTTTCCATGAACGCACCGTCGCCACGCTTGACCTCTTCACCAAATCGAACGGTCGCAATATGGGACACCAGAATCGGCGTCCCGGCCCGCTCGGCGACAACCGTGTTCTCCACGTCAGCCAGTGAGTTCGCGCGAATTCGACCCAGGCCAGTGACGATGTATTCCTGGCCACTTTGAATCAGGACGCCGCCAGGGGCGTTTCGATTGGTTTCCTCCAGCGCACGAACGGCGTCCGCGAGCGTCAGGTTGTAGGCGCGGAGTTTTTCGGGCGAGATCTCCACCTGATACTGCTTCACTCCGCCGCCAATGGATACCACGGATGCGATCCCTGGAATGACAAGAATCCGAGGACGCACGACCCAGTCGGAGTACGTCCGCAGGTCGATTGCAGAAACTGTGTCGCTGGTCAGCGAGTATTTGACCAGCCAGCCGACGGCAGACGTGACGGGGAGCATAACGGGTGGTTCGACCCCAACCGGAAAACGTTCCCTCGCTGTCTGGAGGCGCTCGTTGACAAGTTGCCGGTCCTGATAAATGTTGGTGCCCCACTTGAACACGGCCAAGACGGTGGAGAGGCCAACCGATGAAGATGAGCGGACGCTTTCGACGTTCGGAGTGCCGTTGATGGCCGTTTCGATGGGGAAGGTCACGAGCGATTCCACATCTTGCGGAGACATGCCCGGTGCTTGGGTCTGAATGACGACTTGAGGAGGCGCAAATTCCGGGAACACATCCACAGGGAGAGTCGCCATCACATACATCCCCGCTCCCGAGAGCACGATGTAGGCGAAGATCACGAGCAGGCGGTGGCTGAGCGAAAATTGAATGATGCGATCGAACATGTGTCGTGTCTCAGGTCCTACTGGTAAAGACTCTTCGTATAAACCTGCATTTTGCCATCGGTCACGACGACATCATTTGGAACAAGCCCCCACGAAATCTGGGCGTACCGGTCGTCGCGAGCCGACACAACGACATCCTGCTTCGCGAACTGCTCGCCATTCTTCACGAACACGAATACCGAGCCCCCCTGCTCGATCAGCGCTTCGATGGGGACGACGACACCCGAAGGCTCTTTCCCGACGGTGATCGACAGCGTGGCGAACATGCCGGGCTTCAGCAGGCCTTTAGGATTGGACAAGACGACGCGCAAGCGCGCCGTTCGCTTCTCCGGATCGAGCGATGGGATAATGCTTTGGACCTTGCCCTCAAACACCTGTCCGGGATACGCCGGGACCGTAACTGCGGCAGGAAGACCCGGCCGGACCTCGGACAACTGGCCCTCAAACACGTCGCCTTCGATCCAGACCGTGGCGAAATTGTCGATTTCGAAGATCGGGCCGCTGGTGCTGACAGGAGAGCCTGCCACGGCGGTCCGATTCACGACGGTGCCCGTGAGCAGGGCTGACACCGGCAGCGCTCGCACCAATTCCTGGGTCTTTTGGAGATTCTCGATCTGAGCCTTGGAGAGGCCAAGTATCTCGAGTCTCTCTCTTAGCCCGGCCACTTCGCTCCTCTTCGCTTCATATTGGGCGACCGCGTTCTGAACATCCTTTTGCGACACTGCTTCGATCTCTATAAGCTTTTTCAGCCTGGCTGAGGCGGCCTCGGCGACGGGCAATTCCGCTGCTGCGCGAAGGAGTTCCACCTGCAGCGTTTCGAATTCCGGGCTTTGTACGGTCGCAAGCACCTGCCCGGCCTTGACGATATCGCCTACGTTGACATAGACATTCGCGATCTTGCCTTCCACGCGCGATCCGATGAAGGCCCGCAAGTCGGGCGGCACTTGGACGGCACCGGTGAGTTTCACCGTGCGAGCAATGGCGCGACTCCCAACGACAGCAGTTTTGAGGCTGATCGATGCAGCTGCGGCTTCGTCCAGCTCGACCCCTGCGGGAATCGTGACCGGCATCGCAGCGCTTCCAGGAACCGGTTCCCCCGTCACGGCTGATGGTGCGGAACGCTTACTCAGACGACAGGTGGCGAACATCAAGAGGAGCACGATAACGACTCCGGCTACGATCGGGAGCGCCCGAAACTTCGGCTTCCCGTCGGGTTGTTCCTGGCGGGGTTTCAAAAGGGTGGTGTATTCGCCTGATGCATGCATGTAAGCTACCTCAAAGGTCTGCCGGTCGCGTTCTCGAGGTCGATTCGATCGAGTTCAAGATCGAGAAGGGTTTGAATATATTCATGACGCGCGTCGAAAAACGTCCGCTGAACCTGAATAACCGCGAAAATGTTCTCGTTCCCAAGACGATATGACTCCTGAATGGCGTCGATGTTGCGCTGAAGCTGTGGCAGTACGGATTCTTTGTACAAGGTGCGCGTTAGAACTCGCGAACGATAGTTGGCAAGCGCGATCGAGATTTCGTTTTCCACGACGTTCCGCACGTATCGGGCGGTCTCCTCGGCAGCCCGTCTTTCGTAGTCTGCGCTCGCAACGTTTCCCTGGTTTCGATTGAACAGCGGAAGAGGCAGGGTCGCCTGAAATGCCAGTTGCTCGTTGCGCCGCAAAATTTGACTAGCTTGACCCGCCGCCGACGATCCACCAATGATGGAGTTTTGCTGCTGATAGCCCGCCCCTAGGGTGAGGTTCGGGAAACGGAGCGCACGCGCAAGCCGGACGGCATTCGTGCGGGCTTCAACGTTACTATCGGCTGCGAGCACCTCGGGCCGGTGCTGCAGTCCGTAATCGAGGAGCTCGTCATCGGGCGGTAAAGAAAGGGGGGCTGCAAAGTCGCTTGTGGCGATGACAGAAACCGCCGGTGGACGTCCCATTAAGAGATTCAAGCTCGCCATGGCCCCCCGATAGCGGCGCTCAAACTCCTGCTCGTTTCTCTGGGAACGCGCCAATTCGATTTTCGACAGGTTCAGCTCCACGCCGGGCGCTTCCCCGACCTTCACCCGTTCAGCATTCAGATCCACAAAGCGTCGAAGGATCGCTGAGGTCTCCCGGGCCAGATTGAGATCACGTTCGGCGAAGACAAGCGTGAAGTAGGCCTTCTGGGTCCGAGCGATCAAATCGCGTTGCGTAGATTCGGTTTCGTGCCGCACTCGATCAAGATCACTGCGTGCGGTGAGACTTCTATAGTGGCGCTTCCCAGTGGTTTCCAGCTCTTGTTGGATTCCCGCACTCCACCCGGTCTCACCCTCGTTGGCATAAAAGCGGTCCGTCGCTCCGGTCGAGGTCAGGAACGGGTTCGGGATGAGCCCCGCTTGTCGCAACTGGCCCTCGGCCACGGGAATGCGCTCGAGCTCAGCACGAAACGCGAGATTTTGAGCGAGCGCTGTCCGGACAGCCTGTTCAACGCTCAACCGCTCTCCCGAGAGAGTCTGCCCCGAAGTTGGCCCTGACTGTGCCGATAAGATGGGTGCGGATTGGGTTGAAGCCGTTGTGGCGACAAAAATCAGGCAAAGGAGTATACGAGCCGAACTCCTCAGTGCGTCGTCGCCACTCAATCGTTTGTCCCTTGGTCTCATCTCGTCTCATGGCAACCGAAAGGCCCCAGCACTCCCAGGCAGCGAACAAACGGTGTAAGGCAGCTTGCCCAGCATGGCCGTTTGTACAAATGCCATTCTCTTGCGGCTCGCGGAAGGCGCCTTGTCCGTTCCCGAAGCGCGCAAGCCTTCAGTTTCGATCATGCCTGGATCGAGCGAGTTCACGCGGACTAGGCTCCTTGTTCGACATCACTCGCAGCAATGCTCAAACGGCCGAAACCTTTCCTTTCCTTCTTGACGACAGCACGACGATCGCCACTAGTGATAGCCCTGCGAGCACTCCAAGATTGATTTCAATTCTCTGGCAGTGCATCCATAGATGGCCTCAACGCATGAAGCGAATCTCTACACAACAACTAGGGGGGCCCTTTATCAGTATCAGGTCATAACCGAGTTTGCAGGTCTATGTGGCAAGACGGGGGTCGCGATTTGGACAAGGTGTCAAGGAATCGACAGGCCCGCTCCCGGCTGTCTCTCATTCGTGCTCAGATGCCAGATCGTTCTTGAAGAAAATACCTCGGCGGCTCTGATTAATCTGGATGATGCGCTTATGGAGGAGCTGGATCGACTCTCCAAGAGCGCGCACGCCGAGGCAGCTTGAGGATTGAAGACAATCCTTTGTTCGCGGATTTGGCGCTCCCGGAGTTGTGAAACTCGAATAAGTTCCCGGGACGCTTCCTGCGGCACAAAAGTTGTCCGACGGAGGCACACCGCCGTTTAGCTGCCCCAAGGACAAACTCGCGATTTCACCCTCCGGTTGAACGGCATCAACAGCGAACGGTGATAAGTGCCACTAATCTGATTAGCACAAAAACCCGCAGGTTTTACGTTGAGTCATGGTGATTGGCCCCTGATCGGGCACGAGCAGACGACTCCGCCTGCGTATTCCGCCGGATCAATTCGTCGAGGCTGAACGGGGAATTTGCAGATGTTGCCAGGAGCAGCGCGCCGCCGGCAGCTGAAAAGACCGACAAATCGAGGGGCGCTTTCACTCCCAAAGCCATCGTCATCGCCAGTGCAAAGGTGGTCAGAAGAACTCCACTTAACAAAGCAATGGTGCGAGTTTTCCACCCGAGAACGAGGAAAAGTCCAAAGAGAATTTCAGCAGCGGTCGCGATAATCGCCAATGCCGGGATCGTTGCCGCAGGCAAGAACCAAGTCAGCTTAGCCGTGTAGGCGAGATAGCGGGCATAATTGCCCCATGCCACATTGGGCTGTCCGTAAAGGCCCCAGAGACCAAATCGGTCTGCGACCGCAGACAAAAAGGAGATCCCCAGAGCGAGCCGCAGAAATACCGAGGTGACAGTTGCTAATCCCGTTAATCGTGTGTTCATCATTGCTCGCTTACTTGGCGGGCACCAGTATTGGAGTGCCTTTGGTTTTCACGAAGAACGCGACAAATTTCGCCGATTTGGTTTTACTTGCATTCCGCCCAACGAGGTGGGTATCATGCGGGCCTTCATAGAAGGTCTGACCAGGCGTCAGGGTCACTTCCTTTCCGTCCCTGACTTGCATCACGACCGAGCCTTCCAGCACATAAACAAACACATAGGCGTTGTGCCGATGTATGTCGTCCGAATGGCCCGGCGGATATTCCACCGTGATCATCACGCCTTCTTTGCCGGGACACTCGGTCAGGTCTTTGGACATGAGCGGCGCTACCTTAGCCACTTGTGCTACGAGCGTGGTGGAGATGAGAAACACTAGAAACAGAACTATTGTTGTGAATGCCATACGTTAACCCTTCGCTTGACCGACGCCGTTTCAACGGGTCATGTATTGGAGTACTTCGCGATTAGGCGTAGTGCCGCATGAGTTCCTGTTCCGCACGCAACCAATCTTCGACGTGGTGTCCGTCCTGACGCCCACGTGACTCATACAAACTGAAGGCGAGTTGTGCGATCTCGTCGTTTGTCGGGTAGAGGCGACTGCCAGTGTACTTTCCCATCGTTCCCTCACCCGTGATGTCTGCGATAACTATGTCAGCTACCCTCTTCATGACTTCTTGATCTCCTCGGTATTTCCTATCCGTTCTCGTTGACGCGGCTCCTCGTTCGAAGTACAACCACATGGCCCAACGAATACCCGAGCAATCCGTATAAGAAGCACGATCACAGAGGACCGTCAGGCTGCGATGCTCAGCAGGATCTTGCCGCGCCTATGCGGCTCACCCCCTCAATTTATGGTGCACTTTGCGCTCCACTCATCGCTGATCTCTTTACTACCTTATGGGCAAACACGACGATCATAACCGCGTCGCTATTTGGACAGAGCGTCAGCGGATAGACACGCTCCTCACCGAAGTTCCGCATTTTCCTATGCCGACGGGATACACAATCGATCACGCCGGGCCTCGCCGCTCAAGCACAGAACCTTATGGGCAATATGAGGTGTTTGTTCCGCTTTCGCACAGGTGACAGGTTGGCATTCGATGCAATGAGGAGTTGTTTGCAATCTGGAGCCACGACCTTCTAGGATCGCCGCATGGTTCGTGGCAGCCGGCGTGCTCACTGCAGAAATGGTGAAGTGACGTTTGAGAAGCGAAGGATTTCGTTTTTCAAATCAGCGACTGTGACTTAAGCCAATTCGCTCTTTCACGCAGAGGAGAAGTTCTAATGGGTACCATCTCACGAGGTTTTTTCGGCAGACGAACTGTGGCAGATGCGAAGCTACCGCCAGGGCAATACCTAACGACAGATTTCCCAGTCCTCTCAGCTGGACCGACTCCGCAGATTGCGCTCGACAAGTGGGAGTTTACGATCGACGATGGATCGAACGTTTTGCGACGATGGAATTGGAAATCGCTTCGAGAGCTGCCCACCGAGAACATTACGGTTGATCTGCACTGCGTGACGCGATGGTCGAAGCTCGGCACGCATTGGGAAGGCGTGTCTCTCGACACCATCCTTGGCGAGATAGAAACCGACGCCGAGTATGCAATGGTGCGTTCCTATGGTGACTACACAACAAATCTGCCTCTTGCGGATCTCAAAAACAAGCAGGCATGGATCGCGTTCCGATTTGACGACGAAGATCTTGTCCCTGAACACGGTGGCCCGGCACGACTTCTTGTCCCGCATCTCTATTTATGGAAGAGCGCCAAATGGGTGCGGGGCATCAGACTCATGCACGAGGATCAGCCTGGCTTTTGGGAAAGCCTCGGCTACCACGACTATGGGGACCCATGGCGCGAACAGCGTTACTCGGGCGACGAATGATGTGGCGTGCGGGAACAGTGATTGCACTTCACGACGAAACGCAGACAGCGAGGACGATCACGCTTCAGGTAGCGGATTGGCCTAGTCATGTCGCGGGGCAGCACGTCGACGTGCGGTTGACGGCGCCCGATGGATACTCCGCAGTTCGATCGTACTCGATCGGTTCACCTCCGAACGCGGAAGGGCGAGTTGAACTGACTGTCGAGCGGCTGTCTGACGGCGAAGTCTCACCCTATCTCACGCAAGAACTTGCAGTCGGGGATCGTGTGGAGTTGAGAGGGCCGATCGGTGGTTGGTTCGTGTGGCGACCGCAGCAGCCGGAACCGATCCAATTAATTGCAGGCGGTTCGGGCATCGTTCCGCTTATGGCAA
>WNGK01001104.1_pt1 | contig 36683 bp, 30 predicted proteins | sample 5400601 | NCBI WGS metagenome assembly WNGK01 (sample SAMN13153376, study PRJNA577476) | soil metagenome | isolation source: 60 cm soil or saprolite under Garry oak tree replicate 1 | place: USA:California | collected 2016-06-15 | reverse complement strand
GCGTCGATCTCGCAATGCCTCTAAGGAATTGGTCATGGGAGCCCTCCTATCTGACAGACATTATAACCTGTCAGACAAGAAAGGAAAACCCCGGCCAAACCCTATCAGACTTCGGAGTGAATTTTCATGTCGTGCTCCCCTTAGCCGGCCGCGCGTTGCTATTCGCCGTGTGGACACGATAAGATAATCCGTACACGTCTTCTCCGCTCTTATCCCAGTAATTTTTGTGAAGGTATTTCCCTGCGGGCAAGGAGTGTGCGACCCCGGGCGCAGCGCAGCCATCTGCCTGCTCGAGATTTCCCCTGACGGAGCTGCAATTGAAAAAAGGCAAGACTGCGGTGATTGTAGGCGCCCAGTGGGGCGATGAGGGCAAAGGGAAGATCGTCGACGTGCTGTCGGAGAACTTCTCGGTCGTGGCCCGCTATGCCGGCGGACACAATGCCGGCCACACCGTCATCATCAACGGCAAGAAATTTATTCTCCAGCTTGTGCCGTGCGGCGTGCTGCGCACCGGCTGCCGCAGCGTGATTGGCAATGGCGTGGTGCTCGATCCGCTTGCCTTTCTGAAAGAGGCGGGGGCATTGCGCGAAGCCGGGGTGCAGATCGACGGCCACCTTTTCGTTTCCAACCGCGCCCACGTCATCCTGCCGTACCATCGGATGATCGAACTGGCGGCGGAGAACGCGCCGGGACGAGTCAAGATCGGCACCACGTCGCGCGGCATCGGTCCGGCCTACGAAGACAAAATGGGCCGCCGCGGGCTTCGGGTAGCGGATTTGCTCGACCTGCAGCTGCTTAAAAAGCACATCGAGAATGCGGTGCGCGAGAAAAATATGATCGCGCACGCGCTCTTCAACTCCGAGCCGCTCGACGCCGACAAGATGTACACCGAGTACGCGCAGGCGGCTGAGAAGATAGCGCCGTTCGTCTGTGACACGGCCGTCCTGCTGAATCAGGCGCTGGCCAGTGGCGAATCGATTCTGTTTGAGGGCGCGCAGGGCACCATGCTCGACATCGACCACGGGACCTATCCCTTTGTAACGTCTTCCAGCGCGACGTCTGGCGGCGCGGTTATTGGCACGGGTGTTGCACCCAATGCGATCAATTCCGTCATTGCCATCACCAAGGCCTACTGCACACGCGTGGGCGAGGGACCATTCCCCAGCGAAGACAAAGGCGAGGCCGGCAACGATCTGCGCAAGCGGGGCAATGAATATGGCGCGGTGACCGGGCGTCCTCGACGCACGGGATGGCTCGATCTGCCCCTGCTGCGTTATTCGGGCATGATCAACGGCACTTCGTGGCTGGTGGTCACCAAGCTTGATGTGCTCGATGAACTGGCCGAGATTCCTGTTTGCGTCGGCTATAAGATCGACGGAAAGGCCACAGCCGAGGCGCCCGCCCAAGCCAGCGGCTACGACAAGATCGAGTGCATTTACCAGAAGCTGCGGGGATGGCGCACCTCGACGGAGGGCATCACCGACTACGAAAAGTTGCCCAAGGCGGCGCTGGATTATCTGGCGTTCGTGGAGAAGGAAGCGGGAGCGAAGGTTGGCATGATCTCCACTGGTCCGGACCGCAGCCATACGATCCTCATGGACGAGTTCGTTACGGAGTTGAAGACTGCCGCGCAAAAAGCTTAGAATCGCTTCCCCGACTTACCTGCAAGCGGGGAAGGAGCGAAACGATGGTAGTGTTGGCGGTTACCTGGATGGCGAAAGTTGGGCACGAAGCCGAAGTTGCCGCACTATTTGAAAAGTTGACCGAACAATCCCGCAAGGAGCCGGGCTGTGCCATGTACCAGGTGCATCGACACAAAACTGAGCCGCGCCGCTACTTCATCTACGAGCAGTACAAGGACGACGCAGCGCTCGAAGCCCATCGCGCCGCGCCACATTTTCTGCAACACGCCCGCAAAGATCTCCCCAGGATTGCCGATCGCGTGGAAGGACATTTGTTCGAACCGCTGGGTTAACCTGGTGAGATTGTGTGGGCGCGGGCGACACGCCCGCGCGTTTTTGCAGGTCCGTTCGACAAGCCGATCACTTCACTTTGTCGATCATCAACTCGCCCCCGGAGGCGTAACTTTCCTTCGAGACTTCATTGAAGGCCACAATGATTCCTTCGCGCCGCGCCCCAGCTTCCTCGACGAGAGCATCAGTAATCCGCTTCGCGATCTTGCGCTTCTGATCGGCGGTGCGGCCCTGCAGCATCGTAACTTGAACCATGGGCATAAGAAAAGTTCTCAGTTCCCAGTTCTCAGCAAAAACAGTTCCCAGTCCAAAAAACTGAGAACTGAGGACCGAGAACTCAGAACTATTTTGCCAACTCGTATCCCGCAAAGAAAAAGCTCAGCTCGAATCGCGCCGTATCTTCCGCGTCCGAACCGTGAATCGCGTTGTGCTCGATGTTGGTCGCCCACTTCTTGCGGATGGTTCCTTCCTCGGCCTGAGCCGGATTGGTCGCTCCCATCAGCTTGCGCAAGTCGGCAATGGCATTTTCCTTTTCCAGTGCCAGCACGACGATCGGGCCGCTGGACATGAAGTCGGTGAGCGTGTTGAAAAATGACCGGGCCGCATGCACGGCGTAAAACTGCTCCGCCTGATGCTTGGAGATTTCCAGCATCTTGATGGCGAGAATGCGGAAGCCGTTCTTCTCGAATTGCTCGATGATGTCGCCGATAGCATTCTTGCGGACGGCATCGGGTTTGACGATGGTGAAGGTGCGTTGCAGAGTTTTCATAAGTTCGGTCGTTGTTCCTTGCTCTTGGCTCGCTAGCCTAAAATGGTTGGTCATTCCGAGCGAAGCGAGGAGCCTGCTTCGTCTCGATACCGTACTCTAGACGTTCACCCCGAGCGCAGCAGCCAGCGTCTCTCCAATCGCAGCCGGGGACTTTGCCACGCGAATCCCACAAGCTTCCAGAGCCCTCATCTTTTCTGCGGCCGTACCCTTGCCGCCGGAAATGATCGCTCCCGCGTGTCCCATGCGGCGTCCAGGCGGTGCGGTCTGTCCGGCAATGAAGCCCACCACCGGCTTCTTCATGTGAGTCTTCACAAACTCCGCGGCGGTCTCTTCGGCGGTGCCGCCAATTTCGCCGATCATGATCACGGCTTCCGTTTCGGGATCGCGATTGAACAAGTCCAGCGCATCGATAAAATTAGTGCCGATGATAGGATCGCCGCCGATTCCAATCGCGGTCGATTGTCCAATGCCGCGCTGGGTAAGCTGATGCACCGCCTCATAGGTCAGCGTGCCGGAGCGCGAGACGATGCCGATCGATCCCTCTTTGTGAATCGACGCCGGCATGATTCCGATTTTGCATTTTCCCGGCGAGATAATTCCTGGGCAATTCGGCCCGATCAGCCGTGAACGCCGGTCCTGCAGAAATTCCCAGGCCTTTACCATGTCGAGGGTCGGAATGCCTTCGGTGATGCAGACGATCAGGTCAAGTTCCGCATCCGCCGCTTCCATGATTGCGTCCGCCGCAAATGGCGGAGGCACGAAGATGACTGTGGCATTAGCGCCGGTCTTGTCGGCGGCCTCGCGCACCGTATTGAAAATCGGCCAGCCTTCGTGCGCGGTGCCTCCTTTGCCAGGGGTAACGCCTCCGACGATTTGTGTGCCGTAAGCGGCGCTGGCCCTCGAATGAAACGTGCCTTCACGGCCGGTAAGTCCCTGCACGATTACCCGCGTATTCTTATCAACCAGGATTGCCATAAATTAAAAATCCTCGCTATCGCCATTCCGTTACGCCCAGAGTGCCTCGCGCCACTGCGACCACCTTGTCGGCCGCGTCCTTCATGGTGTCGGAGACGACGAAGTTGAATCCCGAGTTCATCAGGATCTTCTTCCCCTCATCGACGTTCGTTCCTTCCAGCCGCAACACGATTGGCAGCTTGATGTTGGTTTTGCGCGCGGCGTCGACCACGCCGGTCGCCAGCGTATCTACCCGCAGGATGCCGCCGAAAATATTGATCAGCACCGCCTTCACGCTTTTGTCGCTGAGCAGAATTTCGAATGCGTGCGCGACCTGCTCGGAACTGGCACCTCCGCCGACATCGAGAAAGTTGGCAGGCATCCCGCCCGCGTACTTGATGATGTCCATGGTCGCCATCGCCAGTCCGGCGCCGTTCACCATGCAGCCCACGCTGCCATCGAGCTTGATGTAGTTCAGGCTGTACTTCGACGCCTCCACTTCCAGCGGATCTTCTTCTGTAATGTCGCGCAACTCCCGCAGATCGGAGTGGCGGAACAACGCGTTATCGTCGAACGTGATCTTCGCGTCGAGCGCGAACAGGCGGCCATCTGTGGTCGTGATGAAAGGATTGATTTCGAGCAACGAAGAATCCGTGTCGAGGAAAGCCTTGTAAAGGCTGGACAAGAATTGAACGGCGGGGTTGATCTGCTGCGGCTTCAGTCCCAGTTTGAATGCGATTTTCCTGGCCTGGAACGCTTCCAGCCCCATCCCTGGATCGATGTGCTGCTTCAGAATCGCGTCGGGAGTTTCCGCCGCGACTTGCTCGATCTCCATTCCCCCCGCGGCCGACGCCATGAACACGGGCTTGCCCTCGGCGCGATCGACCAGAATGCCGAGGTACAGTTCCTTCTCGATCGGCAGCGTTTCCTCGATCAGCAGGCGGCGCACGATGCGGCCCTCAGGACCGGTCTGATGCGTGACCAGCTTCATACCCAGCATCTTGGAGGCAAGGTCGCCGGCTTCGCTCACCGACTTGGCGATCTTGACGCCTCCGCCCTTGCCTCGCCCACCGGCGTGGATTTGCGCCTTGACCACAACTCCGCTCGCGCCCGAGCTGAATAATTCTTTCGCGGCGGCCTCGGCCTCGTCCTGGGAAGCGGCCATTGTCCCACGCGGAACGCTTACACCGTACTTCTTGAGAATCGCCTTGGCCTGATACTCATGGATTTTCATAATGCGGCTCGAAAGTTAAGAATCGGAAGGACCCTGCTTGCGGCGACGCACTGCGGGCAGCAAACTTGTAATTCTATAGAAGGGTGGGGAATTAGGGCAAACGATGTGCGCTTCTCGACATGGGAGGAAATACCGCAGCCACGGTCTGCGACTCTCCGCGCGTTCCGTACATCTAAGTAACACGCAAATACGAATTCAGATTGAAAGAGATTGCAGATTTGGAGCGCTTGTTCTGCGATGATCTCTGGAGTGCTGGTTTAGAAATCTGCAATCTTCAATCTCAAATCGCTTTGTCGAATGCTCTTCAGGGTTTCTATCGTCAGGAGGTTTCCAGCGTGAAGCTCGTGTCCTTGAATGTCGCGCGTCCGCAGCTTGTGGTCTACCAGGGAACGACCATCAACACTGGAATCTTCAAGAAGCCCGTGTCCGGCCCCGTCGAACTGCGGACGTTGAATCTGGACGGCGACCGTCAGGCCGATCTCCGTGTCCACGGCGGTCCCTGGAAAGCCGCATACGCCTATCCTTCTGAACATTATCTCAATTGGCGGCGGGAGTTGCCCGGCGTCGATCTTCCCTGGGGTATGTTCGGCGAGAACTTCACGACCTCCGGTCTTGCGGAAGACGACCTTCACGTCGGGGATCGCTTTCAGATCGGCTCTTCGATCGTGATGGTGCGCCAGCCACGGACTCCATGCCAAAAGTTGGCGGCGAAGTTTCAGCGCGACGATATTCTGGAGCGCTTTCTGCTCAGCGGGCGCAGTGGCTTTTACTTTTCGGTCGAACAGGAAGGGTTGGTCGAGGCGGGGGATGCGGTTGAGTTACTCGAGCGAAATGCGGAGGGAATTACGATCTCCGAAATGAACCGGCTCTTTGTTCAGGAGAAATATAATCAGGATCTGCTGCGCAAGGCCATTCACACGGCGGCGCTGCCGGAAGATTGGCGCCAGTACCTGGCGGAAAGATTGGACCGGCCCGCGATCCCGAAGTAGTCCGGCGTCAGGAATCGAGGCGAAGAATCGCGGCGAAGTCCGATCATGCCGTACAATTCGGCCTGAACGCTCCGGCCTGACTCCGATGATCCTCGACGCTCTCCATCGCATCGCGAACCACAACCAATCGCTCGATCGCGCCGAGGCTCGCGAAGTGATGTCCGAAGTGCTCGACGGTAAGTGCACTGATGCGCAGATCGCCGCGCTGCTCATCGCGCTGCGCCTGAAAGGGGAAACGGTCGAGGAGATCGTGGGCTTCGCTGAAGCCATCCGTGCCGCGGCGGCGCCATTGCCGATTGAGCGTGTCGGCGCAACCGAAGCGATTGTCGTGAGCGGCACGGGCCGCGACGCTCTCGCCGAAGAATCTCTCGTCGATACCAGCGGCACCGGCGGCGATGCCAGCGGAACGTTCAACATTTCCACGGCGACGGCTTTCGTAACCGCGGGCGCGGGCGCGCGCGTAGCCAAGCACGGCAATCGCAGCATCAGTTCCAAATGCGGCTCGGCCGATGTGGTGGAAGCCCTGGGAGTGAACATCCAGCTTTCGCCGGATCGCGCGGCGCAATGCCTGCGCGAAGTCGGGATTTGTTTCCTGTACGCGCCGAATCTTCACCCGGCAATGAAGCAGGTGCAGGGCGTCCGCCGCGAGTTGCGCATGCGCACGATGTTCAATCTGCTCGGTCCACTGACGAATCCGGCGCGCGCGTCCGGGCAAGTCGTGGGAGTGTATTCGCTCGATTTGGTGGAAAAACTCGCGGAAGCGCTGAGCATGCTCGGCCTGCATCGCGCGCTCGTCGTCCACGGTCTCGATGGGCTCGACGAGATCACGATCACCGGAATGACGCGCGTGGCGGAAGCTCGGGAGGGCTCGGTGCGCTGCTACGAAGTAGAGCCGGAAGAATTTGGCATGGCTCGCGCTACGCTGGCGGACATTTCGGGCGGCGATGCCACAGGAAATGCCGCGATCATTCGCGCTATTCTGGGCGGAGAGAAGTCCCCGCGGCGGGACGTGGTGCTGCTCAATGCCGCCGCCGCGCTGGTGGCCGCCGGCAGAGCGGACCGCATCGCAGAATCAATCCCGCTCGCGGCCGAGTCGATCGACTCCGGAGCCGCGGAGGAAAAACTCGAAAGACTGGTCAAGTTCGCGTCGGGCGGGACTTAGACTCGACAGGCGTTATCAATCGAAGTGCAGTGTTGAGGAGACGTCCATGCTGCGAAAACTGTTGCACCTGCTCCCTTTCCTGGTCGCCGTAGGCGCGTTGAGTCAGGATATTCAGGTCAATCGCCAGAACAAGACCATTGCCGTTACGGCGGATGAATCCATGACAGCGGACGCGGAAGTCGCGGTTCTCGCCATTGGATATCATAACTACGCGCCCACGCAGGACGCCGCATTCCGCGAAAATCTGCGCGTTGCAGAACACATTACACAGGCTTTGCTCCGGGCTAAGATCGCTGCTGAAAATATCGAGACCGAGAAACTCCGTCTTGGCCGAACAGAAGGGGATGAAAAGTGGACTGCGGAAATGAAAAAGGAACGCAGTTTTGAAGCCCAGCAATCCTGGCATGTGACCATATCGGCTTCGCAGGCGCAGACAGTGGTCGATCTGGCGGTAAGGGCGGGGGCGAACGACGTCGACGATGTGGAATGGAACGTTGCCGATCCCGTTGCCTTGCAGGCGAAGGCTAGCGGCGCAGCATTGGCAAAAGCCCGCTCGATTGCGGAGCAGATGGCGAAAGGGCTCGGCGCAAAGCTCGGCGACCTTGTGTACGCGAGTAACCGCGCGCCCGTCGCGAAAATGTGGCGCGGGGCAGTGCTGAACACAATGGCCGCGACGATTACTAACGCAACCGAAAATGAGCCCAAGCTCAAACTATTTCCCCAGAAGGTGAAGAGCGACGCGACGGTTCACGCGGTCTTCGCGATCGAGTAGAATCCCGCTTGTTCTCCAGCAGAAGGCACTGCCTCGCTCGATCCGACGGTTTATTTTACGGCAACCTTCTCCAGATACTGCGCGACGTGAACATTCCATCCCAACTCCCTCTTCATCAGATCGCGCAATTGCCCTGAAGCGTCAGGCTCACCGTGTACCAGATACGTCGACTCGGGCCTGTTGCGAAAGGTGTGCAGCCACTGCAGCAACTCCGGCGGATCGGCGTGATCGCTGAACTGCTCGAGCGCGGCGATCCGAGCGCGAATGGGAACGTAATCCCCGAAAATCTTCACTTCGTCGGACTTGGTCCTGATGGCGAACCCGCGCGTCCCGGGTGCCTGAAAGCCAATGAACAGCACCAGGTTCTTCGGATCGGGCAGTCGCTGCGCCAGATGATGCAGAATGCGTCCGCCCGTCACCATGCCGCTGGAAGAGATGATGACTGCAGGCATCGCGGTCGCGTTGATCTTCTTCGATTCTTCCGGAGTCGACGCAAAGGTGAATCCCAGCCAGTGCAGCGGCGAGCCATACTTCCGGATCATGTCGCGAGTCTCGTCGCTATATTCCTCGTCGTGCTTCAGGAAAATCTCGACTGCCTTGATGGCCATGGGGCTGTCGCAAAAGACGGGCAAGCGCGGAATCTGTCCCGACTCCATCAAGTGCTTGAGGATGAAAATAAATTTCTGCGTGCGCTCAATCGCAAACGCCGGGACAACCACGCTGCCGCCCCGCTCGGCTGTCGTCGTAATCAACCCCGCCAGTTCTGGCAAGGGATCTTCCTTGGGATGTGCGCGGTTCCCGTAGGTCGATTCCATCACAACGAGGTCGGCGATCTCGCCTTCGGCCGGACCTGAGTGCACGACCTTCCCCGGTGCGACCTTGTGATTACGCACGCGCCCGACGTCGCCTGTGAACAGCAGTCGGCGCGTTTGTCCTGCGATGCTGAGCGATATTTCGGCCATGCACGATCCCAGAATGTGTGCCGCGGGGACGAAACGGAACGAGAGATCCGGCGAGAGTGGAACGTCCTGGCCGACTTGGACGGACCTGAAATACTGCAGTGAGTTCTGCGCCTCGTCGAAGGTGTACAGTGGCAGCGCGGGTTTATGCTTCGACTTGTTCGTCTTGTTGTAGAAGCGGGCGTCTTCTTCCTGCAGGTGTCCGGAGTGCGGGAGAATGATGCCACACAAATCGATGGTAGGCGGCGTGGCATAAATCGGCCCGCGGAAACCTTCTTTTACCAGGCGCGGAATCCATCCACAGTGGTCAAGGTGCGCATGCGTCAGGATGATCGCATCGCCGGCACCGGCGTGTCGCGCCAGTTGCGCTCACGCCATTCCTTCGGACCCTGAAAGAGGCCGCAATCGATGAGAACCTGGAAGCCACTTTTGCCCGACGGGTCGCCCGTATTGATCAGATGCTTCGATCCGGTGACTGTGCCCGCGGCGCCAAGAAATTGAATATAAGCCAAGCGTTCCTCCCGGAGGCTACGTCGAATTCTATTTTTCTGTCGACTCGATCTTGAATGTGTTGTTTGTCATGTCGCTCTCGGGCACGCTGCCGTCATTGACCACGATTTCCTGCGGAGCGGCAGGGACCTCGATGCGAGTCACGGTCTTGTTCTTTGCTTGCCCCTCGAGCCGCCGCATGATTTCTCCGCCGGAATACTTGATGACGACGGGAACTTCGGCTCCGGCTGTTCCCAGATTATCGAGTGTAATCGTCAACATGAATGAACCGATCATCGTCTTTCGCGAGAAGGCGGACTCCACCTTGAAGTCAGGCAGTCCGCGGTCGCGGTAGACCCAATCGTCGAAGAACCACTGCAGATCGCGTTGCGTGTGCGCAGCAATCAGCCGTGGCATGTATGCAGATTCCGTGTCCTGCTCGGGACGGTAGGCCGCAAGAGCCTCTTTGAGCGCCGCTTCGCCGACCATGTCGCGCAGCATCCACCAGACGCACATCGCCTTGCTGCGATGCAGTTCCTCGTCGGTCGCATTCACCAGCGAGCGGTTCGTCTGATCTTCAAATCTGGGCACGGTCGTCGGCGCTTCGAGTTGGGTCAACGCAGCGCGGTGCAATCCCATGTAATCGAGTGCAGCGGGGCGTCCCTTCTCGCGTTCGAGGTAGAGCGCCTGCGCGAAGTGGGCAAGACCCTCTTCGATCCACGGACGGAACGAGAGGAACGCAGCGTGCGTGAGCTGATGGGCAGCGGCGAGTCCGGCGAGCTTGGAATCCTCGCTCGCGAGCGGCGTCAACAGAAGAGCTCCACTCTCGAACGGCGCGGCCTTGGGATCGGGAAGGTCGCCGGTCTTCGCTTTCTCGCGCTGAGTCCCAAACCACTCGGTGATAAGGGGGAGTAACTTCTGCGCTTCGTCGGCAAAATTGGCCGCGGAAGCGTCGTGACCGCGCAAGTAGCGGACTTCAATCGCAGGCCGTTCCAATACCAAATAATTCGCGACGACAATGGTTGGCGCATCCAGGCGCGACGGCTGGTAGGTGCAATCCCAGAGGAAACGGGAGACACCCATTGACTCTTGCATTTTGTTTGGGCACGTAGCGCCGTTGAACAGGATCTGAGGTGGCTCACTGTTGTCGGTTGTCAGCGCGATCTGAAGACGCATCTTCGATCCGGCCTCCCGGTTCTTCCACCTGCCCAGAACTTCAAATAAGCTGTTGCCTTCCGAAAGATTCGCGACCTCGGTTGCAATCGGATACCACGCGACATATCCAACGCCTCGCACCGCTGCGAAATTTGGGCCGATCTGATCCCAGTCCGTGCTGTTCGCCGCTTCTTCAGGCGTGCCAATGCGGGTCAGACGCGTTGCATCGAGGAGGATGACGCCTTCGTAGGCGATTTCCAGATCGATCGTCGCCTTCGGAGCGACGGGAGTCGGTAATGTGACGATCGCTTCCGAAAGTGCGCCCGTGTGATCAATGTCGGACGTGTAGGGTTGCGTGACGTACTGCAAGGCCTTGTCGGCTGCCTTTACCGATCGCCAATCGAGTGAGGATGAAACCTGCAATACCGCGATTTTCTGCGGACTTTGCGAATCGTTTCGCAGCGTGATTTTCCCACGCACTCCGAGGCGATGTTGTTCCGGCTCGACCTGGACATTCAGGTCGTAATTGGTGAAGCTGAATGCTTCACGGTCCAGTGAAAAGCAATTCACCACAGAGGTGCAGAGGACAGAGAGAAAAACGAGACACTTGCAGACGGTCTTAAATTCGCGCAACTTCATTTCGCTTCCGAGGAATCTTTTTTCGCGCGCCTCTGCCGCACGATTTCGTAGAGAACCACCGCCGCGGCGACCGAAACATTCAGCGACGGCACCTTGCCCAGCATCGGAATCGAGACCAGGAAGTCGCACTTCCGCTTCACCAGATCGTGCAGGCCTTTGCCTTCTCCACCCAGAACCAGCGCGCAGTCCATGTTGTAATCCATTTCGTAGTAAGTCTGTTTGCTGCGCTCGTCGAGCCCCACAGTCCACACGTTGTGCTCTTTCAGTTCTTCCACCGTGCGGGCGATGTTCGTCACCTTGGCGATGGGCATATGCTCGCTCGCCCCCGCCGATACTTTCGTGACCGTGCCCGTGACGCTCGCAGAGCGGCGTTCCGGAATCACGATGCCGTTCGCGCCTGCCGCATCGGCGGTGCGCAAGATCGCTCCCAGATTGTGCGGATCCTCCACCCCATCGAGCACGACCACCAGCGAATATTCCGCCCGCTTTGCGCTGATGACATCTTCAAGATCGTTGTATTGTTTGGCCGACGTGACGGCCACCACGCCCTGATGCGCCCCGTTGCCCGCCAGTTCGTCAAGCTCCGTGCGCTGCAAAAAACGCACCGGAACTTTCAGCCGGCGACAGTCTTCAATGAGACGCTGCAGGCGGATGTCGTGCCGCTCCTTGGCCATGCCGACCCACTCAAAAGTCCGCCCACGCGCCTTCAGCGCCTCGGTAACCGAGTTGATGCCATAGATGTAGTGCATGAGTTCTTTCAGAAAGCGAGATGTCTTCTCCGGTATGTCATCTCGACCGAAGCATTTCTTCCGGTACGGAAGAGATGCGCAGTGGAGAGACCTGCTTTGGATGAGTCTACAGCACAACGAAGTGTCGACTTAGGATGGATGCTGCCCAAGCACCCGCAAGATGTCCGACGGTTCCGGCCGTTCCGTGTAATCCTCATTTGCCGCCGCGAATAAAACCGTGCCGTTGCGGTCGAGAATGTACGTTGCCGAAATCGGCAATTCCCAGCTGTCATCTCCGTTGGTGAAGGGCAGGTTGACGAAGGCTCGCCGATACACCGCTTCCTGAAGCTGCGGCACGCGGTAAGTCAACCCAAAGTGCCGCGCGACTTTGTTGCCCGCATCGGAGAGCAGCGGAAAGCGCAGCTTGTGCAGATCGTGCATGAAGAACGACTGCTTCACGGTCTGCGGAGAAACGGCGACCAACGATGCTCCGGCTTGCTCAATCTGCGGCAGGATGAGATTCATAGCCTCCATCTGCCCCACACAAAACGGACACCATCGCCCTCGGATGAAACACAACACAAGCCTTCCCTTCGCGAGTAAGTCAGAAGATGAAACCGTCTTACCATCGTGATCCTGCAATTGGAAATCTGGTGCCTTCGCGCCCCTTGGCAAGATGTCCGCTGCGAGATGCCGTCGCTTGAGTTCAGCGACGGCCTGGGCATGAATGGCCTGAGTCTCGGGAGGAACGTACTTCGCGATGAGTTCTTTGCGCTCAGCAAGAATCTCGTGCAGAGAACGACTGTCGGAGCCTGGTCGTGCTTCTTCAAGCGAACGCCACTTCATCTTTGGCTTCCTCCAATTCGAGCGCGCCGAAGCCCCAGCGAACCCATCCGCTCTTATTGCTTCCTTATACCTCGAAAATGACCGTACAAGATGCTCCGGGGTGAGCCGGCCGCGTCGCGCTCCACGCGGATTTCTTCCCAATAGGACCGGTCCACAAAACGGTCCCGCTCCAATGGTATTAACGGCGAGATGTCCCCAGAGGGCCAGCGCATTGAAAGCATCGAGCCGTCGTCGATGAGACTTACTTCTGCATTCGGCTGGTAAAAGTCCGGGCCGAATTCAAACGTCCCGGCATAAGAGTGGAGTTGCTCCGCGACCGCAGATTCGCCCGGCAGAAATGGTTCATAGGGCAGGCCCAGTGAAATTGCGGCCAGATCATACCCGATTGTGGTCGTTGCCGAGGAATAAATGTTACTGAACACGATCACGATCAACTGCTCTCGCGGCAGGCACATCACGAATGACGAGAAACCAGGAGCGCGCCCGTTCATGTAATAAATCGTCTCGTGATAGCGCTCGCTAGCGCTCCGCATCCAGCCATAGCCCACGCGTGGCGATGGGTCGAGGATTTCGTTTCGAGAAGGCGCCTTCAGAAGACGGCCGCCAAACACAGCGCGTAGGAACTGCGCTTGGTCGCGAGCAGCCGTGACCGCGGACGCATTACCAGTCTTGGCTGACCAATGGATAGAGGTTGCCTGCTTCAAGCCCTCAACGCCCTCCGGCTGGTAGCCCTCGGCTACACCGGTCCCGGATGGAAGAGCATCATCGTCGATCGACGAATTCGAAAGGCCGGCGGGCCGGAAGACCAACTTCTGCATGGCCGCGGCAAAGGGAAGGCCGGTTTTCTTTTCGACGATCAAGGCCAGAAGATTGTAGGCAGAGTGCTCTTCGTGAAGGAACTTCGATCCTGGTTCAAACACAAGCTCGTGATCCTTGATCTTGGCAATCAGGCTGGCGGGCGTCTGATGGTGCTCCAGAACCTGATTGTAGTCGGGCAGGGCGTTAATGTCGGGCAGCCCCGAACGCTCCATCAGCAAATCTCGAACCGTGATCCTGTTCCCGCCCGAAATGCCAGGAACCAAATCGCTCACATGGGCGCCGAGGCTGAGCGATCCCTTATCGACCAGTCGGAGGATCGCCGCCGCCGTGAATTGCATCGAGACCGAGGCGATGTGAAAGCGGGTTGTATTTGCATTTCGAAGGTTCTTCTCGCGATTGGCGAACCCGTACGCCTTCTCGAAGAGAACGTTTCCATTCTTTTCGATCAAAATATCGCCGGCAAAATTGTTGCTGCGGACGTAAGGAGACAAGTAGGAATCTACAGACGTTACATCAAGACTTTTCTGTGCAAAACATTCGCCGAGGCACAACAGAATCGTCGCCAGCTTCCGGAGCTTCATAAATGTGTGTCACAATCGCGCCGGTCACTGGCGACTGAGAACTGAGAACTGAGAACTGCTCCCCTACATTCCCGGCAGTTTCATTCCCGCCAGCCGCCGCGCGAAACTCGGCTTGCCCATCTGCTTGAACATTTTCTTCATCTGTGCGTACTGGCGAAGCAGATTGTTCACTTCCTGCACGGTCGTGCCCGATCCGCGGGCGATGCGTTTACGGCGGTTGCCGTTGATGACTTCGTGATGGTTGCGTTCGTGCGAGGTCATCGAGTTGATGATGGCCTCGACGCGGTTGATTTGTTTCTCGTCGACGTTGTCGGCGGCTTTCTGCAGACCGGAGAACGGGCCGATCGAAGGCAACATCCCCATCAGGCTCTTCATCGATCCCATCTTTTTCACTTGCCGCAGCTGATCGCGAAAATCTTCCAGCGAGAAGCCGTCGCCGGTCAGGGCCTTGGTGGCCATCTCCTGCGCCTTCTTTTTATCGATCTGCGACTCGGCGCGCTCGATCAGCGAGAGAATATCGCCCATACCGAGAATGCGCGACACGATGCGGTCGGGATGGAACGGCTCCAGCGCGTCGTATTTTTCACCCACGCCGATGAACTTGATGGGCTGGCCTGTCACCTGGCGAATCGACAGCGCAGCGCCACCGCGGGCATCGCCGTCCATTTTGGTGAGTACCACGCCGGTGAGCGACAGCTTCTTGTGGAACTCCTCGGCGGAGCGCACCGCATCCTGTCCGGTCATGGCGTCGGCCACGAACAGAATCTCCGACGGATTCAGCAGCTTCTTCAGCGACTGCATTTCGTCCATGAGCTGGTCGTCGATGTGCAAGCGGCCGGCGGTATCGACGATGAGCACGTCACAGCCTGAGACCACGGCCTCGCGCCGGGCTTCTTTCACCAACCGCTCAACGGTCGCCGTATTGGCCTCGCCGACTTGGCCTTCGTAAATGTGACTCTTCACCGCCTGCGCCACAACTTTCAACTGCTCACGCGCTGCCGGACGGTAGACGTCCACCGAAACCAGCAGCGGACGATGGCCTCCGGTCTTGAACCAGTTCGCCAGCTTGCCGGAAGTTGTGGTCTTACCGGAACCTTGCAGTCCGGCCATGAGCACGACCGTCGGCGGCTGCGAAGCAAACTTCATGCGCGCCGTGTCCTTGCCGAGGATCTCGACCAGTTCGTCGCGCAGGATCTTGATGACTTGTTCACCCGGAGAAAGCGCTGTCATTACTTCCTGGCCAACGGCCTTGGCGCGAATCTGGTCGATGAGTTGCTTGACGACTTTGAAGTTGACGTCGGCCTCGAGCAGCGCGAGGCGGATTTCGCGCAGCGCCTCGTCGATGTTCTCCTCGGTGAGCGTGGCTTGACCGCGGAGGGTCTTGAAGGCGCGTTGGAGTTTTTCCTGAAGATTCTCAAACATAGGCGTAATCCGCTATTTTATCAGCTTGTGGAGGGGCGGACGCCCTCCTCCGCCCCGGCAGCGGCACGACTCTCAATGGATGCGTTTGTGGCGCTGGCCCCGGACGAGGGCGTCCGGGGTTCCATGATTTGGGATAACTTATGCCGCGAAGATTTCTTTTGCGGCAACGACAGTATTGCTGTGAATTGTGACCGTATCTTCGACATTCCGGGCATACCCGCCCGCGAAGGTTACCATCACGGGGATGTCCCGGGCGCGAGCCACGCGGAAGACGAGTTCGTCGCGCTTCTTCAGTCCCTCAATCGTCAGCGAAAGCCCGCCGAGCTGATCTTCGCGATATGGATCAGCGCCCGCGATGTAACACAGCACGTCGGGCTCGAACTGGCGCAGGCCGGAGCTGAGCGCGTTGTCGAGCCACGCCAGGTAGTCGTCGTCGCCGGTGCCGTCGGGTAGGTCCACGTCAATGGACGACGGCGGCTTATACAGTGGATAGTTATTGTGCTGGTGCAGCGAAATGGTGAAGACGTCGCCGGCGTGCGCGCCGCGCATTTTTGTTTTTGTTTTCGGCGCGACAGACAACGTCGAGCTCGCAACCGACGGCAGCGGTACACTCTCCGTGCGCGTCCCGGCAAAAATTGCTGCGGTGCCGTTGCCTTGATGCACGTCGCAATCCACCGTCATCGCGGTGCGAATCTGATCGTCGCGCTGCAGTCGCCGGATCGCCACCGCCACATCGTGGATCATGCAGAAGCCCTCGCCGTGGTCGGGAAACGCATGGTGAAATCCGCCGCCAATGCTGATACACACTCGGTCCGTCAGGCATTGACGCGCCGCCATGATTGATCCGCCCGCCGCCAGCCAGAAAGCCTTGACCAGTTCCGGAGAGAAGGGAACTTCGAGTTCCATTTCTTCGCGCGGGCTGAGTGTGCCGGTCTTCAGCTTCTGCACATACTCCGGTTTGTGCACCAGAAGAATGTCGAGATCCGTGGCGGCCTCGGGTTCGAGAAAATCTGTGGCGTCGGCGACGCCGCTCGCGATCAGGCGGTCGCGAATGCGCCGATATTTTTCGGCAGGGAATACGTGGGCGCCGATGGGCAAGTAATACGCGTCGCTGTAGATGAGCTTGAAAGGCAGCATGGATAGGGGCGGTCAGCGCCAAGCGCTTTGAGCTCAGATGATTTGATGATACTTCGATTACCGTGTGTTTTGTCCGATTAGCTTCGTAACCATCAGCAACAACAGAACAGCGACGGTACCGATTCCTGCTGCCAACATCGTGACCCGAAAAATGATCTTCGCGATTCTGCGAGTTGTAATTAGCTCAGGTCTCAGACGGCCAGCGCCAAGCTGCCACGAGATCCACCAGCCGACCGTTGAGTCAACTAAGCCGACGACGAACCCGGAAAGCCAGCCCAAACCAATCGATTTGGCCGGATCAGATATTGCACTCCATGATGCAATCGCCGCCGAGGTTGCCCAAAAGCAGAATGAGATCGGGGAAAGCCGGGAGTATGGGAATCTCAGGCGCTGCGAGAGATAGGCCCCAATAGTATCTAATGTCAGTACGGCGACGATGCCGAAAAGAACTCCGCTTGGGAAGCTACCCATGAGATCCTTGTCGATCCCTAGTTTCATACAGCCAAGCTGTCAATGCTTCTTTGCAGAACTCGGCACTGTCGGCACGATCGACCGTCTCACCGGCACAATCGCCCCCTTCGCCGGATCGGCAGCCGCGTTCGCGCGGGTGAGCACTTCCTGCTGGATATACTGCACGAATTCCTGAATCTGACGCTGCATCTCTTCCATGCGCTCGCGCATTTGCAGGATGATCGCCATGCCGCTGATGTTGACGCCAAGGTCTCGCGCCAGCGACAAAATGAACTCCAGCCGCTGCAAGTCTTCGTCGGTGTAGAGGCGGGTATTGCCTTCGGTCCGCGACGGTTTGAGCAAGCCTTCGCGCTCGTAAAGGCGCAGAGTCTGAGGATGGATGCCGTACATCTCGGCCACTGCCGAGATCATGTACGCGCCTTTGGACTTACGCTTCGTCATCCCGCCTCATTTATAGCAGAAGCGTCGTTCTCAGAAACACAATGGCCACGGATCATCGCCGATCTTCGCGGATTTGGAATCCGTGTTGATCCGTGAAACCGCGGCCAAGTTGAGGCGTTGCGGGCGTGAGCCTACAGCGGAAATCGCGAGCCCAGCGAGGGAACTCTTACGCCACCGGTTCCGGTTTCTGCTGGACCGGTGCCGTCCACCCTGCCGGCTTCAGTGCGTGATTGATGAAGTAGACTACGAAGCCCGCCGCGATCAGGATCATCCCGAAGGCGAACGAACTCATATTCCAGATCTGCTCATGCTCGCTGCGGAAGATCGAAAAGCCGAGCAGCAGCATGGGAGGTATGCCGATGGCGATCGCTCCAAACAGGCCGCCGGGCACGCGGAATGGACGCAACAGTTCCGGCTCGCGGAAGCGCAGCACAGCCAGCGCCACGAATTCCAGGCCCAGGCTGAAGCCGTATAGTAGGATGTCGATTGTGACCAGCCGGGCGAAGCCCAATCCCAGACACATCGCCCATCCGATCGCCAGCGCAATAATGGCGACCCAGGGTGCCCGCGACTTTTTCTGCAACTTTCCGAACACGGCGGGAAGCATGCCATCTTGCGCCATCGCCAAAGGCAGACGCGAATAGCTCATCACCAGCGCGTTGAACATGCCAAAGGCGCTCATCAGGCCGCCGAGCACTACGCCGATGCGGAGCAGCGGCCCACCCAGCAACCCGGCGATATCCGCCCACGAACCGGTCTCCCAGGCTGTAGGCTTCAGCCCGGTCATCCACATCGCGGCAAAGGGCAGCACGTAGGTTGCCGCCACAATGCAGACCGCGACCAGCATTGCCCGAGGATAAGTCCGCTGCGGCTTCTCCACTTCCGTCGCGATGGTCGAGGCGTTGTCCCATCCCATGTAGTTCCACATGCAGATAAGCAGCCCGCCCAAGATGTCCACAGTCGAAGTGGTTGGCTTAGTCACGGCGTTGACCAGCGTGTGGATCTTGAATGGCGCCAGCAGAACGATCGCTATGAAAGGAGCCGAGAGGGCCACGAACAACCATAGCGAAGTGAGCGACACCACCTTCACTCCGGCAATGTTCAGCAACGCACACGCGATCACGACGGCCAGGGCAACCCACCATCCGCGGTTGCCTTCCTGAAACCATGGAAACATCCGGGTCAGGTAGGCCACGAACAGCGTGGGATAAATCGCCATGTCGAAAATGGACGCCACCAGCGAGAGCCAGGCTTCCTGGAATCCCCAGAAGTTGCCCAGTGCGCGGCGCACCCAAGCATAGTAGCCGCCTTCGTGAGGCAGCGCGCTCGAAAGCTCGCCGATCATGAAGGCCGTAGGCAGACTCCAAAGCAGCGGCGTGAGCAGCAGAATCAGGATCGCGCGTCCGTAGCCGGCGCCATGCACGATATCTTCCGTGCCATAGGTTCCGCCCGACACCATAAAGAAGGTGGCGGCGACCAGGGGCCACAGCGTGAGGCGGACGAATTTTTTCCGATTGGGGACGGCGGTGAGGTGCTGGGGATTGTCGAGTTGTTGACGCGGGGTGCTAGCTGTTGCCAATTTCTATGTCTTCCTCCTCAAGCGACTCACTCTCACCACCGCGTCTCCCTTGTGTCTTCGTGAAAAGACGTGCTGCTCGCGGCTCCCGGGTCACAGCGATTCCCGGGTATTTCGGCGAAGTTAGTTCGTACTTGTGAGATTACGGGAAATTTCCACAGATGCAAGATTTTTCTGAGATTTTTTGCAAAATTTTGTAAGCAACCGTTGTGACGGAGTAACGCGTCCGCGTCAAGTCTTGGACTGCAATTCCCGGACTCCGAGCTCGGGAAGCCAGGAGCCGCCGTCCCGAAGTTTCGCTGCCGAGGTTTCGGTCACTACCCAATCTCCGCTTGCTGTTCTCGCGGCCTCTATTTATCATGCCGCCGACCGTTGGAGAGGATTCTATGAAACTACCGTTTCTCGCTGTTGCTCTTTCCCTGGCTGCGCTCTTCGTAGCGCAGCCGTCACAGGCGCAAAACGCCTTCACTCCCGATCAAGTGAAATATGGTCCGGCTCCGCCGTTCCTGCCGCCCGGGGCGCAAATTGCGGTGCTCGAAGGCGATCCGATGGCTGCCTCCGGCGATTTCACGATTCGGCTGAAAATGCCCGACGGCTACAAGGTCGCGCCCCACACGCATCCCACCCGGGAGAACGTGACCGTCATCTCGGGTACCCTAAAAGTGGGGATGGGGGACACCTTTGACGCCACCAAGATGATGAGCTTCGCGGCCGGCAGCTTCGCTTATCTTGATCCCAGCATGCACCACTACGCCGGAGCGTCGGGCGAAACCGTGATCCAGATCCACGGGCAGTCGCCCGTGAAGTTCAACTACATCAACCCGGCGGACGATCCCACGTCGAAAAAATAGACAGGGATTCACAACGATGCTGTCATCCTGAGGCCCGCGCTTTTTGCGGGCCGAAGAGCCTATGCAACTCGCCGTAAGCAGGATTGCATTGATCCTTCACGGCAAAAGACGCCGCTCAAAATGAAAACGCGATTGGGAGCCTATGACAGGGGAAGCAAGGATTAAACCTTGGTCCACAGCTCCGCCCGGGGGTCTTCTGGGTTCAGTTTAGCTAACTCGCGCAGCAATTCTTTCGTTCGCTCGTCGCGAGGCATAGGCACGGTCACCGTGATCTCGACGATCTCGTCGCCGCGCACCCCCTCTTTGGTCGCCGAGGGCACGCCCTTTTCCCGGAGCCGCAACTTCTGTCCCGACTGCGTTCCGGGAGGAATCTTCAGCAGCGCACGGCCATCAATGGTCGGCACTTCGATCTTCGCTCCCAGCGCCGCTTCGGTGGAACTGACTGGCACGGTCAGGTAGATGTCATCCCCATCACGATGGAAGATCGGATGATCTTCGGTGCGGATAATCGCGTACAGATCACCCGCGGCACCTCCGTGCCCCCCGGCATTCCCTTTGCCCGGAACCCGAATGCGCTGCCCATCGCGGGTTCCGGCCTTGATGCGCACTTCAAGCGGTTCGGTCTTCGTGACGGTACCCTCCCCGTGGCAGACGGGACAGGTCGTCAGATTCTTGCCCGTACCGTGGCATCGCGGACACTGCACGTTAAACTTCATCCGTCCGCCGGTCTGGGTAATTTGCCCGGTGCCGTTGCACTCCGGACATTTACCCGGAGCTTCCAGGGAACCCTGCCCGTGACAATTCGAGCACACGTCGTGGCGGGAAATATTCAGGCGCATCACCCCGCCGCGGATCGCCGTCCAGAAAGGAACGTTGACTTGATATTCCAGGTCCGTCCCGGGCTCGGGGCCTTGCTCAGCCTGCGCCGCGCCTTGGCCGCCGCCGAAAATCGAACCGAAGATGTCGCGGAAGCTGCTGCCGCCGCTTCCCCCGCCGCTGCGTCGCCCCCGGCCCGCGCTGTCGACCAGGTCGGAAAAATCGAACCCGCCAAAATCAAAGTGAACGCCCTGGCCCCCATCCGCCACGCCGCCGGGGAAGCCGCCAGGAAATCCGCCGCCTCCACCCGATCCGCCGCCAGCGCGCGCGTAGGCCTCCGCGGTCGCGGGATCGATATTGTCGGAGTAGAACCCAACCTGATCGTAGATTTTGCGTTTCTTGGGGTCGCTGAGAACGTCGTTGGCTTCAGAGAGCGTCTTGAATTTTTCTTCCGCAGATTTGTCCCCAGGATTGACGTCGGGATGGTACTTGCGGGCCAGCTTGCGGAACGTCTTGCGGATGTCGTCTGCCGAAGCCGACTTCTTCACGCCGAGAATTTCGTAGTAGTCCTTTTTTGCAGTGGTTGCCATTGCCCGCCATCTCGGACGCTAGTTCGGGATCCTGTGCTTCTTTTTATCTTCGAATACGACCGCGAAATTCTTGAATTCCGGCGCGTCTTCGTAGACCGGGACCGGCCGGCTTCCCGAGTCGCCATCCACAAACACCAGCCACCGCCGCTCGTCCTCGGCAAGGCTCAAGAAATACGTTTCCCCATTGACCTGAAAATCCACTTCGATCCTCCCAAACTATACGTCGTGCCGCCTTCGCGGCGACCGATCACTCGCTAACGCGATTCCCATAACGCATCTGTCAGCCTGAGCGGAGCGGGATGGCGACCGAAGCGAACCATCTCCCGCAGTCGAAGGACCCCATGTTCCTCAATCCCTCGCAAGGCGCATCAAGGAGTTTCCGCCATGCTCTCGATAGCATCGTGAGAACTCCTTTCCAGGCTGCCTTCACTGCAGGCTGGTAAGGGGTCCTTCGACTTCGTAGATGCTTCGCTTCGCGAAGCAGCACTCCGCTCAGGATGACAGTACTTTCTACTTCTTGTCCTCTACGTCCACGTACTCGGCGTCGATCACGCCTTCGTCCTGCTTCTTGGCTTGACCGTTGCCGCCCGGCTCACCGCCCCCGGTCGCGCCCGGTGTTGGACCTGCGCCTGCTCCTGGCGTCGGCTGTGCCGCCTTGTACATCTGTTCGGCCAGCTTGTGCGAGGCCTGGGTCAGTGTCTCGCGCGCCTTGTCCATGGTCGCCTTGTCGTTCGACTCCAGCGCTTTCTTTGCGTCGGCCACAGCGTTTTCGACGTCTCCACGCTCCGAGCCACTGATCTTATCGCCCTGCTCGCGCAGCATCTTCTCGATGTTGTAGACCATGCTGTCGAGCTGGTTCTTGGCCTCGATCGACTCGCGCTGCGCCTTGTCCTCAGCCGCGTGCGCGTCGGCCTCCTTCGCCATGCGCTCGACCTCTTCCTTCGACAAGCCGGAAGACGATGTGATGGTAATCTTCTGGTCTTTCTGTGTTGCCGTATCTTTCGCCGTTACGTTGAGGATACCGTTGGCGTCGATGTCGAACGTTACCTCGATCTGCGGCACGCCGCGCGGAGCCGGCGGAATCCCGGTCAGGTGGAACTTGCCCAGAGTCCGGTTCTGCGCCGCCATGGGCCGCTCACCCTGCAGCACGTGGACTTCAACCGAGGTCTGGCTGTCGGCCGCGGTCGAGAACGTCTCCGTCTTCTTCGTCGGAATCGTCGTATTGCGTGGGATCATCGGCGTCGCCACGCCGCCCAGCGTCTCAATCGCCAGCGACAGCGGAGTCACGTCGAGCAGCAATAGGTCTTTTACTTCGCCGCCCAGCACGCCACCCTGAATCGCCGCGCCGATCGCGACCACTTCGTCGGGATTCACGCCCTTATGGCCTTCGCGCCCAAACAACTCCTTCACCAAGGCCTGAATGCGCGGCATGCGCGTCTGTCCGCCGACCAGCACAACTTCCTGAATTTTGCTGGCATCTACGCCCGCATCCTTCAAACACTGCTTGCACGGACCTACCGACCGCTGAATGATGTCTTCCACCATGCCTTCGAGCTTCGCCCGCGTCAGCTTCTTCACCAGATGCTTCGGACCGCTGGCGTCCGCGGTGATGAACGGCAGATTGATCTCGGTCTCCATCGTGGTCGAAAGCTCAATCTTGGCCCGCTCGGCCGCGTCGCGCAGACGCTGCAGGGCCATCTCGTTGCCCTTGCCGCGCAGGTCGAGCCCTTCGTCCTTCTTGAATTCGTCAATGAGCCAGTCGACGATGCGCTGGTCGAGATTGTCGCCGCCCAGGTGCGTGTCGCCGTTAGTGGCCTTGACTTCAATCACGCCCTCGCCGACTTCGAGCACTGAGATGTCGAACGTGCCGCCGCCAAAGTCGTACACAGCGATCATCTCGTCTTTAGTTTTGTCGAGCCCGTAGGCGAGCGCGGCCGCCGTGGGTTCGTTGATAATGCGCTTCACTTCGAGCCCGGCAATCTGTCCGGCATCTTTGGTCGCCTGCCGCTGGGCGTCGTTAAAATAGGCTGGCACGGTAATGACCGCTTCGGTCACTTTCTCGCCGAGATAGTCTTCCGCCGCCTTCTTCAACTTTTGCAGGATCAGCGCCGAAATCTGCGGCGGCGTGTGCTCCTTGCCCTGCGCCAGCACCGCGACATGGTCGCCCGACTGCACGACCTTGTAGGGCACCATCTTGATCTCTTCCGTCACTTCGTTGAAGCGCCGCCCCATGAAGCGCTTGATCGAATAAACCGTGTTTTCCGGATTGGTGATCGCCTGCCGCTTCGCCACCTGTCCGACCAGCCGTTCGCCGGTCTTGGTGAAGCCCACCACGGAAGGCGTAGTCCGCCCTCCTTCTTCATTGGGGATCACTTTGGGCTCGCCGCCCTCCATGACCGCCACGCAGGAATTGGTGGTACCAAGGTCAATTCCGATGATCTTTCCCATAAACGCTCCTTGTAAATCAGATAAGTGCTTTGTAATCAATGTAATTATGATTGCGCTCGGTCCCATGCTAAGACCTGAGTGGATCGTTGTCAAGGTTTAGATGCGCTTGAAATTAAGAAGTTGCGTGGCTTTTGTTCGTGTGTGGGGACGGGCGCCTTCGCCCGTCCAGGCCGAGCAACGCTCGGCTGGCCCTCGTGTACAGCGTCTGGAGGCTAAAGGTCAGAGGGCAATGCTAAAAGTGAATCGATTCCGAGTCTCATTCCTCCGGGAATCTCTTTGCGCTGAGCGCCACTTGTTTCAAATCGGAACGGCACTCAGTGAAAAGTGCTTTGGGTGGCGCAGCGCTTCCGGCGCTGCGATAAAGTGGCCATGAGAGAACGGCTTTAGCCGCCGAGGTACTTATGGCCGCACCGCCGCGAGGCAATACCGGATACAGCGTCTACTTCTTCACCGCCTCAACCGCGCAACGATCTCCACTGTTTCGCAAAGATCCGATGGCGCAGTTGTTTATGGAAGTGTTGTTCCATTATCAAGATCACAAAAACTATCTGCTGCACGAATTTGTGCTGATGCCCGATCACTTTCATCTGCTGATCTCACCCACGCTCAGTCTCGAACGATCTCTGCAATTGATCAAGGGAGGATTTTCCTACCGGGCTAAGAAAGAACTAGGATTCACCGGCGAAATCTGGGATAAGAGCTTCTACGACCGGCGAGTTCGCGCAGCCGAAGACTATTACAACTTCAGACAATACATCCGCCAAAATCCGATAAAGCAGGGGCTGGTAATCGCGCTCGCGAATTATCCCTACAGTTCAACCCGACCGGAACTTGCGATGGACGAGGTACCTCAGCGGCTGAAGCCGTCCAGCTTAACAGCCTGAATCGCAGCGCTGAAGCGCTGCGCCACGCAAAGTTGTTGCCCCATGCAGCACTTGGACATGAAAACTTCCCGCTATAGTCTACCCCAGTCGTCGGATATTGGACCTCCGACCTCGCACCTGGTACCTCGGACCTTAAGTCGCGCGACGGTGCTGACGGCTAAGGTCCGAGGTCCGACCCCGCTTTTGTATTACCATCCCAACGATGACTTCACGCTTGGGCCTTTGGCTGCGGGATCCTTTAGTTCTTTTGTGTCTGACCGCCGGCCTGCTCGCTTTCGTGGTGCAATCCGGCGAACTGGGCACCGCCGACACGATGCACCGCCTGCAGACTACGCACTGGCTCTGGACGTCGCAGCCGCAAGTATTTCCCTACGAGTATCCCGAGTTCGGCCTGCACGGCCGCGGGGGGCGCATTTTTAGTTGGTACGGTATCGGCCAATCTCTGCTCATGCTGCCCGCGGACGTAATTGCCACCTGGATCGCGCACTGGAACATTTTCTCGGAATACGAAGATGACCCCGCTATACGCAGCATCATCATCAGCTATAGCACCAGTACCCTGGTCAATGTGCTGACGGCGTTGATTGCCTTCCGCCAGCTGCGCCAGCTGCGTTTCAGCGTGAAAGAAGCCGTCGCGGGCGTATTGGCGTTGCTGTTCTGCACGACGCACCTGCATTACACACAGAATATGCAGGAGAACAATTACATTATGCTGCTGGCGCTTACTGGATTTTCCTTCCAGTACGAGTGGCTGCGCACCGGCAGCCGGCGCGCGCTTTTTTTCGGCTCGGCCGCGCTGGGACTAAACCTGCTGACCCGTGTCACCACCGGCCTCGACCTGATGGCAGCAGGCGTCTTTCTGCTGGCCGTGCTCTGGTTCGAGCAAACCCGCGGCCGTGCCTTGTGGCAGGGCTTGCTCGATTACTGCAAGATCGCAGTTCCGGTCTACGCTTTCTTTGCGCTTATCGAGCGTCTTTACAGCTTCTACCGATTCGGATCGTTGACCCAGACGTACCTCCCAATTTTCGCGCGAGAACAACGCCTGCAAGATCCAACCCTGCCCCCAAACTTCCCCTGGAGCACACCCTTCCATGAGGGCGTTCTGGGCGCCCTCTTCAAGCCCGAGAAATCCATCTTCCTCTTCGATCCTCTTCTTGTGCTTACGCTCGTGCTTCTTCTGCTTTTGTGGAGGCGTCTTAGCCCCGAAGTCCGCGCCTACGCCGTGGCATCGCTGGTGCTGCTCATCGGCTATATCAGTTTCTACGCACGCTACACCTATTGGGCCGGCGATTTCGCCTGGGGCGACCGCTATGTTTCAACCGCGGCAGAAATGGTGGCGCTCATCGCAGTGCCCATCTTGTTGCAGTATCGTCCCAACCTAAGGCCATGGATCTGGCGCAGCAGCATCGTTCTCATTGCCGCCAGCCTCCTCATCCAGATCGCATCGCTGGCCTTCTGGCTGCCGCTCGAGATCTACCAGATGGAGACTTTCGGTCATCCCACCTGCGTGATTGCGCTGCGCTTCAAGAACATCGCTGCTTTCACCCTCGGCAAAATGGACGCCTGGGGACTCAACACCGAAGAAATGAGCCAGGATCCCTGGGACTACGTCCACGTCACAACATGGAATTTTCTTCCGTTCCTGCTGCACCGCGTCGGGGCGGCGCCGGATTGGGTGGTCGATGCGGCATTCGCGGTATGGGTAGCAGCGTTGGCTGGCTTATGCGGGGCGTTGGGGCGAATCCGGAACGTTCTGAAATCGCTTTCCATGAACGGGGTACGGGCTGGTTGAATCTATGGTAGAATGGTAGACATAAATGGTAGAGAGGTGGATCACATGAGCCTGAACATAAAGAGTGAGGAAGCCCACCGTCTGGCGCGGGAATTGGCAAACGCCACGGGTGAAAGCATGACCGCCGCAGTGAGCGAGGCGATTCGGGAGCGTTTGGAGCGGGTCCGCAGGAATTCGAGGAAGGGAATGGCTGCGCGACTGCTGAAGATCGGAAGAGAATGCGCGGCCCACCTCAAAGAGCCCTATAAATCCATCGATCACGCCGAGTTGCTGTACGACGAGAAGGGATTGCCGAAGTGATTCTGGACTCGTCAGCGATAGTGGCCGTCTTGCGCGCCGAGCCGGAAGCGCCAGAATTCACAGAGGCGATCACATCCGCAGCGAAGTGCCGGGTTTCGGCAGTTAGCTACGTGGAAGCAGCCATCGTCATCGACAGCAGCAAAGACGCCATAGCCAGTCGCCGATTCGATGATTTTTTCCGCGTCTCAGGCATTGTGGTAGAAACGGTCACTCCGAGGCAGGCGGAGATCGCGCGACACGCGTATCGCGACTTCGGCAAAGGCCGCCACAAGGCGGGGCTCAATTTTGGGGATTGCTTCAGCTATGCGCTAGCCAAGGAATTGGACGAGCCTTTGCTCTTCAAGGGAGACGATTTCCGCCATACGGATGTTGAACCGGCGAAAACCTAGACAGCAAGGCTCGGTACTCTCCCTGCCATAGAATCTCTAAATCGCGCGCAGAACCTTGATCAGGTCCGCCGAAGCCGCACGGGTTGCGGGAAGCACCGATGCCAGTAGCGCCATCCCCATCATGATCAAGACACCCACGACATAGATGAGCGGGTCGGTCGCGCTGACGTCGAAGAGGAAGGAACTGACCAGGCGCGACACGGCGAGCGAACCGAGCACTCCGAGGCCACACCCCAAGAGCGCTACCCGCGCGACCGAAACGAGCACGAGTCGCGCAATGCCACTGCGCTGGGCGCCCAGTGCCATGCGGATCGCAATCTCCTGGGTCCTGAGCGACACGGAGAACGTGACCACGGCATAGATCCCGGTAACCGCGAGCAGGAGCGCGCCGACTGCAAAGGCGGTGATGAGGTCGGTATTAAACCGGCGCGGCGCTTCCACGTTCGAAATCGCGTCACTCATAGGCTGCACTTGCTGCAACGCGAGCAGCGGATCGATCTCGGCGACGGCAGCGCGCAGGGTTTGAGTCATCTGCCCGGGAGGAAGGGCCGAACGGAGGGTGATGTATCCGCTAGCGGGGTCAGTGAGCTTTCCAGCGTATTCAGGGCCGTTGAGAGAAGCAGGCTGCTCCGCAGGTGTATACCATTGGTCGTCGCTGGGTTCGTCGCGAGAGCCCATTTTCGTATCGGCGACGACGCCAACCACCGTTACCCAGGGCAGGCCCATCTTCGGGCTTCCGATATGCATACGCTTGCCGACGGCTCGTTGATCCGGCCAGGAATGTTCGGCCATGGACTGGTTGACGATCACGATGAGGGGTGAGTTGGCACGGTCGTCCATGGTGAAGTACCGGCCATCGATCAGCGGGATTCCCATGGCGCGGAAATAGTCGCCGTAAGTAATCGCGAACATGGCGAATTTCAATTTCCAATTCGCTGTGGGTTCATCCTCGATCGTGAAGGCAGTTTTTCCGAAGCCGCTGGATGCGGGCACGGCAGTAGCGATGCCGACGGCAATCATTCCGGGCTTACTTGCTAGGCGGTCGGCAACCGCATGATCGAAGGCGTCGGACGAAGCCTGAGTGGAGTATTGCTGGAGGGGCAATCGATAACCAGCAACCAGCACGTGGTCGGGACGGAAGCCAGGGTCGACGGTACGCATCTTCTGGAAGCTCCGCAGAAAAGCGCCGGACACGGTGAGCAGCACGAGTGCAATCGCGATCTCCGAGACGACCAACGCTGAGCGCAACCAGGCATGGCTTGCGGTGCCCGTGCCCGTCCGCACTCCCTCTTTTAGGTTCTCGGTCAGGTTGGTCCGCAAGGCCGCGAACGCAGGCGCAAGGCTGCATAGCGTGCCAGTGGCCAGGGCGAGAAGCATGGCAAAAATGGCCACGGTGGTGTCGATGGCGATGGAGTCAACGCGCGGCATGGATTCCGGCAGCAGATGCAGAGCGGTGCGGATCGCAGTCGCGGCAAAGGCCAGGCCCAACAGACCACCAGCCACGCTGAGCAGCAGGCCCTCGAACACAGATTCGCCGCCCAGGGCCAGACGAACGGCGTATTCGCGTCGCCGTCGGATCGCTCGAACCAACTGCAGACCGGCGACGTTTGCGCAGGCAATCAGCAGCACGACGGAGACGGCTAAGAACAGAGTACGCAGCAAAGGTCGCACTTCGGCAACGTCGTACTCGAGAAGCGGCATGACATCACCCTGGATATGGATCGCAGACTGGGCGGCAGGAAGATTGCGCATGATCTGCCGCGCGACGCGGTCCGCATCTTGCGCGGCCTGCGACTGAGTAACGCCATCCTTGAGGCGGGCAACCATATGGTATCCCCAGAAGCCGGCGTGCTGGTCGGAAAGCTCGTCGGGCGTCAGGCTCATCGGCACCCAGAGTTGCGTTTGGTCGAGTTGCCCGTCCTCCAGGGGAAACGCAAAACTCCGCGGCATCACGCCGATGATCGAGCATGGTCTGCGGTCGAGAACGATGGCGCTTCCCAGGATATGGGGATCGCGGTGGTAGCGATTCAGCCACAGGGTGTAGCTGATCACCGCGAGCGGCTGATGCGCATCTTCTTCCTGCTGCGTAAACACCCGGCCCAGGACCGGATCAACGCCGAGGGTTGGGAAGACGCCAGCGGTGAACCGTGCGGCATTGACTTCTTCCGGAATTTCGCCGCCGGAAAGCTCATAGCTCGTGGTGATGTAGCCGCCAAGAGAGGAAAAGGCGCTGGTCGCGTTCGAATAGGTGCCGATTTCGCGCGCCGTGACGGGAGTGCTCGGGCCGCCTGCCAGGTGATCTCCCAACAGAACCAGGCGGTCAGCGTCGCGGAATGGGAGCGGACGCAGCAGAATCCCCTCCACCAGCGAGAAGATGGCGGTCGTGGCGCCGATGCCGAGGGCCAGGGTGAGGACTACAGTCAACGAGAATCCCGGCGCTTTTCGCAGTTGACGAAATGCGAAGCGGAGATCCTGTGCAAGTGCGTACATTGCGGCCTCCCTAAACAAGCTCCCGAACACGGAATTCTTGTAGCGGCTCCGTTCCGCTCATTATGCCGCATGTTCGCGGAACCGGAAACAGAACTGCAGGATTCCCGGCGCCTTATCTCATTCCGTGGAACCCCCGTGTGGGGACAGCCGCCCTGGTAGTGGGCTACTTTCATTTTGAGACGGCGGGCGACGTGGCATACTAGAAGATTTGGTAGCCCTCTTGGAAGCCTACGAGTACAAGAGGGCGGAAAGAGCGGCATAAATGACTCGATTTTGGAGGCTGGTAAGCGGAGTGGCTGTTCTTGTACTGGCGCTCTTTGCAAGCGTATCGCTCGTTCTAAATCTGTCTCTCGGCGAGCGTCCGATGGCGGGTATTGCTTATCGCGTCCTTCTACCCAGTCTCGCCTGTGTTGTTATTTTCTTCTCGTTCGCTGGTTCGTACCTCTTGCTGAGGGACGGCAGAAATTCGAAGTAGCCCACTACAGCCGCCCTCGGCTGTCCGGTCGAGCGAAGCTCGACAAGTTTGTCGGTGAGAACCGTCAAACAAGGTGCTACTTTCCCACCAGCGTTTTACAACCCGCCCCGCAGCGTGTATCGTTGGTCCCGCAATTCCCAGCATCTTCTTCGGCTAAGGGACTCCCATGTCGATTCTTCGAGCAAGTCCTTATCGAATCGCTCTCCTGACTTTTCTGGCCTTCACTGCTGTGCTGATCGCCACGTCCGCCTCCCTGCTTGCCGCATCCCCGCAGGGCGCCGAAACAAGGTCGGCACCCGAGCGTCTGACGGCTGATACGCCTCGCGTAGCGCCCGGCGGCGACACCTTCACAGTCCCCGGCGGATGGTCGATCGTCACCGGAAAGAGTCTCGTCATCCTGGAGCCGCCCGAGCCCGACACGCACATCGTCATTGTCGACTCCCCGGCCGCCGACGCCACCGCCGCGGTCACGGCCGCATGGGCCTCCTACAAGCCCGAATCCAAGCGGCCGATTAAGCTAGTCACGCCTCGTCCCGCGCGCGAGGGCTGGGACGAGCGCCAGGTCTTTGACTACGAGACTTCTCCCAACGAGCGTGCGGCCGTGCAAGCCCTTGCCCTGCGTGCGGGTACTGCCTGGACCGTGATCATCCTCGACGGCACCGACCCAACGGTTGAGAAGCGGTCCGCACCCATTGGCCTGGTCTTTGAAAGCTTGCGTCCCAAGGGCTATCAGCGCGAGTCGTTTGCGGGACGCAAGCCGCATCCGCTTGACGCCGAACACATCGCGCAGCTCAAAGCTTTCGTTGAAACCTCCATGCAGCAGCTTGGCATCCCCGGCGCTTCCCTCGCGCTGATCGATGGCGGCAAGATCGTGTACGAAGGTGGATTTGGCGTACGCGAACTCGGCAAGCCCGAACGTGTGGACGAAAACACCGTGTTCATGGCGGCGTCCAACACGAAAGGAATGACCACGTTGTTGCTCTCCGAACTCGTTGACGAGAGAAAATTGAAGTGGGATCAGCCGGTCATCGACGTCTACCCAGCCTTCAAGCTGGGAGACGCCGACACCACGAAGAAAGTTCTGGTCAAGAATCTGATCTGCGCCTGCACCGGCCTGCCCCGGCAGGACCTGGAGTGGCTATTCGAATTCAAAAATGCCACGCCAGCATCGGAGCTGGCCCTGCTCGGCACCATGCAGCCGACCAGCAAGTTTGGCGAAGTCTTTCAGTACAGCAATCTGATGGCGGCAGCCGCCGGATACATTGGCGCGCACCTCGTCTATCCCAACCTCGAACTCGGGGCCGCTTATGACAAAGCGATGCAGGGAAAGATTTTCGATCCGTTGGGGATGACGTCGACGACCTTCGATTATGCTCGCGCGCTCGCCGGAAACCATGCCAGCCCGCACGGCGATGATATCGATGGCAAGCCCACCGTCGCAAGCATGGCAATCAATTACTCGATTGTGCCCGCGCGTCCCGCCGGTGCGGTCTGGACTTCCTCCGCCGATCTCATCCGTTACGTTCAAGACGAACTCGCATTGGGCAAGCTGCCCAACGGCACGCAACTGGTTTCCTCGGAAAACTTGCTGATGCGCCGTTCGCCCCAAATTGCTCTCGGCGAGGACTCGAGTTACGGCATGGGCTTGATCGTGGATCACACCTATGGCGTTCCCGTTGTAAGTCACGGTGGCAGTATGTCGGGCTTCAAGAGCAATCTCTATTTTCTACCGGACTCCGGCATCGGCGCCGTGCTGCTCACCAACTCGGATAACGGCGGCATGCTTTTGGGCCCGTTCCGGCGCCGCTTGCTGGAGGTAATCTTCGACGGCAAACCGGAGGCTGTGGCCGACGTAGCTTCCCGCGCCGCCACCCACAAAGCCGAACTTGCCAAGGATCGTGAACGGCTCGTCGTGTCGCCCGCACCGGAGCTAGTCTCCAGCCTAGCCAAGCATTATTCCAGCAAGGAACTCGGTGACCTGGCGGTCCTTACTCAGAACGGAGTCACCACCTTCGATCTTGGCGAATGGAAAAGCACCGTGGCCTCGCGCAAGAACGACGATGGCACGACCTCATTCATTACCATCGATCCCGGCACCGATGGATTCGAATTCGTGGTGGCCGACCGTGCAGGCAAGCGCGTGCGCGTGCTGATCATTCGCGACGGCCAGCATGAGTACGTTTTCACTGAGACCGCCTGAGTGCAGGCGGCTCTTAACCGCGAAGCGGCGTAAGAGTGCAGCCCACAGCCTGCCCTGAGCTTGTCGAAGGGGCGCAAGCCGTGGGACGCTGAGAGAAAAATGAGCCAGCCCTAGCGGGGCGTAAGAGCAGTCTCACAAACGCTCGTTAGCCTCTGATTGCTCACCGGCCCTCTGCAAACTGTCCTATTCCACCGTCACCGACTTCGCCAGGTTCCGCGGCTGATCCACGTCGCAGCCGCGCCGCACCGCGATGTGATAAGCCAGCAACTGCAGCGGGACAATCTCCAGGATTGGCGATAATTCCTCAGGCGCCGCCGGAATGTATAGCACGTGATCCGCCGCTTCTTTGATCTCTTCGTCCCCTTCCGTCGCCAGCGCGATCACCACTCCGGACCGGGCCTTCACTTCTTTCAGATTCGACATCGTTTTCTCGTAGCGCAACACCGACCCCGGGTTATTCGCATCCCGCGTCGCAATGATCACCACCGGCAGGTTTTCATCGATCAGCGCGTTGGGGCCGTGCTTCATCTCTCCCGCCGGATATCCCTCGGCATGAATGTAGGAAATCTCTTTCAGCTTAAGCGCCCCCTCGAGCGCGATGGGATAGTGAATCCCCCGTCCCAGAAACAAAAAGTCACGCACCTTCTGATAGCGCTTAGCCAGTTCGTCGCAAGCTGCGTCATGAGTCAGCAGGGTCTCGAGTTTTCCCGGAATGCGCGTCAGTTCCAGCATTGCCCCCCGCGCCTGCTCCGCAGTCATCACGCCGCGCACCTGGGCCAGATACATCGCGAATATATAGAGCGCGGTGAGTTGCCCCGTAAAAGCCTTCGTGGAAGCCACGCCAATCTCGGGCCCGGCATGCGTATAAATCGTTCCTGCCGCCTCGCGCGTGATCATCGATCCCACTACGTTGCAGATAGCCAGCGTTTTCGATCCTTTGGCCTTGGCCTCGCGCTGCGCCGCGATCGTGTCGGCAGTCTCGCCCGATTGCGAAATCACCAGCGTGATCGTCTCCGGATCGACAATCGGATTCCGGTAGCGCCATTCGCTGGCGTAGTCCACCTCCACCGGCACGCGCGCCAGCGTCTCGATCATGAACTTGCCCGCCTGCCCGGCGTGCCAACTGGTTCCGCACGCGATGATGTTGATCTTCCTCGCAGCCCGGAACTCGGCCTCGCTGATCGCCATCTCTTCCAGAAAAATGTGCCCAGTCTCCTGGGATACTCGTCCCAGGGCCGTGTCGCGGACCGCGCGCGGCTGCTCATAAATTTCCTTGAGCATGAAATGTTTGAAGCCGCCCTTCTCCGCGAGAATGGGATCCCAGGTGACATGCTGGATCTGCCGCCGCACTGGCCTTCCGTCAAAATCGGACAGATGCACGCCGTCGGGGGTGACCACGGCCATATCCCCATCGGCTAGAAAGAAGATGTCGCGCGTGTGATTCAGGATGGCAGGCACGTCCGACGCCACGAAGTACTCGTCGTTCCCCAATCCGATCACCGCCGGCGGCCCATTTCGTGCCGCGACAATCTTGTTGGGTTCGTCGGTCGAAATCACGGCCAGCGCAAAAACGCCGGTGAGTTGTTTCAATGTCTGCCGCACCGCATCTTCCAGCGAAGCGTGCCGGCCGTTCCCCGTGTTGTTGGAATATTTCTCCACCAGATGCGCGATGATTTCCGTGTCGGTCTCGGTGGTGAACTTGTGGCCTTCTTCGATCAGCGTTTTCTTCAGGCTGAGATAGTTCTCCACGATGCCGTTGTGTACGACGACGATCTTGCCCGTGCAGTCGCGGTGAGGATGGGCATTTTCCTCAGTGGGACGTCCGTGCGTGGCCCAGCGCGTGTGACCGATGCCATATGTGCCGTTTAGCGGCTTCAGCCGGATGACTTCTTCCAGGTTGCGCAGCTTGCCCTCGGCACGCCGCAACTGCAGTCCGTCCCCGTCGCCGGCCACCGCGATTCCCGCCGAATCATAGCCGCGGTACTCCAGCCGCCGCAGGCCTTCGATGATGATCGGGACGACACTCTTCTTACCGACGTAGCCGACAATGCCACACATGGGAAGACCTCAAGGGAATCCCCGGCCAATCCCTACTCGGCCAGAGAAAAACGGAACTCTTCGATGACGGGGTTAGTCAGTACTTCGCGCGCGATCCGCTCGACCTCGGCCTGCGCCTCTTCGCGCGAGAGTCCGCCGTCAAGCGTGAGCTCAAAATACTTTCCCTGACGCACGCTCTCCAGACCCTTGTATCCCATCTTTTTCAGCGCGCCCTGAATGGTTTTGCCCTGCGGATCGAGAACACTTTTCTTGAGAGAGACGTAAACGTAAGCTGTCATAAAAAAATCATTATACGTGACGGACCTCAGACGTCAGACCTCACCCCAACGCCGACGTCTGCCTTCTTGAGCTTTTCATCCAGAGCGGCGAGGGAATCTTCGAGCAGTTTGCGGTGCCGGGGATTCTGGCTCGCCTCCAGTTGCTGAAGCACTCTTTGTCGGGCTAGACGGAGGCTCTCTTTTTCCCGCCACCGTACCGCTTCTTCGGCGCTCATCGGCTGATGGAACTGGGCCGGCTTTTCGCTCGCCTCCGCCTGTTGACCTTCTACGGATTTGCTTTCCCACCCGCGTGCCATGCGGCGATTATAGTTCTTCGTCAGCTCCTCCCATCACGCGGTCGGCCTCGCCCGATCTCGCGCGCGACGCCAACGAAACGACCGACCGCTCGGTCGGAGAATGTCTTCCCGGGTGCAACCAATTTCCTGGAAACCATTTGAACCGAAAAAAACATACAAATCGTGTAGTCTGTGGTTATAATGCCCCCGTACGATTTGTGCGGTACCGTACGCCTTTTGAGGGGGAGGCGGCGACGGGGAGTTGTCCTCTGTGTACCCCTCAAGCGCCCCAGACTTGAAGTCTGAATTGCCGGGCCCCTCCACACTTCCAGGTGTGGCGAAAATTTTATTTCTCACCGATTCTTCCTGCGAACATCAATACGGTTTCCGGTCGCGCTCTCCTGGCATCGTTCTTTGCATCTGCTCGCGGACTGAGGTTTCCTGCCATGCCGACTGATCGTTCCTCTTTCGGTGCTGGCCACCGGATTCCCTTTGCATACCCCGAGGCTCTTAACGAACCGGAGAAGCTGCTCGCGGCCTATTTCAGTTCCTCCACCGTGGGCCTTGGCATCCTGGATACTGAGCTTCGCTATATCGCCATCAATAATGCGCTTGCCGAAATCAACGGCGTTCCCGCACCCGACCACTTGGGCAAGACCGTACGCGAGGTCCTGGGAGATGTCGCAGCTAGAGTTGAACCCGAGTTTCAGCGTGTGCTTTCCACGCGGCAGCCTGTGAGCCTCGAGCTTTCCGCCATCCTTCCCGCTAAAAACGCAGCCAGCCGCTGGATGGCGCACTACCTTCCCATCCAGGACGACACCGGAGCAGTCACGCGAGTCGGCGCCGTCGTGGTCGAGATCACTGCGCAAAAAGAACTGGAAGAATCCCTCCAGCACCTTGACAGGAAACTCCGCAAAGAGACGGATCGGCTGCAGATGCTGTTGGACGTGAGCAGCATCGTAGCGTCGAGCTGGAACCTGCAGCAGATTTTTCCTCAGATCTCGGCGCGCATCCGCCGGGTCCTGCGCCACGAGTATGCCGGCTTCGAGTTGCACGAGGCCAATACCGGACTGCTGATCCGCCAGGCCGAAGACTTCCCGTTGGGTAAAGGGCTCCTTTCGTCTCTGCCCATCAGCCCGCATAACAGTCCCGGAGGTCGCGCTTTGCGGGAGCGGACTCCGATGATTTTCACGAGAAACCAGATGCAGGGTTTTGAGGCCGAGATTACTAAGAATTTTCTGGCCGAAGGACTTCAGTCCCTGTGCTGCGTTCCGCTCGTCCGGCCGAATGGCACTTTGGGAGTTCTTGAACTCGGCAGCACCCGGGCCGACGCTTTTCGGCCCGAGGACTTGACTCTGCTCAATCAGGTCGCAACCCAGCTCGCCGTCGCTCTGGAAAACCATCGAGCCGCTGCCGAGATCGAAGCTCTCAAAGAACGCCTTGCCGACGAGAAAAAATACTTGGAAGGCGAAATCCGTTCTTCAGGTCACTTCGCCGAAATAGTAGGCGACAGTCCCGCGCTCAAGAAAGTACTCGACCAGGTGTCCACCGTCGCTCCCAGCAATGCCACCGTATTAATTCTGGGAGAGACCGGGACCGGCAAGGAACTGATTGCTCGCGCCATCCATCGCTTGAGCCGGCGCAAGGACGGCCCTTTCATCAAGGTCAACTGCGCCGCCATCCCCACTGGTTTGCTGGAGAGCGAACTGTTCGGCCATGAG